>Ga0208879_1000705_pt1 | contig 33897 bp, 34 predicted proteins | sample Knorr_S15_td_Bot_FD_185605 | JGI IMG/M metagenome (GOLD analysis project Ga0208879, IMG submission 185605) | Marine microbial communities from Southern Atlantic Ocean transect - Knorr_S15_td_Bottom_ad_5009_LV_A (SPAdes) (version 2) | ecosystem: Environmental > Aquatic > Marine > Oceanic | place... | reverse complement strand
GACTATTCGACGCTCAACGCCAACAACAGGTCTCCTGCCATGTGGTTGTAAATACCATAGCCAGAACTAAGTAGCAGGGTGCCTTTATAGGCTATCGGCCCCGCTGGTAGTGTATGGTCAGCCGTAATATAACTCGCCTTTATGGTCATCAATTCGCTTTAGAGAAGAAGCGCATCCCTCCATCAACAATAAAGAAGCAAACACTAAAAACAAGTTTATTAATCTTTTCATTTTTATCCTAACTATAAAATATTATATATAAATCACGTAGTTCGTTAACGCACTTTTTCATCTTCAATATCAGGCAATTCAAATGTGCTTACGATTGCCAATGGCCCCATACATATCGCCCCACCACCCTGCTGACCAATACCGGCGGTTTGATAAATATAGTCAAACAATGCCTCCGCCTGATCTTCTGCTACCACCACTTCAACCATTCTTACCATTGTAGGCTCTGGCAGACAATTGGATTTGCTCTTAACACTTTGCAAAACAGCGATGCCTCGACAGGATATACTTTTGGCCTGAATAATGTTTTTTTCATTGCGTAGCGCCTGCATCAATTTTTTATCACTGCCATTTTCAGGCAAATAACAGGTGATTAGTTTTGCGTCTTTGGTCGCGGGCATGGAAGGATTTGTTGAAGTCACGATTCATTTTCCAGTTGATTGATTAGCGACTGAGGGACATACGTGGCGACCTTTTCCAGCGGAGTTATGTACAGATAACCATTACCAGGTATATCCAGTTGACCCGCTCGATAGATGCTGTTGCTGACCGCTTCCTGTTGTTCCGTTGATACCAGAATACTCAACACATCTTTTTCGGCTTCGACTGCAATCCCCAACAAACCCAGGCGCTCTCGTGCACCGTAGCCTCTTGCGTGATAACTGATGGCACCAGTGATGGCGCCAACATCACGTGCCGCTTTTAATATATCGTCACCCATGCCACTTTTTACAACACAATTTATCATTGCGACATCGGTTAAATAGGTAATATTTTCATTGTTCATAATACGGTCTGTGCCTCCTGTAGTGCAGAAATACCCGCTTCATTGGTGGCCGCTTTAGCCTGTTGCTTAGCCTTATAACGTGACCATAAGCCGGTTGTCATAACGGCGATAATGGGTCCAATAGACGCCATACAAAGAATACCAAAACCTTCCACCGCATTCATTGCTGAGCCAATGCCTAGCCCCATGGCCAGCACCAGGGGAACAGTAATGGGGCCGGTGGTGACACCCGCACTGTCCCAGGCAACGTTGACATATTCTTCAGTGGATAAAGCCGTGAGTATAATCGCTAATAAATAACAGGGCACGATCATCCACGCCAGCGGCAGATTAAAAATCAATTTGGCAAGACCTGCCGCAATACCAAATGCAACGCCTAAAGAAACGGACATAAGCAATGTCTTTTTCTTGAACACGCCATTGGTGAGTTGCTCAGTAGTATCACCCAGCGCACTGAGGGCCGGCTCAGCCAGAGTGGCACCAAAACCCAATGCCCAGGCAAACATCAGCGCCAGAACCAGACCGACAACATAAAGATAAATAGGTGACATTTCAATTCCAGGTACCACGGTAAACGCAGCAGGCACCAACGAACCCACTTCACCACCCAGTTTAGAAAGACCGTAGGTTAGACCCAGATTAAAAATGCACATGCCAATAATGGTCAGCGCTATGCCGTAAAAAATTTCACCCTTATTCTTCAACTTTTCTTTGAGGATTAATTTGAGCACAATAAATAAAAATAACACCAACGGGAAAATAGCTCGAACCCCCAGCACCAGCTCTTGCCCTGGACTGGTTTCATACCACGCAAGCTGAGTGACTTGCGCGGCTGCCGTTGATTGCTGAGCAATGGCAATAATTTCCGCAGGCGACTGATTAGACACCACATAGAGTGCCAGTAAAAACACCCCGGTAACGGGAAACAGCGATGCCAGAGTAACGATGCCAAAGCCCGACAGACCCGAGTCGCCTTTGCCAGCCGCGGCGGCTATCCCTATACCAAGAGACAATACCAGTGGCACGGTCACCGGGCCGGTAGTGACGGCACCACAATCCCATGCCAGACCAATAATATTCTGCAAATGTGGATTACCCGCACTGTATACCGTCAGCCCCAGCACCGGCACCAGTGATGCATAAATCATTGGCTTCAAGCTCCAGCCATAGAGAAAACGCAAGGTTCCTAACACCGCAGCCAGGCCAACACTGATGCCCACAATCAATACCAGCACACCAGACCAGTCATTGAGCAAAGCATATAAATAGGGAGCCTGTTCAACGGATACATTTTTGCCCGCTGCCTTTAATGCGCCAATCGCCGGTTCGGCAAAAGTCACGCCTATGCCCAGTAAAAGGGTTACAAAAAGAACCAGTGGCAGAGGTGATTTTCGCGGTAGGGTGCTGCCGATGAGGGTACCGAATGGCATCAGTCCCAGTTTGAGACCTTCCATAAAAAACATTAAACCCACTATAACCGCAAACAAACCGGCGGTAATGACCCAGTAATCGGCATCCAGTTGGCGCAAAATTAAAATTTGAAACAGCAATAGATACAGGCCTAATGGCACCACTGCTTTAACTTGCTCCATAAATCTCACCGACACATAAGGCCGCAGCAATTGAACGGTTTCCCCTGCAGTGAGTTTTACTTGCAGCTTACTTTCATCAACCGCAATGATGTTGCCATCGGCATCGGTTTTCAGTTCGGGTTTCAATTTATTGAAACTAATTTCGTTATGCCCTACACCCAGCTTTTGCTGGTATTCACCGAACCGATATTGATTTGTCATATTATTAAGACTCATTTATCCAAATAAGATTAAAGATACGTTTTATATTAAAAACTCACACTCTAAGAACATGGGGTTGATCTCACCTTGTAAGGAGTACAAAACTCTGGCAAAGACTTCGTCATTCCCGAAAAGATCTTCTGGAAAGATATTTTCGGGGATGACAGTGCCTTTTTCATTCGTGAATACGGTGCCTCTTCATTCGTGAATAACGGTGCCTCTTTCCTTCGGGAATGACAAAGCTTCATAAGTCACGGATTTTTATTTCTTGCATTGTACATAGCTGCCAATGGAACGGCACTCACACCATGCAGCACGGTACTTAAAAGAACCGTCAACACAATCACCGACATGGCACTTTCATATCCCTCAAATCCTAACGCCCCCACAGCAATCAATAAATACAATGATCATAGGGAGTATAAACCACATATTTTTAAGAATGGCAAAGTAGGGTAGTGGCTGGGGTTCCTCTGGATTTCAGTGTCGGGGATGGTGATTCACAGCAGATGGACAACGACTGTCGAGATGCTGGTCTATTGGCTTACACACGGTTGGGCTGATCGCCAAATGACTATTCGACGCTCAACGCCAACAACAGGTCTCCTGCCATGTGGTTGTAAATACCATAGCCAGAACTAAGTAGCAGGGTGCCTTTATAGGCTATCGGCCCCGCTGCGCCGCCCATCGAACCCCCGGTCGCCATGGCTCCGGAAACTGAACGGTAAGTTGATGAGGTAGTGTCCAGCTGCCACAGGATTTCCCCGGTTTTAATGGAGTAGGCTCGTGCAATGCCGTCCATAGCGCCACCGATGACCAGGTCCCCAACTACTGTCACGACCTGTGATATCCCAGGATGACAGGCGTCCCGGTCTCCGCAATTGTCATCATGCAATGTTGACCACAATATTTTTCCGGTGTTGGCGTCAACCGCGTGCATCCCGGGTCTGTCAGGGTTCGGATAGGTACGACCGTCAGCCATATCACTAATGGGAACCAGTAAAGTTTCGCCGCTGGCAGCGATGCCAAAATGAATACCACCTTGTATGCCGCCCCGACCTACCCTGGTTTGCCACACGAGCGCGCCGGTTTCCGGATTGAGTGCGTGTACGAATCCGGACTTCTGGCCGGCGACAACCAGTCGGCCGTGTGCAGAGGTGTTGACAATCACCGTTGCGCCACCAAAATCGAAATCGGGACCGTTTTCGACAGGACAATTCTCAGGTGTAGTGGTGTCGCAGGCGCCATTCCATACATCATCGACCGTCGCCTGGAATACCCAGTTAATTTTCCCGCTGTCAAGATCAATTGCCATCAGTGCATCTGAGGTAAGGCTCGCCGGCGCGGACATATTTTCGCCGGTCCCGATAAATAATTGGTTGTTAACCGAATCAATTGAGGGGCTGTTCCAGACAACTGCGCCGGAAGGTCCGATGATGTTCGTGCCTACAGGATTTTTACCGCTAACCGATGGTTCGTCCGGGATGGTATAGGCTTTCCATTTTTGCGCCCCGGTAGTTGCATCAACTGCAACCACTGAGCCTCTGAATGTGCAACATTCATACTGGGGGTCGACCGCGAGACTAACTTCCAGCGATGAAACCGGGATGTAGAGCATGCCATTGTAAGGTGTAGGTGAGCCCGTAATGGTTGCATTGGGGTGATCATCAGTTCGCAGGCGCCACACCAGCTCCCCGGTCAGGGCGTTTACCCCATAGGCATTTGCCAGAACGTCTCCGAAAAAAGCCATGGGAACTTCTGCCGTTTCACTGATGGCAATGCCAGTTCGGACTTCTCCTGCTGCCTGGAAGGACCAAACAGCACATCCGCTTTCGGGGTCGAGCGCATAGACTATACCTCCATGGGAGCCAACCAATATCAGGCCTCCAGCGAATGTTGGTTGAGAGCGCACCCTGCTTGAGCCTGGCATGGCGATCGACCATTTGGGTTTTAGTGTCGATATGTTTGCTGATGTAATACCGCTAAGTTCAGCAGGAATGGCTCTTTCATTGCCTGGTTCAAGTCCCCAATTCGCGCCAGAAGTTTCAAGGCCGGTGGTATACACGATGCTCGCTTCGCATTGTGGCAGGCTGACAACGTGGCCACCCAACTTCACACCAGCGACATATTCGGCCACCTCAACCTTTTGTTCAGGGGTCAGTGAAGATGCTTCGTTTTGCATGATCCCTGTAGTAATGACTTTGAGAACTGCGTCGGCTGTTAACAGGCCAATCATATCCTTGTGAGGGGCTTTCTTTAGATTGCCGTTGTGGCACGAAGCACAAACAGCCTCGTAGTGAGTTTTCCCGGGGAAAGATTCTCTTACCAGGCGAGCGTCGGCTATAACCTGAAAACCGTCTTTGTCTGCTGCGCTTGAACTAGTGTCAGCTGGTTGGTCTGCCGAATCGCATGACCCGAGTAATAATGTGATTAATAGTGCGATCAGTCTCATTGGAATATTCTTTTTGTTGTTTGTCGAAATCCTATCAGGTTCTGAGCCGACAAGGGGGAGTGTCATCGAAAATGATTCAGCGCTATGTCGCCATGAAGTCGTGGATGGGCAATCATCAGGGATCGTTAATCGACTCCTGGGGTCCGCCGGATCGAATTACAGATGATGGACGCGGTGGTCGTATTCTCATCTGGGAGAAGTACGTCAGGACAGGACAAACTCCAGGCAGGTGGGGGACTAACTGGTTTGGGGGACGTGTTTACACGGCACCAGTAGAACAGGGTTACACGCGCTCTCGAATGTTCTGGGTAAACGCTGACGGTATTGTTTACAGTTGGAGATGGAAGGGGGCGTAACGATGAAATATCTAAGAAGTTTTAGTTTCAGCTTAATTTAACAGACTAGTCCGAGGGCTTTTTTGTAGATTTTAGTCATGTCACGTTGCCAATCTTCGGGATGCGCAGCGAGGTATTTTGCAGTGATAGTATGAACCTGTTTCAAAGGCATGCCTTTAGTACACCTAGTTAAAGCGCCGGCCTCGTTTGTGCCGTCATGTGAAATTTCTTTTAGACCCGATATTACCCCGATCAGGAACCAACCTTGCTCGTTTTCTTTTAAGCTAAGGTAAGTGTTCGCGTCTATCGCTAGAATTTTTCCGGGGAATGTGCTCAAAACTACAATTAAACAGCACGCCGATGTGATTTTTTTCATTTGTATTTTAAACACGTCAATCTAAAATTACGTCAAAAGGGTCCTTGGACTGATTACTTTTTAATGACTTTGTCTCAACACTAATTGGCAGTTTAGATCCTTGTTTTAAGGGTACCATCTCGACTTCAAGTGGGTTCGGTTGATGGCTATGCATCGCACCGGTTCCCACATCTACCCCCATACCAATAATACCTCCAAGCAGAATATTCCCAGCCATCCCCGCTGACCCTGCACCGTCAACAGATGAAGTTACGGTCGCCGTCACTTTTTCGTAACCATCCCTTGAAAGGGTTACTAAGAAATCGCCTCTTCTTTTGAGCTTTAAACTGCAGGGCGTATCGCAACTAAGTCCGTTCGATAGCTTTGCTAAAGCTCCAGGCGGCTTAGTTTTGATTACGAATGACTCTGTCGAACCGCGTGTTATTGATGCACAGCTTTGCACCAGCATAACTGCGACGATCAAGCATATGACAAAAATTGATTTCCTTTCCATTATCAGCACCCCTTTCGAACTCCTAATTCGCCCAGCCTTTTGATCCTGAGAAACAAAGCACGATTTTCTATTGACCCAGCCCCGGACACATCCATTGCTAGTAGAGGAAAAATAAATTTGTCACTTCAGAGTCAAGCTGCTCGCAAGTAAGAGCTGAATCATTACTCCTGTAAACCCTTAACGGATCCGGCGTAGAGTTTGCGCAACCGGTCAACAGAAGGAATGATAAAGCGAAAATTGACATCCGCATGCGGTCCAACCCTCTAGTCGCGCATTTAAACACTTACTTCATGCGAGCTAAGCAGCAATAGACTTGATGTCTTTTATCAGGGATTTTGCAACTGTATCAAAAACTCTTTTCCATGCCCCTACCGTGTACAAACCACCAGCACCTATTGATTCGGTTGCTTGAGATTCAGCAACCGTAGTACCGGTTTCGGATACTAATCTTGCCTCTACTGAGAGAATGGTTTTACCCGCGCCGGGCAACAACCAACGAGCCACAGCATTGCCTTTCGTATATTGAATAATATTTACCTCTAGCGAATGATCCACACGCTCTTCAGATGAGAGTAATAATCCATTCAAGGCGAACATCAATTGCTTATTGTAGATTTGCTGACTCACAGTTTCTGACTATGCCATGACCGACGTTGTCGTTCTAATTTCCCTGTTTCTGGAATAAAAAGAGAGATCGACTTTTCTGTCAATACTGCTGAGATCGAGCTGGGCGGGATGAGCATCGTGATCGTCGGTTGTGATGATTGCAGCCATGATGTCGCCAACTATTGGAGCATTTTTGAACTGGTTACCACTGGTTCCGATGGCTACAAAAAAACCCGGCAAATCAGTTTTGTCATAGATCGGAATCCAGTCGTTGGAAACATCATATAGACCAACAGTGCCTCGTGCGGTGTTCTCTATACCAAGATCAGGCCATCTTTGGGCGGCCCGATAGACTTGTGTCGTCCATTGATCCGTCAGTTCAGTATTATAATTGTCCGGGTCTACAATATCGGGGTGATCGCATGCCGGGTCTGCAGAACCGATTAACATGTCGGCTCCATCGGGCCGAAGGTAGACGCCAGTGTCAAGGTCAACAACGAATCCGGCGTTCGCAACGTAGCCGGAGGGCGCCTCCAGGTAGGCGACCTCATGACGGTGGGGTTGGGTGACTATGCGCAGGGATTCGCGTATCCCGGCAAGTTCGTTGATCACAAAGGAATGCGGGCCAGCTGCATTAACAACAATTGGCGCCGACAGGGAGTCCGGTTCCTGTCCGTTCACTTTAATTCCGGTCACTGCTGTGGCACTTCGAAGTATTTGCTCAACCGTCGTGTTGAACCTGAACTCGGCGCCTGCCAGGGCGGCTGTGGCTTGCAGATTTCGCGCTGCCAGTTGTGGGTCTGATACGTAACCAGACGCCGGAATGTAAATACCCCCTGAAATATTTCCGGCTATCGGCTCACCAAATCCGTTCTGGTTTCTTTGTTTAGGTGGACCGAATGCATCAAGACAGATCCCGGGATACATTCGTTCGATATCAATGGGATCAAGCATTTGATAGTCGACACCCACTTCATTGAGTGCCCGCAGATTGTTGTCGTAGTCGTGCTCTGTGCCGTCTCTGACGAGAATCAATCCACCACACTCGGTATAGGTAGCGAAAATATTGTCAGGAACAGGACCAAGGAAGTCCTGCCAGGTCAACCAACGATGTCGGGATTCATGGGCGATTGCACAGGCTGGCACATGGGAGTAGAAAGGCCTGATCACCGCCGATGAATGGCTGGTCGAGCCGTATCCTGCGGCTGGCAGGGCATCGACGTTTAACGTTGTAAAACCACGTCGTGTAAGTGCAAGTGCAATTGAGCAGCCTATTACGCCTGCGCCGATGATAATCGCGTCAAAATTTCTCAAGGTGTTCCTGTCAGTCAATGCCGGAGAGGACACTTATCATCGCCCGGCGAGCAGTCGTTTTGCAATGGGCGGTCTTGATTTTCATTTGAGACAAATTGTGATTTGATGAAGGGCACTACCTGCTCTCGAAGATATGGACGCTGACCATTCGAATCTGTCGCAGTATAGTTCCCTTATACAGGGAGCCATTCTTGCTGAAAGATTCCAAATCGTCGCAAAGCTGGTTTTTAAAAAAAGCGGTCCTGTAATATGGAGTGTTTTGTTAACTGTCGAATGACGAAGAGCTTTTATGGAAAGTTTTTTCAGACCAATTCTTGTATCAGCTCTATTTATCCTTTTGGTGGCTTGCGATGGGGGTAAAACTCAAAGTAATCATGTTGAAACTCAGCCGCAGCAGCCCGACACCCTGGTTTCAACCGATGATATGCAGACCGGGGCTGCAGATTTTGATCGGGTAGGTCACCCTGGCCGATTGCTCTACGAAGCACACTGTGATACTTGCCATAATGGCACCGTGCCCAGGGCGCCGCATTTCTCCTGGTTGGAGATGATGAGTCCAGCCATGATTTATCATGCGATGACGCAAGGCGTGATGAAAGTACAGGCAGCACAAATTTCGCAAGATGAAAAACTGCTGCTAACCGAATACCTGACGCGCCAGATATTGCATGACGTCAAGAGTGTCGCTTCGATCAATCCGCCAATGTGCGAGGACCCTTCTCTCGATATCGGATCGGGAATTCCGGCTGTCAACTGGGGCCACGATACCAACCGATATTCCCCCACCAATGTGGCGGGATTGACAGCAGAAGAGATTCCAAAACTGGAACTTAAGTGGGCTTTTGCTTTCCCTGAAAGTTTTCGTGCCAGATCACAACCCAGTATCGGGCTGGGTGCAGTATTCGTTGGCAGCCAGGATGGCAGGGTTTATGCGCTGGACCTTGAAACGGGATGTGCAAAGTGGACCTTTCAGGCAGCAGCTGAAGTCAGAACAGGTGTGGTGCTGTCGGCCTCAGAGGAACTCCCTACCGAAGACAATCCACCGCTGGCTTTCTTTGGTGATATTGTCGCCAGATTTTACGCGGTCAATGCTCTGACGGGTGAGCTCGTCTGGTCGATCAAAGTTGATGATCATCCTAGCGCGACACTCACGGGCACCGCGGCGTTTGATGCCAATAGGCTCTTTATTCCCGTGTCTTCACTTGAAGTGATTCCCGCGGCCGATCCAGCTTATGAATGCTGTACCTTTAGAGGAAGTATTTTGGCTGTTGATAGTGCCACCGGTGACATTCAATGGCGTCATTACACAATCCCTGAAGAACCTGTTGAAGTCGGTAAAACGAGCATTGGGACAAAAATTTTTGCGCCATCTGGTGCGCCGAGCTGGACGAGTCCCACAGTCGATCGAAAGAGGAATCGAATTTACGTGGGGACTGGGGAGAATTATTCGTCACCTGCTGGTTCGAATTCTGATGCGATTCTTGCCATCGATATGGATTCTGGCAAACGTATCTGGACCAGGCAATCGACCGAGGGCGATGCATGGAACGTTGCCTGCATGATGACAGACAATCCTAATTGCCCGCTGGAGGATGGTCCAGATTTTGATCACGGCTCAAGTATCCTGCTGGTGGAACTCTCAGACGAAAAGGACATTCTGCTGGCAGGTCACAAAAATGGAACTGTGTTTGGCCTTGATCCTGAAAACGACGCTGAGCTGCTTTGGGAAACGAACGTCGGTCGCGGCAGTATTCAGGGCGGGATACATTTTGGCATGGCGGCGGCGGATACCCAGCTGTATGTACCGGTCAACGATATGAACAACACGCGTAATGGCGATTATCTTGATCCCGAAAAAGCCAGACCCGGCATGCACAGTATCAATGCCAAAACGGGGAGGGTCCTGTGGAGTAACATTCAGAACAATGTCTGCTATGAGGATGCTGAATTCTGTGACCCGGGAATCAGCGCGCCCGTGACCGCAATACCCGGTGTTGTTTTTGCGGGTCATCTCGATGGGTTTGTCAGGGCGTATGCACAAAAAACCGGTGAGGTCTTGTGGGAATATGATACTCGACCAGAAATCATGGGTGTCAATGGTATTAAAGGTCATGGTGGCAGCATGAGCGGAGCCGGACCGGCAGTTGTTGACGGACATCTGGTGATCAATTCAGGTTACGGTCTATACAACCACGAAGCCGGGAATCTGCTCATGGTGTTTGCTGTAGAGGAAGTTCACTAGTCCACATCACCATGTTGGAACGAACCAGATAACGCATACGATTTCGGGAATAAGGTTAGAGAAACGAGCGCTTTCCCAACTGGCTAGTGATTCCCTTGCTTACCCAGCCTCGCGAATCAGATCCGTCACGCCATCCCATTCTTCGTGCTGCTGTTTCCATCCTTCAAAGAGGTCTCGAATCAGCGGCGCATCTCCGTGCAATTCCACATAGCAGCCCATATCTTTGCGGCAATCCATGTAGGCCACGTAGTCACCGCCCCATAAGGTGCAAGCGGTTTCGTAACCGGCTTCGTTGAACCTTGCAACCTCGGCAGCGACGTCATGAATCAACAGCCCAATATGATGGAAGCCGTATTCGCCAGACTTGTACATATCCCTGTAGATAGAAGGCGTGTCGTCATGTTGGGCAATAAATTGAATGTGGGCGGGTCCTGCCTGACCAAAGGCATAACTGACGTCAGCTTCAACGGGTTCGCCTAGATATCTAAAATCTTCGCCGATGTGATTGCGAACGACATGAAATGGACCAGCACCGACCATCTGATTCCATTTTCGACAGGCCTCGTCGATGTCTTCTACAAAATAGGCGTACTGCCAAATTGGATGTCGGATGAGGCTCATTTGCGTTTCCTGATTGGTTGATGATTTACGCTGCGATCTATAGTCTGCAATATAAGCATGAATTGCCGAATCAGTGGAGAATATTATGAGTGTCGAAAATGGCGAGCGGTTTATCAGGTTGCTCAAGCAAGACCCGGAACTTCGAGGCAAAGTAAGAGACCTTGGGGAACAGGAATTTCTGAATCTTTCAGCAGCCGCTAATGCTTCCTGTACACCTTACGAAGTGGTTTCAGCATTGATTCGAGAGCTAGGGAACCTCTGATTAATTGGATTTTTTCGTGAGGACTTTTCGTGAGGACAAGGCGAACTCGCACGGAGATTAGAGTGCGGGTTCAACGCGGTCATCGCGGAAAAAGTGATGCGGCATTCCGACTTTAATCAGAGGTTACCTGGGAACGATTAATAAAGAGGTGGAATGCTGAGAACCCTATGAATTTTGAAAAACTAAAGATCGCTGAAGCGCACTTCCTTCAATCCTATCCCGGCGGTTTCGCGGACCCGGAACTTGTGACAATTGGGAAGCGGCACAACGTCGATAAGATGACGGTATTTGCCAAAGAGATACTGGCGAAAAAGCAGTTCGATAAACCAAACCAGTTTCTTGAGAACCTGGTAAAGCTGGTATCCAGATCTTCGATGGTGTCGATGTTTGAAAAACCAAAGTTTCGAGACATGATCAACGATCTCAACTCTATCGAACGTAAAAAGTTGGTCGCCGCTTACAAGAAGCTTTTTCATGGCAATCAAAAAACCGGCTTCAACGAGGTTGTAGAATTCCTTGGAACAAAAAAGATGGCCAAATGGAGCATCATGACCATCGGTCTCGTCTATTATCGCCCGCAAAAAGATGTGTTCGTAAAACCAACGACGGCAAAAAATATTGTCCAGAAGCTGGAGCTTGATCTGGAGTACAAGCCAAGACCGAGTTGGGAGTTTTATGAGGGTTTCCGTAGTGCGATCCTTACCGTGAAGAAGCATGTTGACCCGTCCCTCGCGCCTAACAATGCTGCGTTGACAGGCTTTTTAATGATGACGCTGTAGGTCTTTACATTAGGACGCCGGTCGTCGGGACGCGCGAAGACCCAACTCAGCAAAACGTTTGGCTTCACTTGTCTGTCCTAATTCGTTGAGTAGCGTGACCATGAGCTGATATGAAGCACTGTCACCTGGGTCCAGCTGCAATGCGGTTTCAAGGGCTATTTGAGCCTGTTTTATGTTGTTTCTGGCAAGGTGTATTTGTCCTTTCATCTTGTAGGCCCGTGCCATGTAGGGTCTGAGTTGAATCGCTTTATCAAGCTCCATCTCCGACAGCGTAAATTGTTCAGTTTGGAAGTAGACGGAAGCAAGATTGAAATGAGTTTCGGGGTCCGGTTGTATCGCAAGGGATTTGCGAAACGAGAGTTTCGCCTGTTGATATTTACCCTTACTCATTTGTGCGATCCCTAGCAAGGTATGGGCAACATATAAATCGGGTTCGGCCCTCACCAGACCTCTTGCGGCCGCTTCAGCCGAAGAAAAGTCACCTTGTTGAAGTTGAGCCCTGGCCAGATCGAGATAGGGTGTGTAGTCGTCATAGTCTTTTTGCCTGATGACTTTGATCAGGCCGGCACTGGCCTCGCTGACACTTCTGCCCGCTCTCATGGCGCCGAGAGACCTGTAGGTTTGTTTGTCCAGTCCAACTGGCGGCTCTCCAAAAGCAAGTACTTCAACGCTGCTGATGGCTCTTATTTCGGGTTGTACAGGTTTGACAATGGCTTCCAAATCGAAAGGGTCCCTGGCGATCCAGTGGTCTGTCATGGTCACGTGGACAACATCTTTTGTCCTTCGTGTCGGCATGTGACAACTGATGCAACCAAATCCTTCGCTTTTTTGGTAACAGGCACTTTTCAGGAAGCGATACCCGTGATGATTAATTTCAAAACGTTCTGGTTCATCGACTCCTTGTTCGCGAATATCAAGATTTACCAGATAGTCCGATAGCAGCTCTCCTGGTCGAAATGAATAAGCACCTCGGCCAAATCGAAGCGGCATGACAATGGATACTGCCGGTAGCAGGTGACATTGGAGACAAACCGACTCCCTGTGTTCACCTTCCAATTTCGCAGGATTAACAATAGCGAATCTAATGTCCTCGATCGGGGATCCACTGTAAACCTTCTCGACATGAGCGCCACCAGGGCCATGACATCGCTGGCAGCCGGTTCCTTGCGGAAGGTGTTGTGGAAACAGGTCGGCATCTGCCTAAGCATCTTGTTCTACTTCAGGGAAAGCATTGTGACAAAACAAGCATCCCCGTTTGACTCGGCGGGTTATTCCATCGTGGTTGGCTGATTCGAACCCCGGCGACATTTCCCAGAAACCACCTTCTGAGTACCAGCCGATGGGTAGCTGAAACATTTCACCGAGTTCCGTCTGGTACAGGTAACTTCTGGAGCGATTTCCTGACCCAAGCACCCAGTCGATGGGAATCTCGATTTCATTGATCACATCGCCATTGAAGTCCCGCTGGAATCGCCGGAAAGTCAGCTCGTCGTCTCGCCTATTGATCTGGTAAAAGCGCTGTAAGGGTTCGTGAAAGAAAGTTTCGCCAAATTTTTCGAGAAGTTTCGCATTGCCGGGCTTTTTGAAAGACTGCGCCATGCCAACGGACTGGTAGCTTCCGTAGTGCGATAGGTGACAATCTTTGCAGGTGATATCCTCGACGTATCCCGGGGCTGCCCCGGTAGTGACGACGGGCATCTGAGCATTTGCCAGAGACACATTTATCAAAGACAGGCACGCAGCAAAGAGAATTACGCCAAGATGTCCAGGGATCGTCTGATTAAGGTCGGTATGCCGCATCACTATTTCCGCCATAACCGCGTCAGAGTCGTAATCATAGTCCGTGCGCCTCTTCCTTGTTCTAATTGAAGTGTTTTAACTGAAGTGTTCTGACGATCCACTTAATCAGAGGTTCCCAAAGCCAAAACGAATCGAACTCACAAACCGAGGATTGCTTTAGCGACAATATTTCGCTGAATTTCAGCAGAGCCGCCAGCAATAGTTCGCATACGGTTATTCAGGTAGGTTGGGGTAAGGGTGATGGCGAGCTCTGGGCCGATTGGCGGAGGTCCGCCAACATTGAGCACCTTTGGATCATAAGCCAGTGAATAGTAAGCGGCGACTTCCACGCCGAGTTCATCTGCGCGCTGTAATGTCTCCGCACTGATGGCGTTCAAAACAGAGGAAATTGACCCAGGACGATGACCAGCCTGGAGGTTCGCCAGAACGCGTTGTTCCGAGGTTTCCATCGCCAGGGCATCAATTTCCAGTTGGCTGAGTTTCCTTTGGAAATCCGGGTCCGCAGCAAGAGGTTGGCCATTGTTCATGGTCTCACTGGCGAGCGTTGATATTCTCTGCAGGAGCCTTCGCAGTTCCACCGATGACATGGAAAACCGTTCAAATTCCAACAGGTATTTGGCTACAGACCAGCCCTCATTTTCTTTGCCGACCCGGTTGGTTTTGGGTACGCGAACATCCTTAAAAAAAACCTGATTAAGTTCATGAGCGCCTTCCAGGTTGATAATGGGCTCAATGCTAATGCCCGGCGTGTCCATTTCAATCAGCAGAAACGAGATCCCCTGCTGTTTGATGCCTTCTTTTGAAGTCCGCACCAGGGCAAACATCATGTTCGAATGTTGAGCGAAGCTGGTCCAGATCTTACTACCATTAACAATGTAGTCATCGCCATCGGTTGCAGCAAAAGTACTCAAAGAAGCCAGGTCGGACCCGGAACCTGGCTCAGAATAACCCTGGCACCAGATATGTTCACCGGAGCGCATACGGGGCAAGTAGTAGTCCTTCTGCTCATCAGTGCCGTAACCTATTAACATGGGTCCACACATTCTTAGCCCCATTGGCAGGATGGCAGGTGTACTAGCCCGTGCGCATTCCTGTGCAAAGATGTATCTCTGCATCAAGGTCCAGTGGGTGCCGCCGTATTCCACCGGCCAATCGGGTACGGCCCAGCCCTTGTCGTTGAGAATCTTCTGCCAGGCCATGCTCGACTTAATTTCCTGCCAAATGCTGGTTCGTTTTCGGCCAGCTTCCCGTAGTTCATCCGTTAGACTCTCATCAAGGAAAGTACGGACTTCGTCACGAAAATCTTGATCAGTTTGAGTTGCTTGAGTTTCCATCTCAGAGAAGTTAGCAGCGCGGGACTGCAAATTCAAAGCTCTTGTTGGGTATTTCGATGGACGTAGATTTCGTCGACAGTCAGCAAAGTTACTCTGAGGTCTGTTTGATGGATATTTGCTCGCGGACTATATCCTGCATGCCGTCCCATTCGCTCCAATGGTCACAGAGTTTATCGATTGAAGTCTGCCATGGATTGTAGCTGCTGGGATAATCAAGAAACTGTCCGAAATATCCACGATCCGGGTGATCGCTTACCCCATGTGCAAGTCGACGACTTCCCTCGTGCGGATTGCCGTCACGATATCTACGAATTCTGAAATAGATATTCATACGCGGGTCCGGTCCAGAATTGGGCGTTGGTGTGTGCGGCAGGCTGTGTAAGGCAATGATTGCATCTCCGGCATTCAGCAGAATCGGGGTAAGTTCAGGCCACGGCCAATCGTCGGTTGCCACCGATTGTTTTGCGAGTTCAGCCGCTTGTTCCCGAATGTCATCAGGCAACCCATTCGAGTAAGGCCGACCCTGACTGTCGATCTTGACCCTGGGCCAGCCTGGCCCTTCAGGTCCGATTGGCCCGCCTGCAGCCCTTTGTTTTCGAAAGCAATCTTGCACCTGTTCATGCATGCCTCGTAATACACCGAATTGACCGTTACCTGGAACGGTTTGGTCATTGAGCGCGATGCCGACCAGGGCCGTGTAGCTGCCGTAGGACAGGGTGCGTTGCGGATCCTGCCACAGTAGGCCATCGTTGGTGCCGCGGATTTCGTCGTGCTCGCCAAAATATTTCAGCGCGTCTTTTGGGCGCCCGGTGACAAGATCTATCTCTTGCGCTGTTTTTGGTAGTCGTCCGCTCCAGCCACCATCAACATGAGTGCCGGGGATGCCGCCTAACCTGTTAAACGGGGGAATCACGGCAACCTGGCAACTGACAACAGGCGGAAAGGGTCCCATCACGTTTTGCAGAATTACCGAAAGAGCGCTGTCCGCAAACAACCCGGTGATCTTGTCATTGGTCGCGAGTTCAGGCGGAACCAGCAGAATGTGTTCGTTCGAAGGGAGGAAGGATTGAATCAGCTGCCGCGCCTCAGTAACGGCCTCATCGGTAACCGCATTCCGGACAATAACGTAGCCATCTTCTAAAAGTTGCCTTTTTTCCGGGCGACTAAGATCAGTTTTCATAGGATCGACGTTTACCATGCAAGTGGGATCGAGTCGGCAAGATGCCTGGGTTAAGCGACTGCGGCCTTTGACCATCGCCTGTGGGATGGACCTTCGACTCCACGTTTTTCACCGGCGTGTTCCGGATAAACGGATGCCGCATACAGATCGCCGTGTTGATCCATTGCAAGTTGATGTATATAGATAGATATATTGTCCACGCGCTTGATGACCTCGCCAGTATCTTCGTCGAGTATGGCCAGATTGCTCATTTTGTCGCTGGCATAAATTTGATTGTCATAGGCCGCCAGGCTCAGGGGCGTGATATGCGTCCACTCGTCGATGTATTCGCCATCTGGTGTAAGGCGTTGTATGCGATGAACACAATCATCATCGGCCTTAATGCGATGTTCGGCAATTTGTCCGGGTTTGGTCATGTAATCGTGAAAATTTCCACCACATAAATCAGCCACCAGTATTCTGCCTTTGGAATCCTGGGTAATCGCATGGGGAGTATTGAACTCAGCGGGACCTCGACCCCACTCACCGACTGACTTGATAAACTCGCCATCTTTGGTGAACCAGACGAGTCTTGAGTTCCAATAGCCGTCACTGACAACAATATTGCCATTGTCCTGAACCAGCACAGCGGTAGGACCGTTGAAATGAGTCTCGTCATTCCCCCATTCGGCGAAGGTTCCCAATGTCAACAATAGCTCTCCTTCCGGCGTGTACTTCTTGACCGTGTGACCGTCTCGATCTGTGGTCCAGAACATGCCATCTTTTTCGATGTAAAGCGTGTGGGCGCCAAGAGCAAAGCCACGTTCGTCTGATGGACCCCACTTGCCGAGATAGTCACCCTCTCGATTAAACATGGAAATACTGCTTTTTCCCATCTTGTCCTTCATGGCGAGCGGGTGAGTTGGCCAGTGCTCGATATCGCGAGTGAACAGATAAATAATCCCCTGATCATCAACGGCGACTCCCGAGCCCATCTCGAAGACCATGCCAGGGGGATACTTTGGCCATTGATCGACCAGTCGGTAACCGCTTCTAGGATCATCGGTCTCTGTTTCATTGCTTACGTCATGAGAAGTGCACATAGGAGCCCCAGGGTTAATTGCGTTCTGCCTGACAATAACACCACTCAATACTTCACTCAAAGCGGGCCAATGATCTAGGGAAGCTCTGATTCATTGGATTTTTTCGTGAAGACAAGGCGAACTCGCACGGAGGATGAGTACGGGTTCAACGCGGTCATCGCGGGAAAAGTGATGCGGCACACCGACTTTAATCAGAGGTTCCCCAGGTTTGGGAATCGTCTCGAAGGTATGATTCCTGCCAACTTCCAGTGCGCCGATGATAGGATGCTCTGGATGATAATTGAGATGCTGACATGCCTATTCGTATAGACCCGGACTCGGGGCTGAAAATCTTCAACACAAGAGCCGCTAAATCAACCGACAAGATTAAAGGTAAAGGCTACTCGCTGGTTACCGATGAGTCGCTCAAGACATTGCCTGAACCACCAGCCGGGGCAGCCTTTAATGCCGAAGAACAGGCGAAATATAGAGACTTCAAGGAGGCCAGACGAGGCGCCGCTGATTACATGGCCATGGAAGGTGAGTTTAGTAAATACCTCGAAGATGTTTATTCAGCAGACCCGGTACCCAGGGAGGCATTGACCGATGAATGTGAAATCCTGGTGGTTGGCGCTGGTTTTGCCGGACTTCTTTTGTGGCACAAATTGCGTGAGGCAGGTTTCAACGATGTGCGTTTCTGTGAAAAAGGAGGTGATGTTGGTGGCACCTGGTACTGGAATCGATATCCGGGAATCGCCTGTGATGTAGAGGCCTATAGCTATCTGCCGCTGTTAGAAGAAATGGGCTATATCCCGACAATGAAATTTGCCTCGGGATTCGAAATCCTGGAGTACTGCCAAAGCATGGCGGAGAAATTCGGTTTTTATGATCGCTGTTTATTTCATACCACGGTAGATAAAACGCAGTGGGATGAAATAACGGGTCGATGGATAGTCACGACTGACCGTGGTGACAAAATGCGTGCGAAGTTTGTGATCCTGGCCAATGGCATATTGACGACGCCAAAGCTCGCGCGGATTGAGGGGATGGAAACATTTAAAGGTGATGCTTTCCATACCTCCCGCTGGAACTACCACATCGATTTAAATGACAAAAAAGTTGGCATCATTGGCACCGGCGCGACGGCTATTCAGGCGATACCTGAGCTCGCAAAGGTCGTCAAGGAACTGTACGTATTCCAGCGTACACCGTCTTCTGTTGACGTCCGTGATCAAAGAGAGACGACGAGGGAAGAAATCGAGACCTGGACGCAGGAACCGGGTTGGGCGAGAGCCAGGCGAGCAAGGTTTGCGAAAATTTCTGCCGGACGTACCGCGATCAAGGCAAACGATGACTACCTTGCCGGCAAAGTTGATGATTTCAAGGAACGAAAACAGCATGCAGGCAAGATATCGCCCGAAGAATTAATAGAGAAACAGCTGGAATCCAATTTCAGGATCATGGAACAGATCCGAGGGAGGGTTGATGCCATTGTTGAGGATCCAGATACCGCCGAAGCGTTAAAGCCGTATTATCCCTACGGCTGTAAACGGCCGACCTTTCATGATGAGTATCTACCAACATTCAACAAACCCAACGTCAACCTCGTTAATACAGCGCCCCTTGGCGTTGCTAAGATCAATGAGAAAGGCGTGGTGCACGATGGCGTCGAATACCCGTTAGATGTGCTTATTTATGCAACCGGCTTTCAGTGGATGGCAACTTCAACCTTCAACATGATTTTGGGTAGAAATAGCCAGTCATTAAACGATAAGTGGCAATCAGAAGGCACCCGGACCTTCCTCGGTATTCACAGTCATGGTTTCCCGAATCTGTTTATCGTCTCTGGACCGCAAGGTGGTGGGGGCAGTTTTAACTTTACCAATGCCATTGAAGAACATGGGGACTACATCGTCTGGATGTTGTCGACTCTTCGAGATGAGGATGCCGATATTGTCGACGTCAGGAAGGAACGTGAGGATGAATACGCCGAGCATTGTCGTGTTGCTGATATATCGACCGCGCCCCTAAGGGACTGCATCTCTTACTACAATGGCGATGGAACAGCAGAACCAGGAAGCCTCGCCTATTACGGTGGTGGAAACTGGCACAAATACCGAACCCAGGCACAAAGTTCGCTTGAGCCCTATATGTTCGAGAAGTTCTCGGGTTAAGCGCTACCAGACATTGGCCCAGTGACTGGAAACAGGCGTGTTTACTATTGGAAGACTGATCGTCCGGCTTGCGATTTTTGTCAATTCGCGATGGTTCCCTAGCGATGGTAGAAATCGGGTGCCAGGTTTCGATTAGGCAGAACGGCAACGGTTTCATCAACCTCCCGGTAGAAAACACGGTCAAATAGGTTGGCTTCCATTTCTGTAATGGTTTGTGAATGTTGACCGCTCTGACGCTCGTCTATGAACATGGCTGGATCATCCAGCCAGTATTCGATGATTCCGTCCCAACTGCTGTAGAAGTGATTACGTCGCTCAATACCTTGCGACGTGAACCCCTCTGCATCGGCAGGAAAGAATTCAGTCATCACGTCAAGTGATGTTCGAAGATTGAAAACCAGCCCTGTTAGACCCGGAAGCTGTGATATCAATGTAGCGTACCGGCCTGTCCAGTATGCACGAAACAAATCCGGTTCAAGATCCGCTGTTCGCTTCACGAACTGCGCGAGTTTGAATAATTTTCGTTCAGGCCTTATCACCGGTTTGGCGACATGTTCATCGACATGGAACTGAAACGGCGATCCCGCGTAAAGATAATCAAAGTCCCCTCCCACGCGGCCTGCCATTTCGTCATCCTGCAGACCATTAGCGTCAGCCCTGTCTCGAGCTGGCGTCCGGCCCGCAATGTAATGCTCTTTTGAGTCGAACATCAACTGGCCCCAACCATCCCACTGCTCATCGAAATCAATCGGTTCACCCCGGGTTAGCTGATCAACGACCTGCTCGTCGAATGTATCATTGAGGTGCGTATTTGACCGTACGTTCAGCAGGTAACCGCGAATGTTGTTCAGACGTCGTCCGAATGAGTTGTGATAGCCCACATGGCCTGCGCGATATTCGTCGTGAGTCAGTGAAGGGTTACGAGTTACAAATCCAAATACTTTTAGCATATTTTTCTCTTAATCAGAGGTTCCCTAGCGGAAATAGAAGCCAGGAGCGGGATCACGGTTGGGGATAACGATAAGGTTTTCATCGACCTCCACATACCAGAGTGCATCGAACAAACTTCTTTCTAATTGGGTGAGTTGTTGGTGCTCCGGTGAATTCATGGCTTTGATGAAATCTTCGATGGATTCGAAATGCATTTCCGTCGCGCCATCGAATAAGTTGCTGAATTCTGCGCGATGAGCTCTGCCCGCTTCGGAGAAGCGCCATGAATCTGCAGGATAATAGCCTTCGATGGCCGCGTCCATATTCTCGTCCTGGAAGTTGACCACATAGCCAAGCAGGCCGGGCAGCTGTGATGCTATCGCTGCATAATCTTCAAGCATCTTCGCCTGAAAGGCGTCCGTGCTTAATGTCGGGGCTCGGCGGAAGAACTGTATTACTTTAGTGATTTTGTGTTCCGGTCTGCTGACGGGTACGAATAGATGTTCTTCCATATGCAGGTGATGCGAATGAAATTCGCCCGCCGTTGATTCATCTGATACGGATTCCACCGGGTCAAACAGAAATCGAACGTCATCGAAGGTCCAGTCTTCATCGATCGATAGCCCATCCTCTGTAGCCCGTGTAGGTTCTGGTGTGCCAGCCCGCGTCCAGCTTTCCCGGTCATCGAAATAGACTTCCGGAAAGCCATCCCAATAGTCGGTGAAGGCTTCTGGCTCGTTGAAGCTGATGGCGTCGTACTGGTCACCTAACTTGGCGCGCAAATCTTCATTCGCCCAGATATTGACGAGATAGCCACGCAGATTTTTCAGGCGTCTGGAATTGCAACAATGGAAGCCGACATGTCCGGCCCGATATTCATCATGGGAAAGTAATGCGGTATTACGTTTCAAAAACGCGAAGACTTTATACATACTAGCTGCTCGGTAAAACCAGGGCGTAGGATAACGCGATTCAAACGGCGGTGTCCTGTCGGTCATGTTTCAGTCAGATGGTTGGCAACAGGTGAAGGAATGATATGCAAGAAGGTGAATTTGAACCTCAAAATGCGGAGCAGCGTCAACTGTTATGGCTGGCGCGAATGGAGATTGAATACCTGAGACGAATGTATGCACACGCGACCGACCTGCTGGGTAGAATAGAAGATCGGTCAGGCCACGAAGAAGCGAAGAAAGTTTACCATAGGATATTCACAGCAGATGTAAACGTCAGCGTGGTCGGTACCGCCCAACCTTTGTCTGGAGTCGGCCCGGATGCCTGGGTCGATGTGGTGGTCAACGCACTCGGTCCTTACAAGGCCACTCAACATCTCATCGGTTCTCAACTCGCCACCATTGAGCATGTGGAGTTCAGCGGGTCACCAGGCGCGATTGTAGCAGGGGAAGCGTCTTTGAAAAGTTATCTGCAGGCATGGCATGTTTTGCCGGATGACAGACTACGGGTGGTTATGGGAACGTATTTTGACAAGGTTGTCTTTACCCCGGACGTGGGTTGGCAGATAAATGATATGACGTTGGAGCACTCGATAACTGAACACCGGATGCTGGGAACATTGACTTGAGCCAGGTCAAGGTTAGCGAGCAATGGCCGTCTGCTCGCAGGGGGTGGTTGACAACCATCATTCTTTTGATCGCCTTCACCTTTTCTTTTGTGGATCGTCAGGTGCTCAACTTGCTGGTTGACCCGATTCGTCATGATCTTGGGATCACTGACACCCAGATCAGTTTTCTGCAAGGCTTCGCGTTTGCGGTGACCTATGTGCTGATGAGTGTCCCGCTGGGCCGAATGGTCGATAAGTTCAACCGCGTGTTCATCATGACTGGCGGTATCCTGGTGTGGAGCATGACAACAATCGCCTGCGGTCTGTCCCGCAATTATGTTCAGCTGTTGTTTGCAAGGTTCGGAGTGGGTGCAGGTGAAGCGGCGTTGACGCCAGCCGCCTGGTCAGTGTTGGCGGACTATTTTCGACCAGAGAAACTGGCCCTGCCCATTAGCGTTTATCTGATGGGACCTTACCTGGGTGCAGGTCTGGCGATGATTGCCGGGGCACAGGTGTTGGATTGGAGTCGTGATGCCGAATTTGTCACCGTGCCGCTGCTGGGTCAGATGGCTCCCTGGCAGGCGACGTTCATCGCTGTTGGCTTACCGGGCGTGCTAATTGCTGGATTGTTGCTGACGATCGTTGAGCCTGCCAGGAAGGGCAGGCAGGGGGATGCAGAGCTAGTACCTCCCTGGTCGGAGGTATGGCGCTTTATGATGGCGAACAAACGCATGTATGCTTCCTTGCATCTTGGCGTACCGTTTATTGTTGTGATGCTCTATGGACTGCAAGCCTGGACACCGACAATATTGTTACGTGTCTATGGCTGGGATCTGGCGGACGCCGGGAGAATATATGGAGTCGTCGCGTTGGTTGCGGGTTCGAGCGGAGTGCTGACAGGACCCGTTGTTTCAAGATTCCTCAGGTCGCGAGGCCTTGCGGATGCCCCGTTGCGAATTGCCGTATTTGGTGCTTTTGCAGCGACCGTGTCTCTGGCAACATTACCTTTCCAGTCGACGGGTGAGGCTGCACTGGTTTCCATTGCCTGCGCTAGTTTTGGCGTGACTTTGCCGCTGGCGCTGATTACCACGGTGATGCAGGAAGTTACGCCCAATAACATGCGTGGCGTGGTGAACGGCATGTACGTCGTCACCACCAATGTGGTTGGGCTGGCGTTGGGGCCGACTTTAGTCGCGGTTTCAACTGACTACATATTTGAAGACACCAACGCAGTTGCCAAATCATTAGCGCTGGTGTCGCTGGGGGTTGGTCCAATTGCGATGTGCCTGCTGGCACTGGGTGCGCGGCCGTATGCTGAACGAAAGATTGTATGATCTATTAAGGAGGACTAAATGAGTAATCTGGAAGACAACAAATTGTTGGTTAAACAGTTTTGGGTAGCATTTTCGGAAAGTCGGTTCGACGATGCCCTGGCATTGTTGGCAGATGATGCAACCTGGTGGGTTGCCGGAACCACGGATATTTCCGGGACCAACTCAAAATCAGAATTTGCCGAACTGATCAAAGGTATCGGTGAAAGCACGGTCGCGGGCATTGAAGTAAAACCTTCCCTGCTGACAGCTGAAGACGACCGGGTTTCGATGGAAGCAGTGTCCTATGGCGAGATGAAAAGCGGCAAGGTGTACCAGAACATTTACCACTTTATGCATATCGTCCAGGACGGAAAAATTCGGACTGTGCGCGAGTATATGGATACGGAACACGTGACAGAAATATTTGGCGGTGATGAGTAGCCACTGATAAAATTACCGGGTTGTTAACAGGCACCAGGACAGCTACCAGTTAACGTCGGCATCCTGGTTCATGAACCGCGCGATCCAGTTGTGATAGTTTTGGACTGCGGGCTCGTTTTTTCCATAAAGAAATTGCTGATTAGCATTGCTGTTTATGCCTGACTGAATGGCTAGCCCGAGTCGGTAATCTTCGTCCTGAACGGCCTGTAACACCATGTCACTGAAATTTTGAGTTGCCGCCAGAGCATCCGGCGATTCAGGTTTCGCTGCGGCCATCACCATTTGTATGGTGGTAGTGGTGTCAGGTGTAGGCCCAGGAAATATCTGACTGACCAGGCAGTGGTCCCCGAGGATTCCGGAAATTGACAGGTTCGGAAAGCAGGAATGGACAAGCCTGATGTGTTCAAGCGGTTGCCAGTCCTCTTCCGGCTGGGTGGCCAGGGAATCGAGAGATTTGCGCCCAAGTGTCATTCGCTGGTGCGGACCGTAAGTATCCAGGACCATGAGATTACCTATCGTATGCTGGCCAACAGTCGCGCCATGCACCACATTGTGATGATAGATTTCAAGGTAACCATCCATAGCAACCTTCCAGCCAGGTCCTTCGAGTTCTCTTTTCTCGAACAGATACCATTCATCTAATTTTAGACTTGCCAATTCCCTGGCAAAATCCCCAAGCCAGCTATCAATACTAAATTGACTGGAGGAACCCAACGTAACCCAGATAAGGCCAACTGCTTCTGCACAGCCCAGGGTTGTCAATCCGAGTTCGTCCTGTGGAACTTCACCAAAGGTGTCCGCGCCGTATCGATGGGTCAGGTTTCCCTGCCTGTCATAAGTCCATGCGTGGTATGGGCATTGGAAATTCTTCTTATTGCCGATTTCATCGTCACAAATTCGAGCGCCCCTGTGTCTGCACACATTGAGAAAAGCGCGCACGACGCCATCATCACCTCTGATTAGCAAAATAGGTGTTTCCATGACGCGCATGGTTTTGAAGTCCCCGGGTTCAGGGAGTTCGATAGTAAGCGCGAGCGCCAGGGGTAGCGTTTTGAAAATTCTGTCTCGCTCGGCGCGATACCGGGACAGATCTGTATAGGCCGAGAGAGGCATCCGCATGACAGACTCTGCAAGATCTGTTGTCTTGTTTTGCTGGTGATGCAACGCCCGGCGTGCCAGTTGCATCATGTCAGAATGATGTGATTCGCTCATGACTGACCAGTAGCATTTTTCTTCTCGAAATGCTTATGAATCTGATCGCCGCCAAGGGTAGAACCGTCGTTGTTACCGAGGGTGATGGCAGGCCAGCGGCAGTCTTTGAACATGAATAAAACCGTGGCGCCTTCCGGACCCGCAACCAACGGACCATAACCTCGATTCGCCAGGCCAATTCGAATATCTCCGGCGTGATGCCAGGAAGCGCCGACTTTTTGGGAGCCCTCGAGAATAATCTCTGTGTAATCGCAATCGTGAGTATGTGCTTCGATGAAGCTTTCCGGCGGATAAAAAACCTTGAACACGGTTGGTGAAGTTTCGTCGTTTGGGTCACCTACTCGAAACATACTGGTAATCAGGCCGTTGGACAATTCCAACTTATCCAGGTCATCCCAGGAGAAGGCAATGTGTCCTTTTTTGTTCAACTCCTCCATGACCTGCGCATCTGTTTTTTGTGACACTGGCTTAACTCCGCTGGAAATTAATCATTGTTATAACGAAATATGAGGCTCATTAGCAAGTGGAGATGATTGAGACTCGAAATACCTGCTGTATAAAGCGGAGTTGTACGGCTCCATCAACCTCAAGTGCCAGGTTGTCTACACTCGACGTTGGGTAAATCAAAAAACTGATCGCTGGGCATCTGCGCTATGGATCATGAACGGAGATGGATCGCGCCAGCGATTTTTAGTCGAGGGGTCAGACGCTCGCTGGTCGCCGATGGGTGATCGTATCCTGTTCATGGCCAAAGATGACGATGACAAACCCCAGATATTCGTGCGGTGGATGAGCCAGTACACTGCTGTGTCTCAGGTGACAAGATGCAATGGCAAACCAGTATCGCCGGTATGGTCGCCGGATAGCAAACAAGTGGTATTCGATGCAGTTCGTGTGGAATCTGAACTCGCCTACCGGCAGTCAAAAATATATCGAATCAATATTGCTGATCAAGATGTTACCCAACTGACACTGGCTGAGGGTCACTGGTCAACGCCGACTGTTTCTCACGATGGTAATAAGATTGTGTACCTGGGATTTCCCGCCAGCAAAGCAACCTATGTGATGAACAAGATTTATATGATGGATATTGATGGGGGCAATCCCGTTTTGTTGGCGGCGGAACTGGACAGACCAACGACAGGCAGGCAATGGTGGAGTGCCGACGACAAGTCTGTCTTTTTTAGTGCGCGGTACGACGGCTACATCAATGTATCCAAGGTGGACCTCCGGGGTAAGGTTAGCCCGGTGACCTCAGGCAGGCAGGTGGTCCGGCTCGATTCTGTTGACAGCAACATGTCGAGAGGAGTTGGCGTATTGAGCTCATTTTATGAGCCTGGTGATGTTTACTCGTTCAATTTGAGCGGGCGTGCTGAGATGACGCGGTTGACGAAAGTAAACGATGACCTGCTGACTGGCAAGACCCTAGGTGAAACCGAAGAATTGTGGTTTGAGGCTGAGGATGGCAACAAAGCGCATGGCTGGATGATCAAACCACCGGGGTTTGATGAGAACAAAATGTATCCGCTACTCATGGAAATACATGGCGGCCCGTTTGGCATGTACCAGGGACATTTCAATTTTAACTACCAGGTATTTGCAGCGAATGGATTTGTGGTGCTGTATACCAACCCGAGGGGTAGCACAGGTTATGGAGAGAAATTCTCGCAGGCTATCGATCATGCTTACCCGAGCGTTGACTATCTTGATTTGATGGCAGGCGTCGATGCGGCCCTGGATAAGGGCTATATCGATGAACAAAGACTTTATGTAGGCGGTTGTAGTGGTGGTGTGCTGACCAGTTGGGTGATCGGGTACACAGATCGATTTGCTGCTGCATCTGTGCGTTGTCCTGTTTCGAATTGGGTCAGTTTTCTGGGCCAGACCGATATTCCGAACTTCGCACTGTCATTTTTCGAAAAACCTTTCTGGGAAGATCCTTCGGATTGGCTGCATCACTCTCCGATTATGTACGTGGGTAACGTAAAGACGCCAACTCTGGTGATGACGGGTGAACAGGACTTGCGTACTCCCATGGCACAGTCCGAGGAATACTATGCAGCGCTTCAAATTGCCGGGGTGTCATCCAGATTATTGCGCTTCAACGATCAGTACCATGGCACAGGAACTCACCCGTCTAATGCGATGCGTACGATGCTTTACCTGATGTCGTGGTACAACGACCACGACATCAACGGAAAGATCGAAAAGCAATGACCTAGGCAGCATTCCTGGGACGATATTTTGTGTTTCCATTGTTAGGATTGTTACTGCGATCATTGCCACGGTTGTTGTTTCGGCTATTTCCTGAATTCGATCGTCGTGAGTTCGAGTGCCGTGATTTCGCTCGTCGCGAATCAAGCTCCGAGACTGAATTGTTTCGCGGTCGACTGGGTCTGGGTCGTCGATCCAGCGATTTGCTCTCGGGAAGCAAGTGTGTCGGTTCGAACCCTTCGATTTCTTCTCTCGGTAATGGGCTGCCGATTAATCGTTCTATTTCCCTCAGCTGTTTGAACTCATCGGCGCAAACCAACGATATCGCCAGTCCACTAGCGCCAGCTCTACCAGTCCGTCCAATTCGATGAACGTAATCCTCGGGAACATGGGGCAGATCATAATTGACTACCAATGGTAGTTCGTTGATATCGAGACCACGCGACGCAATGTCAGTCGCCACAAGGATTGCTACCTTGCCGCGTTTGAAATCGTCAAGTGCCCTGGTGCGTTGAGCCTGGCTTTTGTTACCGTGAATCGCATCTGCTTTAAGCCCGGCCCGACAAAGGTTTCGAACCAGTTTGTTGGCACCGTGTTTGGTTTTAGAAAACACCAGTGCATGGTTCCAGTCTTCTCCATGGAATGAGTGGTCCTTAAACAAGTGGATGAGCAGTTCGCTTTTTTGGCTCTTGTCTGTGGGTATCAGATGCTGTTCTACCGTGTCTGCGGTCGCATTCTTTGCTGCGACATCAACTTCGATTGGGCTTCTCAGCATTGTCTTGGCAAGTTTTCTAATCTCATTTGAGAAAGTCGCAGAGAATAACAATGATTGTTTGTTAGTCGGCAAATGACCTTGAATGCGTCTAATGTCGGGTAGAAAACCCATGTCCAACATGCGATCGGCTTCATCCAATACCAGTATTTCGACCTTCCGGAAGTCGACGGCTCCTTGATTGTGCAAATCCAGGAGGCGTCCCGGTGTCGCGACCAGAATATCAACGCCTTGTTGAAGTTTTCTGATTTGTGGTCCGATCTTCACACCGCCGAAAATCGCAAGAGAACGTAAATCCATATGTTTACCATAGGTGACAATGCTCGCGTGCACCTGTGCTGCGAGTTCTCGGGTGGGTGTTACTACAAGTGCTCTTGGTTGTGTGCCCGAATGTGAGCCCAGAAGTTGCAAAAGTGGCAGGGTAAAAGCGGCTGTTTTGCCGGTGCCCGTTTGTGCGGAAGCCATCAGGTCCTTACCTTTCAGGACGGCTTCAATAGTCGCTGTTTGGATGGCCGTGGGTGTTTCGTAACCGTTGTCGGCAACAGCAGTCAGGAGCGATGGAATAAGCCCCAGGTTTTGAAATGACATAATTATTCCTAAGCGCTAAAAAATTTTGGCGCAAATAAGTAAATAGTAACTGGAGTATTTTTACTCTCAGCCTGAGAGCGCGTTAGCGCTGCACGGCATAAAGAATTGAGCTCAGAAGGGATGAGATCATCCCGAAAAGGAGGGGCATCTATCGGACTGGTACTGCCTAAACAAATCAACATGACGTTAGCTGAGGTCCAAGTCAGCGGAGCGCAGTCTAGGTGGCGGTAACGGTGATTGCAAGAACTAATTTCTGAACGTCAGCGAGCTACTTTACAGCGATATTCTCTCAAGCCCGTGAATAAGGAACAGCTTTCGGTGCACCAGATGACATATCCAGCATTCTAATCGGATCTGTGTGGCCATCCCAGTCGTCCGCCGCCTGTTTCATCAGGACAAAATACATGTCGTAGAAATCGCTACGCGCCATAAGTTGAATCATGGTACCTGGGTGACTACTGCTGTCGATGTATGCGTGCGCAGGATAATCCGGGGCTGGTCCATAACGCTGCCATACTCGAAATTTATGCCCGGCAGATTCCAGCTCTGCCAGTTTCTCGTCAACGTTGTCTACCCAATAGGCCAGATGCTGCAGCCCACCCTGGGGTGTGTGAGTCAAATAATCTTTGTATATCGAGGGATGGTCTTCGCTCGGGGTGATGACCTCTATTTGCTGATCGCCGCAGTAGGCAAAACCGGCGCGCATGGTTGCGGAAATATGTTGACCGTCATACTGTCCGGAAAAATCTGTGATGTCTTGTAGAAAGAAAGGACCGACGCCACGAGCCAGCCAGTGTGCGATTGCCTCTTCTACGTCAGGGACAACATAGCCTTGTTGTACCACGGGTCCAAAAAGGGTGCTCATCGTCAATATCCGGATTGTGAGTGTGTGATGAGTTTACTTGATCGATTGCCTGATCGGTGAGGAACATCATTGATGACTTCAGTGTGAGAATATACGATCGGTAGTATTCGACTGGAGAGATTGTGGGTTTGATTGGATTCATTGCTGGTGGATGATTTTGTGATCGTAGGAGCCGGTTCTGCAGGTTGCGTCCTGGCTCGTAGGTTGTGCGAACACGCCAAAGTCACTTTGATCGAAGCTGGCCCAATGGATCACCGTTGGGACTATCGTTTGCATATGCCAGCAGCATTGTCGCAGGTGCTCACATCGCGCTGGTACAACTGGCGCTATCATAGCGAACCGGAACCCGGCCTTAACAACCGGCGCCTGTACTGTCCGCGGGGCAAGGTGATGGGTGGCTCTTCTTCAATTAACGGGATGATTTTTGTCAGAGGTAACGCAGCGGATTTTGATCGTTGGGCATCGGAGTACGGATTGGCTGACTGGAATTTTGACAACTGCCTGCCCTACTTCAAACGTTCGGAAAAACTGACTTTTTCGGCGTCGAGTTTAAGAGGTACCAGCGGGCCAGTACCGATTTCAAGAGGTACGTCGAAATCACCGCTTTTTGAAGCCTGGCTGGAGGCTGCAGGGCAATCCGGTCATGCCAGAACCAATGATTTTAACGGCGAACAACAAGAAGGCTTCGGATATTTTGATCGCAATATTGTTGATGGCGTCAGACAAAATATTTTTAGAAGCTATATCGATCCAATAAAAAACGCTAAGAATCTGACACTTGTTGATCAGGCGAATGTAACCGGGGTTTTGCTTGAGAATGGATCTGCCGTCGGGGTTGACTATGTCAGGAGCGGCAAGCGGCAACGTTGCAGGGCAGGTCAGGTGCTCTTGTGCGGTGGAGCGATAAATTCCCCGCAACTACTCATGCTTTCAGGCATTGGTGATGCAGCGGGCACAAAACGTCTTGATATTGATGTCAACTGCCACTTGCCGGGCGTCGGTCGAAACCTGATGGATCATCTTGAATTATACGTCCAGTATGCCTGCAAGCAGCCAGTCTCAGTATACCCGTCAACACGCTGGTACAGGATGCCGGGTGTTGGATTGAATTGGTTGCTGTTCAAGCGAGGCGCAGGTGCGACTAATCATTTTGAAACAGGCGCATTCCTGAAAAGCGATGGGGGTAAACTTTACCCGGATTTGCAATTTCATTTCCTGCCTATTGCGATGGACTACGATGGAAAAGATCAGCACCGGGGTCATGGTTTTCAAGTCCATGTCGGGCCGATGAAACCGACCAGTCGGGGTGCTGTGAAGCTGGTATCGTCCAACCCAAACGATTCACCGCAGATACAATTTAACTACAACCAGACCGAAGAAGATCGGCGAGTGATGCGAACCGGCATTCGAATGGCGCAGGAAATTATTTCGCAGACTGCTTTTGATGATTATCGCGGTCTGCAGCTACGTCCGATTGAGGCAATGGATGACAAGCAATTGGATGAGTTTGTCCGTCAGTATTCTGAAAGTGCTTATCACCCCTGCGGTACTTGCAAAATGGGTCAAGGTGAAGAATCTGTCGTCGATTCGAGTGCCAGAGTTCACGGCATTGATAAGCTGAGGGTCATCGACGCGTCGATTATGCCGGAGATCACCAACGGCAATTTAAATGCTCCTGTGCTGATGATGGCTGAGAAAATCAGCCAATCTATTCTTGATGGGGAATAAGCCCGTGGTTGAACCCTGGCAAAGCGATTGTATGACTCATGTGAAGCGCATATGGCGTTATCCGTCTCTGTGTTTACTGTGTCTGGTCATTCAATCGCACAATAGGGTCTACGCGGAAGAATTCAGGACCGGATCTTTTTCTATTGAGCTGCCCGCCCATGAAGTGTTCGATGATGCGGAGGCGCAGAAATTCGATCACTTCCTTTCCAGGGACAAATTAATTACCTGGGAAGTACATGTGCCGGAAAACTATCAGCCAGAAAGGGCAGCAGGTGTGCTCACTTATATCAGCCCGACCCGGTCAGGTGTTATTCCGCAGGACTGGAAGCCGCTCATAAGCGAACGAAATCTGATATGGGTTGGTGCGAATCGAACGGGTAACGGCCAGCCAATTGAAAAAAGATCAACTTACGCTGTGCTCGGCGCAGAATTGATCAGTGAAATGTATATGGTTGATCGTGAGCGCATCTATGTCACGGGGTTTTCTGGTGGTGGGCGTATGGCGAGTATGGTCGTGCTGGAGTTCCCCGAGCTTTTTAAAGGGGCGATCTTTATTTGTGGTGTAAATTTCTGGATAGAAAAGCCCCGTCAGATGGAGCTAACGAAGCGTAATCGGTATGTTTTTCTGACTGGAACCAATGACTTCAACTACCAGGATACCAGGAACGTTTACAGCAGGTTTAGAAAGGCCGGGATACCAAACATCAAATTTCTTGGTATTACAGGGATGGGTCACCGACTGCCGACCGCTCGACGATACGGACAGGCTATTGCCTACCTGGATGCATAGTGATGAATGGTAAAACTAGGGGAATGCCTGATTAAGGACCCATCAGTATTTCCGCCATAACCGCGTTAGACGGGTCCCTAGTTAGCTGCATCCATGGCTTCTTTTTTCTTCGTTGCGTTCTGATCAAGCATATCCTGTACGCCTTTCGCGTCTTGAATGAGTTGCTGCTCGCGAACGAAAGGATTATTTTCTGGCTTGGGCTCGGCAGCAGGCGGTTCGGTTGCTGACTGGTCCTGGGTTTCTCCACAAGCAGCTAGCAGTAGCGCAGATAAGAAAAGTATTGCCAGTTTAACGTTGAGGTATTTCATGATGAGTCGAGCCTCTCAGGGTCTGGCGAGGATGCTAGCATCAATTGAAGAAACTAACTGCCAATTCGATCGGGTTGACTCAAATCAGCCTTGGAACAAGCGATCATCAGAGATGTCTTTAACCAGATAGCTGGCGAATCGTTGAGCGCCACTTGTTTGTATCAGTGCCCCGTGTTTCCAGTAGTGACAGGCCGTGATGAAATGCGCCGCCGGAGTTACTCTGCCAGACGACTTTGGCGATGACGAAGATTAGGTCGTATTTGTTAATGTCCAGGCAGGCTCTAACAATTCTGCCTTTGCGTATATGCTGGTCCAGAACGACTTGCATCCCTGTTTCCGAGATATCATGAGAACTGCAGATGACAATCTTTCCGGTATCTTTGGGCTGGGCGCGAATTCCAGCTTCGATAAAGATGGTTGCATCTATGTTAAGTCGTGGTGCGATCCGATCGTCGATAGTTTTCTCTTTAATTTGCGTGGAAAAGGAATCTACCAGGCGTCGTTCGAAATTTTTGGTTTTATCTCGTTCGTGTGAGACAAAGCCGATAATGTCAGCTTCAAGCAGTTCGAGTAGGCGATTTCGTGCACCGATCATCTCCTGATCAGAAACAAGGTTTTCTGTAGCAAGGTGCAGGCTTTGCAGTGCTTCCAGAAATTTATTCTCAAGGGTTTTGTAGGGTTTACCCTGCAGGTCTGACAAACCGAAGGTCAGGGCAAGCAGGCTATCGGCAATCGGAATAATTGGACCTTTTGTCATGGCAAGTATGCCATCGGACAGCGCAATTCTCATGGCTGCAATCGCGACACCTTTGAGCTTGCTGCTGTTTGGTGCGCCTAACTCGGCCGAGCCAATCGGTGTCACCAGGGTCTTGTCGATGAATGCGATGATGGCATGGTCACCGGGGGAGAGGTTTTTATTCTCCAAGGCATCGAGAACGGAATCATGGTTGATACCATTACGCTGTAACTCGAACAGCAGAATGAGAATGCTGTGCTGGTCGAGTGATTCAGTAGCTGATTGTGGCGATGGATACTGCCTGATCAGAGCCTCGTTCAGCATCTGAGCGTCCATAGTTGAGCTCCATAGGGACCGCTGATTGCCTCAAGTTGAAGGGTAGTGTCACCCCTGCGGAAATTGTCAAGAACTGATTTAATTCGGGCGATAAGGGAACATCAGGGGCAGACAAAGCAATCTGTCTGCACAACAGTTGCGTAGGCCCTGGTAGTTTCCAACCATGCCTATTTTTTATCACTTGGTTTACATTGGTGGTTTTGGGAACCTCTGATTAAGAGGACATTTTTGTCAAAGCAATTTGGCTAAAACAAGGATGAGGCGAG
>Ga0208879_1000703_pt1 | contig 33901 bp, 32 predicted proteins | sample Knorr_S15_td_Bot_FD_185605 | JGI IMG/M metagenome (GOLD analysis project Ga0208879, IMG submission 185605) | Marine microbial communities from Southern Atlantic Ocean transect - Knorr_S15_td_Bottom_ad_5009_LV_A (SPAdes) (version 2) | ecosystem: Environmental > Aquatic > Marine > Oceanic | place... | reverse complement strand
GGTGGAATAGGAACCTTTTTTCCACGTAAGCATCGTTGTATCAAAATCAATATTTAGCTTTTCACACCATTGGTTTAGAATGCGTCTTGGGTCTTTTAATAGAGTAGATGAATCAATAACTATAGTATTTTTTTCATTGTTTCTTAGATATTGTATTAATCCATATTGTTGAGGATAACCAAGTTCATCAACATGATAGAATTTATTCTTTTTTATATATGAATTAATTACATCTTTTGGATGTCTTATTAAAAAACAATTATGAAAGCCTTTTATCCATTCTATATCTTCTAAATTGATTAAATGATGTGCCATATGTTTTTGATACCATATTTTTTTTGATTGAGGGATTTCTCCTGTTATGCTATTTACTACTGCATCATAACTATTTGGATAATAATTGATAATATCTTCATACATTGGATGTTTTAATCGTTTTTCTTTTAAATAATAAGCGTAAAATGGTTCATCAGATACAAAGGTATCTTTTCTTGATGACCAAGAACGCATTAGAGCAGTAGAAATATTTCTAGGACCAGACCAACAGGCAATTTTCATAATCTAGACTTTATATAATTTTCAATATCTTGAAGATATAATGTTCTTATCTTATTGGTTATAGATTCTTTATTGGTTGATTGTAAAGATTGGTCTTCTAATATCGAGACTGGTATGATACCTCCAAAGGTACCAGTAACAAATGCTTCTTCACAATTTTTTATATCTTCAAACACAAAATTCTTTTCATAACATTGAATCTGATTTTCATTACAAATCTTAATTGTTTTTGATCTTGTAATACCATTTAAACAATATTGACCAGTTGATGTTATCACCTCATTGTTTTTAATAAAAAACAGATTGGTTGAATTACATGTACTAATAAAACCATACAAATCACTCATGATTCCTTCATCGTAACCAAGTTTGTTTGCTTCTATACTTGCAAGAATACAATTCAGTTTACTTAAGGTATTATATTGAGGACTCAATATTTGATTATTTGGTCTAATATTTTCAACTCTACCAATTTTAACCCCTTTTTTGTAAACCCCTGGATTTGTTTTTTTATATTCTGGAATAATAACAAAATTTATCGGACCTATATTTGCATTAGGATTTTGATAGGGAGTAATTTTATTCCCACGAGAAATTACCAATCGAATATGAACATCATCTTTCATATTGTTTATTGCTAATGTTTTATTAATCTCATTGACTATCTCTTCTTTTTTGAGATCGATATGCAATGAAATTCCTTTTGCACTTTCATAGAGACGTTTTAAATGATCTTCAATATGAACTAAGACAGATTGATGGAGTCTAATCCCTTCCCAAACACCATCTCCCAATAAAAAACCACTATCAAATACAGAAATTTTTGCTTTATTTCTTTTAAATAATTCTCCATTTATATTAATAAATATATTTTTATTTTTTGGGTTTGGTATATAAGAGTGAGAACTCATAAAAAAGCCTTAATTAATAAGGTTAACTTTTCTCTATTTGTTTTTTGATCCAATGGAAAGTTGTTTCCATCCCTTTTTGGAGGGGGTAGTTTGGTTCCCACATAATTTTTTCTCTAAAAAGTTTGTTGTCAGAATTTCTTCCTCTGACACCCATTGGTACTGGAAAACCATATTTTTCTTCAAATTCTTCACCATCAAGATTTTTAATAGAAATATTTTTTTCTGATAAATCAATTGCCATTTGTGCTAGTTGATTAATAGTCACCATTTCTTCTGATCCAATATTCACTGGTTCAGTAAAATTAGATTCCATTAATCTTCTTACCGCTTCAATACATTCGTCAATATATAAAAATGATCTAGTTTGTTTACCATCTCCCCAAACTTCTAATGAAGATCCATCCGGAGTTTCTGCAGCTTTTCTACACATTGCAGCAGGAGCTTTTTCTTTTCCGCCTTGCCATGTTCCATCCGGACCAAAAATATTATGAAATCTTCCAATGCGTACATTCATTTTATAGTTTCTTTCGAATGCTTTATATAGTCTTTCGCTAAACAGTTTTTCCCACCCATATTCACTATCAGGTTCAGCAGGGTAGGCACTTTCTTCTGAGCACATTGGATTGTCTGGATCTTCTTGGTTGTATGCTGGATACATACAGGCTGAAGATGAATAAAATATTTTTTTTACTCTTTTTTTCATGCTTTCATGTGCTATGTTTAAGTTTACTAATCCAGAATTATGCATCACATTTGCATCATTATCTCCAACAAAAATATAACCTGCACCACCCATATCAGCTGCAAACTGGTACAGTTCATCCATATCTTGATCTATTACAGATTCAACTAATTTAGGATCTCTTAAATCTCCTACCACAAAATCATCTGCCATTGTTTCAGAAAATTCTGTATTTTTTAAATCAACCCCTCTAACCCAAAAACCTTCTTTCTTTAGTCTTTGAACCATATGGCTTCCAATAAAACCGCCAGCACCTAGAACAATAGCTTTTTTTATCACCTTTTACTCCTTGTTTAACCTTTGATCCCAATCACTATAAATCTCTTCAAATATATTAGATAAATTTTTAGTGATATTCCACTTTTTATAATGTGATTTCATTTTACTCAGGTCTGATATATAACAAATATGATCACCAATTCTATGACTATCTTGATAATGATATTGCATTTTTTTGCCTGAAACATCTTCTATTAAATCAAATGCTTCTAATATCGAAATAGAATTATTTCTACCACCACCTAAATTATAAACTTCTCCCGGTCTTGGTGCCTTGATAAACTCATCTATAAAACGAACAACATCATAAGAATGAATATTATCTCTTACTTGTTTGCCCTTATAACCATTTATCAAATATTCTTTTCCTACCAAATTACATTTAATTAAATAACTAAGAAAACCATGTAATTCAACTCCACCATGACTTGGACCAGTCAAGCATCCTCCCCTTAAAGAGCATGTAGGCATATTAAAATATTTTCCATATTCTTGAACCATTATATCTGCCCCAACTTTTGAAGCTCCAAATATCGAATGTGTTGAGTGATCTATAGGAAATTCCTCATTAATACCATTATAGAATTTTTTATCAGCATAATCCCATCTTTTATTCTTTTCAACTAATTTTAAATTGTTAGGCGCATCACCGTAAACCTTATTTGTAGACATATGAACAAAAGGTATTTCGCTTGAATATTTTCTAGTTGCTTCCAACAGGTTCATTGTGCCAACACAATTGACATCAAAATCATCAAATGGACGAGAAGCTGCTAAATCATGGCTAGGTTGCGCGGCTGTATGGATAATAGCCTCTGGACATAGTTCATTAATAAATATATTTACGTTTTTTCGATCTCTTATATCAATTGGGTTGGGAAAATAATTACTATGCTTTTCTTGCAGTCTAGCTTGGTTCCATAATGTATCTCCTGCTGGTCCAAAGAAATCTGCTCTCATATTATTATCCATACCATAAACTTGTACCCCTTTTTTGGCAAAATAATCAACGACTTCACCTCCGATCAAACCATTGGAACCAGTTACTAATATTTTTTTCATCTTATTCTTTTCCTTATTTACCAACAATTTTATGTTTTAAATAAATATAGATAAATTGTGAGTTTGTAAACAAATATCTTTTCCATAAACGTTTTGGTTCTTGACTTAAACGAAACAACCACTCCAATCCTATATTTTGCATCCAAGATGGTGATTGTTTTACAATGCCTGCATGAAAATCAAATGCAGCTCCAACTGCTAACATAGCACCGTTAATTTTTCCAATATGACTTGAAACCCATTTCTCTTGGCGAGGACATCCTCTACCAACTAATACAAGATGGGCTTGTGAGTTATTAATATTATTAATATCACTAATATCTTCATCTACAGTTGGTTCTCTAAATCGATCTTCATGTATACCAGTTATTTTTATGTTTGGATAATGATTGTTAATAAAACCTTTGAAATATTTTAAGGTGTTTTTTGTACTCCCATAAAGAAATAGGTTTAACTTGTGTTTATTAGCTTTCTCTAAAACATGTAATGTCAAAGTTGGGCCATATACTCTATCCTTGAGATTAACCTTATATAAATTATTTAGTGCCCATCGAATAGGCTGACCGTCAGGAACAATTAAATCTAATTTTTTTAATTGGTGTTGAAGTTTATGATCATTTACCGATGTAATTAAACCATGAACAGCAAGCGCTGATGCACCCAAACTTTTTCTTTCTAATGCTGCCTCAATGATTATATCAGATGCTAATTCATAATCAACTATAGAATAATCCACTCCAAATAGATTCTGTTTTTTATAATTAATCAAAGCTAATGTCTATTTTTCTAGGAAATATCATTTCAGTGGGCCCACAGGGATTTGAACCCCGAACCTGCGGATTATGAGTCCGTTGCTCTACCATTGAGCTATGGGCCCTTTGTTAAAAATAAACTAACTTCATTCTATTTGCAATTAGTATGACAAGACATCCGATATTATTTATTACAAATGTGAATCGATAGCATTTTTTATTTCACTAAAAATTAAATCTGAACCTTTTTCAAAAGTAAAAATAGTTTTTAAATTTTTAGTTTTAAAATATTTAGGATAAGGTACAAATCTGTTTTTATTAATATTATTTTTTTTGAAACATATAAGTTTTTTATCTAAAAAATATGCTATGTGTACGATAAAAGTATCTATTGATATTATCATATCAGCTTTATCTACTAAATTAAATATTTCTTTTATTGTAAATTTGCCAACACCGTTTATTATTCTCTCTGCATAATGATTTTGAATTTCCTTCGCAACTTTTCTTTCATTTTTAGAATTCCCGGTCAAAATAATTTTCTTGTCAGAATTATTTAATAAATAGTTTCTAATATTAAGTATTAGCTCTGAGGGTATAGATTTATTTTTGTCATTAGATCCTATATGAATGATAATATAGTTTTTATAAATAAGGTGTATTTTTTCATTGTAGAAATTTTTCAAAGACATTTTATTTAAATCAAAATTTTTTGAAGAATTCATTATTTCAAATAGTTTTTTATTAATATCTAATTCATGTGTATCGTCAGATATATTATATTCAATGAATTTGTTATAATAATTACTGCCAATTTTATAAAAAAACATATTTGAATTGATTGCAACATTTCCTTTAAATCCTATTTTTTTATCTGAATTCAAAAATTTAACTATAATATCACTTTCATCAATTTTTCTTGAAAATAATGGATTAACAACAACGTCAGATTTAATTAATTTTATTTGAGAGAGTAGTTTGAATCGATAATATAAATTTTTTCTAAATTTTTCTTTATCTATTGTAATGTAATTTTCAACCGCATTAAGATCTTTATAAAAATTACCATTCCTTGTACTAACTATATATAATGTATTTTTTTTGTTGTTACAATTTATATTATTTATAAATAATATTGAATCACCTATTCCATCTGTTCGTAGGTAGATTTTTTTGAAAAATTGAAAATCTTTTTTTGCTTTAATTTTTAATAAATTGAATACAACGAAATCAAATATAATTAAAAAACATGTATACAAATTATTTAGACTGATTATTTTGTTCAATGTTCTTTATTATATAAATTTAATTTCTAATTATGAATAAAATTTTAATAGCTGGAGGCTCTGGGTTTATTGGATCTCATTTATGTGATTATTTAGTTAATGATAAAAATAATTTTATATATTGTGTCGATAATTTTTGTACAAGCAGTCCAAATAATATTAAAAGTTTAGAGCATAAGGAAAATTTTAAACTTATCAATCAAAGTATTTGTCAAAAATTAGATTTAAAAGTGAATCAAATATACAATTTGGCATGTCCAGCATCACCGGTACAATATCAGAATTTACCATTTGAAACCATGGAAGCTTGTATTGATGGTTCACGAAATTTGTTAGAATTAGCTACAGTCAATAATGCAACCATTTTACAAGCATCTACAAGCGAAGTATATGGAGATCCTCTGAAACACCCACAAGAAGAGTCTTATTACGGTAATGTTAATACCTTTGGGCCAAGATCATGCTATGATGAAGGAAAGCGAATGGCAGAAACCATATTTTATAATTATAAAGATTTATTTAAAACTAATATTAGGATTGCTAGAATCTTTAATACATATGGTCCTAATATGCAGCAAAATGATGGTAGAGTTATTTCAAACTTTATTGTACAAGCCTTAGAGGGAAATGATGTCACAATATATGGCGATGGAACACAAACAAGATCCTTTTGTTATATAGATGATATGGTAGAAGGGTTAGTAGGGCTGATGAATTCCGATTATCAAAATCCAGTTAATCTCGGGAATGATACAGAAATGCCAATAGTCGATATTGCAAATATTATTTCAGAACAAGTAAAATCTAATTCAAAAATAGTATTTAAAGAGATGCCTGTAGATGATCCTATGAAGCGAAAACCTGATATTTCTTTAGCAAAAAAATTGTTAGGTTTTAATCCAAAAACTTCTTTTTCTGTGGGCTTAGAAAAAACAATAGTATATTTTAGAAAAATTACAAATGGATAAAAATATAAATATCTCTACAGTTTTATTAGCAGTAAAAAGTAATCTTACGCAAATAATTACGATTAATTGTTTTGTAGTTGGTTTATCTTTAGTGTATTTATTGTTTTTTTATCCTCCAACTTTTGTCTCATCTGTTACACTGGTTCACTTTGGAAATGATATGAAACCGTCACAAGGGAGTGGGTTAATGAGTTCATTAGGATTATCAGTTCCATCAGCAGGAGCAAGTACTGCACCAGCTGAAGTAGTGATGCAAATTTTACAAAGCAATACGCTTGCTAATAAAATCCTTTCTCGCAATTTTTATTCAGAAAATTTCCAAAAGGAAATTCCATTATTTAAAATATTATTAAATGATGAAACAATAGATAAAAATAATGAATCTATATTTGAAGCAAAAAAGTTTTTTAAGACTAAAGTCTTACAGGTTGAAAAAAATCGCATGACAAATGTAATGAACCTAACTGTAACAACAAATGGAGCCGAGTTATCTCATAATATTGCTTTATCGGTTGTTCATCTTTTGAATGAAACATATAATGATATTGAACGCAAGAAAGCAATGCAGAAAGAATCATTTATTAAAGAAAGATTAGTTGATGAAAATCAAGTACTAATAAATGTTGAAAAAGAATATATCAATTTTAAAGATCAAAATAAATCTGTTCAGTCTCCTTCATTAATATTGAAAGAAAGAGCTCTTCAAAGAGAAGTTGAAATGCATACTGCAATGCTTTCTACCTTAAAACAGCAACTAGAAATGACAAAATTAGATTTATATGATGAAATGAATGAAATATTAATTGTTAGTGAACCAGAAATTCCACCTTATAGAAGTAATCGTAGAATATATCTATTACTATTTTCTGTTGTGCTAGGTTTATTGTTATCTGCATCATATGTAATGTCAAAAATAGCTTTCAGAGATAATAATTTTATTGCTGATAGATCTTATGAATAATACTCTTATTGAAAATAGTTTTCAAGAACACAAAGAGGTTTTAGAAAAATTAACTTTGGAATCAGAGAATATTGAAAAAATTATAAACATATGTGAAAAAGTATTAGAAACAAAAAATAAATTTATGTTTTGTGGCAATGGAGGAAGTGCAGCAGATTCACAGCATCTTGCTGCTGAATTTACAGGACGATTTCTTACAAAAACACAACCTTTGCCAGCAATCGCATTGACTACAGATACCTCAGCTTTAACAGCAATAGGGAATGATTTTGGTTTTGAAGAGGTTTTTTCTCGTCAAGTATTAGCTTTAGGGAAATCGGGAGATCTTATCTTTGCTATTTCCACATCAGGCAATAGTAAAAATGTTATTAAAGCAGTAAATACAGCTAAAGAGATAGGAATACATACTGTAGCATTAGTGGGACATAGCGGTGGAGAGCTATCGAAAATAACTAATATATCAGTAATAGTTGACAGTTCATTTACGGCACGAATTCAAGAAATGCATATTTTAATTGGACATATAATTTGTGAAGCATTAGATGCTAAAAGAAATTTTTAGAATAAAAAATATTGAATTATGATAATTTACGTAGATATTGATAATACTATTTGTTCTCAAAAGAGTTCAACTAAATATCAAGATGCTGAACCTTGGATGAACAACATAGAGAAAATTAATAAATTGTACAATAAGGGACATCACATAACCTATTGGACAGGTAGGGGATCAACCAGTAAAATAGATTGGTATGATGTGACAGAGAAACAACTAGAAAATTGGGGTTGCAAATATCATCACTTGATTGTCGGAAAAAAACCTCACTATGATTTACTAATATGTGATAAGACAAAAAGGATAGAAGAGATTTAAGAAACAAGAAGGTATTAAAAAATGAATAAATTTGATAATACTTGGTTTATTGTCCCGGCAAGGAAAGAGTCTAAGGGAGTTCCATTCAAAAATAGATTTTTAATAGATTATACCATAAATAGTATACCGAAAAACTTAAAAGCAAAAATTATTGTTTCCACAGATGATGAATATATAATTGAAAAAATGCTAGAAAAAAATATTAAAGTTTTGAAAAGAAATCCAAAAATAGCAGCTGATAATACGGATACAAAAACTGTAATTGAGGATGTTATTAATCAATATGGTATAAAAGGCGAAGATTTAATTTTTATGTTATATACTGTTTATCCAGAAAGAACTTTTTCAATGATTGAGGATATATTCAAGATATTTTTAAAAGAGAATGTTGATTCATTATTGTGTTGTACTCAAGTTAAAACTCACCCTTATTTGACATTTTATTTAAAAGACAATAATAGAGGTGAACCTGTGATAAAACATGATTTGTATAGAAGACAAGATTATCCAGAATGTTTTACAATAAATCATATGATTGCTATTTTTAAAGCTGGTAAACTTAAAGATTTGAACACTCAATTTTATAATGATAAAACATATTTTCATTTAGTAGATCAATTGATTGATATTGATGAAAAAAAAGATTTAGAAAAATTTAATTTAAAATATAAAAAGGAAGGATAAATATGCATAAGGTATTTTTTATAGCGGAAATTGGTATTAATCATAATGGGGATATTGATATAGCAAAGAAATTAATAAATATTTCAGTTGATGCTGGTTGCGATGCAGTCAAATTTCAAAAAAGAACCATTAATATAGTCTATGAAAAAGCAATGTTAGATTCTTCTAGACAAAGTTCATGGGGAAATACGCAAAGAGCTCAAAAAGAAGGATTAGAATTTGGAAAAGATGAATATGATGAAATTGACAGATATTGTAAGGAAAAAGGGATTAAATGGTTTGCGTCTGCATGGGATGAAGATAGTCAAGATTTTTTAAGCCAATATAATTTATCATATAATAAAGTAGCATCAGCAATGCTTACTCATATACCGCTTTTAAAAAAGGTTGCAAGTGAGGGAAAACACACTTTTATTTCCACTGGATTATCTGCTTATGATGATATAGATAAAGCTGTAGAAATTTTCAAAGATAATAATTGTCCATATACACTATTACATTGTGTTTCAACGTATCCGACAGATGATAAAGATTGTAATATTGCAGTCATTAATACTTTAAGGGAAAAATATAATTGTGATATTGGATATAGTGGACACGAAAAAGGTTTAATTCCAACTTTGTTGGCAGTAATGAATGGTGCTACAGTAGTAGAAAGACATATTACTCTAGATAGAACTATGTATGGATCAGACCAACCTGCTTCATTGGAAGAACAAGGTCTTAAAAGACTAATAAGAGATATTAATAATATAAAAATAATGATGGGCGATGGAGTTAAACAGGTTTTAGATAATGAAATGGAAATAGCAAAAAAATTAAGGTATTGGTAATTAATTGAATATACTTCAAAGTAGGACTATTTTTGTAATAAGTATGGAAGATGCTGAATGACTATTTTTATATGTTCTTCACTTAATGATATAAGTGAAATTTTATATCAAATAGAATCAAAGAAGATTAAAGATTTCAAAATAATTGTTACCCAATATAAACAATGCTATAATTTTTTTTGTAATTTTTTTGAAAAAGAACAAGTTATTTTTCTCGAGTCAAATTTAATGAAAAAACCAAGAAAAATTAAATCTTGGATAACAGAATTAAAGATTTTAATAAAACTATTTTTTTTTCCTGATAAAAAAAATGTTAAAGAAGTTTTCTTGTCTGCACCTATCTATGATTTAGTAGGTTGCTATTTGATTTTTGTAGTTTTTAAGAATGCAAAAGCTTATTTACCTAAAAGGGTTTATGATCAAATAAATGTTGATAACACTGAACTTCCTAATCGAATATTTTTGCATTCACTTTACTCTTTTTTTTATAGAATACCAATTGCATCATATGTCTCGAAATGGTTGGGAAAATATGTTAATTCCAAAGGAGACATAGATTTATATGATCACATACCAGGATTACCAAAGAAAATTATTAGTGAAAGATTTTACTTAACAAAACACATACCAGAAGAAATTTTATTAACTCAAATAAAAAAATATTTAATAAAATACAACGATCATAATATAGAAAATGCAATAATTATATTAGATCATAGTGCAAGAGCCTTAGAGAATATAATTGATTCTGAAGAAGTATATTCAAAAGTTTTTGATTTTTTAAACGATGAAAAATTGTTTCTTAAGCCATATTATGCTAATAGAAATTCGCCATTAGAAAAATTTAATCTTACTGTATTAAACATGGAATTCCCTATAGAACTATATGATTTAAGTCAGTGCAAAAGTATTATATGTATTTTCTCGAGTGGACTTGTTAAAGTTTACCCTAGAAATTTGTTAAAAATTTGTTTAATAAATTTAGTTGAATTTAAATCTAATAAAGAAAAACTTGGTTGGGATCAGTATATAAATATGAGATTTGATAATACAGCTTTTTTTCTTCCAAAAACTTTTGAAGAATTCAAACATTTGTTTAAACAATAGAAAAAATGAATGGTTATTCAAAATAACAAAAACGATATTTTTAATTCATTTAAGTGGTCTTATCTAGCTTATATAATTCCGAATCTTATTTTACCCATATTAACAATCATAGTTGCAAGAACGCTTTCACCATCAGATTATGGTATTTTTTCAATGAATTTAATCTTTGTAGGAGCATTGAATACTATACAAGCCTTGGGAATAAGAGCGTTTATAATTAAAGAGAAAAATTTCAATGAATCAAAAAAATCAACTTTATTTTATCTAAGTATTCTACTGGGAATTTGTTCATACATAATAATTTTAATTATTTCACCATTAGTGAGTTTATTTTTTAATGAAAAGATTATTAATGATACTCTACCCCTATTAGGTCTTATTTTAATCTTTAATTCTTTTGGAATCATCCATCTTTCATTTCTTGAAAAATATTTTAAATTTAAACAGATTTTTTTTGTTCGGATTTTACCACTTATTTGTGTGGCTTCGATTACGCTACCCTTAGCTCTAAATGGATTCGGTTTTAAAGCATTGATTTATGGCGAAATGGCAAAATCTCTTTCTTTATCAGTTTCTTACTTTTTATATCATAGATGGATTCCAAAATTTTTATTTGATTTTAATTATTTTAAAGAAACAATCAACTTTGGTAAATGGATATCTTTTGAAAGAATACTAGAATATTTTTTAGGAAATATAGATAAACTATTTTTAGGATTCTTCTTTAGTACATCTATTCTGGGACTTTATTCACTTGCAAGACAAATTATTAATATTTTATTTGGTTTTATTACTGGTGGAATTGTTCCGGTCTTATTACCACTCTTAAGTTCTGTTAGTAAGAATAAACCCCTTATGTTAAGAACGATAAAAGCAATTTTTCAAAATGTAATATTTTTAAACTTTTCACTTTTATTTTTTATTGCTATAGCCTCAATTAATATGTTTGAATTTGTATTGCCAAATTGGGAGAATATTGGCTTTTATATCTTAATTCTTTCTTTGGGAGAAACAGCTGTAAGATCTATTAATTCTACTAGAGATATATACAAGATTAATAATAAACCAAAAATTTATCCAAAATCTTTAATTTTTAATGTCTTATTTAGTCTAATTTTATATCCAATTGGTATGCACTGGTTTGGATTAGTTGGATTTTTTCTTCTAAGAATTGTGAATGATTGTTTTTATCTACTGATTCAATATTTTTCAGTCCAAAAATTAATTAATATTGCTAAGCTTAGTTTACCAAATCAAATTTTAAGTGCTTTTTCTATTAATTGTATAACATTCACAATATGTTATTACATTTTTACAATTACCAAAAATAATCTAAATATTTATTTGGAATTTTTAGTTGAGATTTTACTCTCGATTTCTTTATTTGTTGTATTTCAATATCTTTTTAATAGAAAAATATTAATTTTATTTTTTAATAATTTTTTAAAAATTGTAGGGATCAAAACTAATGATTGATTTGTTTCTAGCTTGTCTTATTATCTTTTTTTTGATTTTAATATTATCACTTAAAATTGAATTCTTTTTTGTTTTGAACTTTTTGTTCTTAATTATTAATTCTGTTTTAATAAATCTATATGATTTTTCATTGAATATTTTTGGTATTTCACTCTATGTCCAAGATATTTTTTTTCTATCACAGACTATTTACATTTTTATTTATTTATGCAAAGAATTTGTTTTAAATAAAAAGTTGCCCCAATCTATCTATTTTAATATTTCACTTTTATTATTTTTATTAATAGTTATAAAGGCGTTTTTTGCATTTCAAGCGTATGGTACTGCAGGTGCTTTGTCTGCAAAGACATTTCTATATTTCTTTGCTAATATATTATTTTTTTCTGTTGTAAAAATATCAAATGCTAGAATAATGAATATTCTAAAAATTATTTTATTTTCATCTATAATATATTCACTAATTGCAATTTTTAGATATTTTGAGATACTACCTCATCTCTATGAGGATGTGGTAATAGGTATGTGGGGATATTCTGAGTCTTATAATGCATTTAGATTGTTGAATAGAATTGACCTAATGTATTTAGTAATTGGATCTATTTTTACATTTTCAACAATTTTTTATAATTTTTATAAAAAAGATCTTTATTTCTTTGCCTATTGTTTTATACTTCCCGTTTTAGTTTTATTAATTCTTTTTTCTTATACCAGATCTATAGTTTTGGTTTTTATTATATCCTTAATTTCATTTGTTTTGATTAATAATTTTTTTAAGATTAGAACAATTATTTTTTCTCTAATTCTCTTTATATTGTTATATACTCAATTTACTTCTCCAACAATCGATGGAATTATAAATGCTTATTCCTATGAAAATTTATTTGGAGAAAATTCAACATTAGCATTTAGAAATATTGTATCCTTAGCTTATCTGAATCATATGCCTTTTTCATCTTATTTCTTTGGTATGACGTTTGGTGATTTTCCAATTGTATTTGAACACTTATATTTTACAGATCCAAGAGGTGGAATGACTGGTCTCCATAATTCTTTCATTGACTTTATTTATTATTTGGGAATTCCAATTTCGCTAGGATTACTATATTGTTATTTTAAAATATTTAAAAATCTTTTACATATTAGACAATCTCAAAAAAATCTAATTACAATTAATACTTTAATTATTGTTTTAATTACTTACTTCTTTTTTTATTTTGCTTGGACAGTAGATATATTGAATGGTATTTTGGTAGGATTATCCATCAATGTTATAACAAATAATATTAATAATAAATGATGATTTATATAGTTATACCGACGTTTAACGAAAAAAAATTTGTTAAAGAATTAATTGAAAGATTTAGTAATCAAACTATATCTAGTTTTAAAGTTATTGTTTCAGATAATGGATCATCTGATGGTACAGATAAAATGATTATAAATAATTATCCTAATGTTAAGTTGATTTCAAACGATGAAAGTTATTGGTGGACTAAATCAACAAATGCCGGTATTAAATATGCATTAAAACATGCTAAAAATGACGATTTTATTTTAACAATTAATTGTGATACAATTGTTAAAAATGATTATTTAAATAATCTTTTAGATTGTTATAAAGAGAACAATAATAATATAATTGGTTCAGTTACCGTTGATATTGAGTCAGATATAATCAAATTTGGTGGGGCCATTGTTAACAGGTTTACAGCAAAATATCAGGGAATCAATTTTAATAAAAAATTTAATGAAAACTATAATAATACAATTATTAAAAGTGATACCCTTCCAGGCCGCGGAATGTTGATTCCAGTATCTTTTATTAAAAAAATTGGTTTGTTTGATGAAATGCTACCACAATATTTTGCTGACTATGAATTTGGATTCAGAGCAAAAAGAAAAAATAATATTCAATGTATTGTTTGTTATAACGCACCTGTTTATACACACACAAAAAATACCGGTCTTAACAATATGTTAAGAAAGTTATCATTTAGTCAATTTATCCATTCTTTTTTTACTAGAAGATCTCCTAATTTTTTATTTAGAAGAATGATATACATATATAAATCCTTTGGAGCAAAATTTTTCTTAATTCATTTTCCTCTTGATTTTCTTCGATTAATTATAGGTTCTTCTTTAAGACAGTTTGGACAAAAATGATGATTATTTTTCTACCATCAATTTTTCGATAAAATTATTAAAAATGACAAAAAAATATAAAAATTGTTTAATTATTGGATCTAATAAAATTAGTAGAGAATTAATTAGTTACAGAATTGAACTTGAAGATTCATATGATGTTATTGTATTGAAAAAAGAGTTTAAATTTGAAAATGAATATAACATTCATTTTCATTCTGGTTTAGAATCATTAGAAAATCTATTAAGTACAAAAAAAATTCAATCTATTTTCTATTGTTTTGAATTTTTTAATAAAGAAGAATTATTGTTTATTAGCAAAATATGTAAAAAAAATAATTTAATTTTTTTTATAAGTTCTAATATTGATTCCATTTCTAATAAACATTTTGTTGATTTAAGAAATATTGAGGATCTCTTTATTAAAGAGAGGTTTTATAGAAAATTTTTACTTAGAATTTTAGATATATTTTTTAGTTTAATTGTACTTATTGTTTTCTTACCAATATTTTTAATTATTTCTCTATTAATATTCCTCGAAGATGGATTACCCGTCTTCTTTATACATAAAAGAGTAGGTTTAAATAATAAAAATTTTTCTATATATAAATTTAGATCTATGCATAAAAATAGTAAAAAATATGGATTATCTCCCTTAGAAGATGATGACAATAGAATTACAAAAATTGGAAAGTTTATTCGTGCAACTAGCCTTGATGAACTGCCTCAGTTTTTTAATGTATTAAAAGGGGATATGGCGATTGTTGGCCCTAGGCCTGAAATGAAATTTATAGTTGATAATTATAATTCATTTGAAAAATTTAGATTAAAAATAAAACCTGGTATAACAGGTGCTTGGCAAGTGAGTCATACTAGGAATGCTCCAATTCATTATAATGTAGATTATGATTTATATCAAATTATCAATAATTCTTTAAGATATAATATCACACAAATAATTAAAACTTTACTCTGGGCAACTAAAGGATTTTAGATTTTTAGTTGTTTAGTGTTTTTATAATGCCATATGCAAATTTTAAAGCCATATCTTTAACAGTATATTGATCTGATGTTTTCTCAGCATTGGTACTCATTTTTTCTAATATTTTTGGATTTTCAAACAAATAGATAATCCCTTGAGCAAAATCATTAGTTGTGGCCTTTGTTTTTAGTCCATTAATATTATTTTGAAAATATGCTATTTCAGGACAGTGATTTTTAAAATCAGATATAATTATTGGTAATCCTGCAGCAAATCCATCTAATATTGATAACCCAACATGGGATGGAAGAACCATCATATTTCCCTTGAGTAATATTTTAGCTTTCTCTTTATCATATAGAGACCCTGTCATTGTAATCCAAGATTTATCTTTAGTTAAATTAAGAATATTATTTTTTTCAGGTCCATCACCAATAATAATTAAGTTCAGATTTTTTATTGTTTTTCGTGCAATTTTGCATCCGTCAATAATAAAAGGAAGTTTTTTATTCTTATACAATCTTCCACAAAAAATTACCGTTTTTTGATTTTTATCTTTTATACTTGTTTGATTGTCTATCCTTTCTTTCTTGATTACGTCACAATCAATACTATTATTAACAATAGAAATTTTATTATTTGGAATACCTAAACTATCAAGTATTGTTCTGGTATGTTCAGTATATCCAAACCAGTAATCAGCTTTATTTGTAAGAAATTTTTTAATACTATTACTTAAAAAATTACTTTTCTTTTCTAATGTTTTTCCATGCCCCCAGTACGCAAATTTTGGACCATAATTAAAAAGTTTTCTTCTTAAAAGTAAAGGATAGTTTAATAATGTAGAGTTTGCTTGTTCACAAATAACCAAATCAAATTTTTTAAGTTCAAAAAAAATATTTTGCCAATATAATGTTTTGAATAAAGAATAATTTTTTATTTCTTTCCCAAAATCTAAATATTCTATACCAGATTTTAGATACTCATTTTCTTTGGTGCTTCCTGTTTTTCCAGCAAATAAAGTAAGCTCAATATTGTTTTTATATAATTCTTGATAAAGAAGGTTGTAAAAATTAATCCTATAATTTGTTACATGTCTTTGTACAATTGCAATTTTTTTCATATAATTCGGTTTATGATGAATATATAAAAGGTAGATAGAAATTAATGAAAAAAAATAAAGTTAGTATTGGAATTATAGGAAAAGGTTTTGTTGGAACTGCCGTACAATATGGTTTTTCTCCAGAAGCTGGATGTGATGCTGATATCAAGGCTTATGATGTCGATCCAACGAAATCAACTCATAGTTTGAGTGATGTTGTTAATAAGTCTGATTTTGTTTTTATTTCTGTGCCTACACCATCATTTATTACTGGTGAAATCAATTTGGATATATTAAAACAATGTTTAGAAAATATTAATTCAGTATTAGAACAGAATAATAATGCAATTTTTTTAGTTAGATCAACAGTTACTCCAGGCACTACACAAAAATTTCAAACATTATTTAAAAATTTAAAATTGGTTTTTAACCCTGAATTCTTAACAGAAAAAAATGCAAAATTTGATTTTGTTAATGAAACAAAATTTGTCCTTGGTGGTGCAAAAGAAAATGTGAAAAAAGTATCTAATTTATATCGATGGAGATTTGGTAAATCAATTTCTGTTATTGAAACAGATTTTCAATCTGCCGAAATGATTAAATATTTAACCAACACTTTTTTTGCTACAAAAGTATCCTTTATGAATGATATGAAATTATTAAGTGAAAAAATTGGTGCTAATTGGGAAGATGTTTTAGAAGGATTTGCTAGCGATAAAAGAGTAGGCCCTACTCATTTAAATGTTCCTGGCCACGATGGAAAATATGGATTTGGTGGAAGTTGTTTCCCAAAAGATATCCAAGCATTAATTTATTTTAGTGAAAAGCTTGGTTTAGATATGAGTGTGTTAAAGGGTGCGTGGAAAACAAATTTAAAAGTTAGACCTGAAAAAGATTGGAAACAACTTGAAGGTAGAGCCTTAACGAGCAAAAAAAGTAAAAAATAATTTTGACTAATATTTCAAATGCAACAAGTGAATTTTTCTTCTAGGACAATATATGGTAGAAGAGAATTTTGCTAGAGAAATAAACACTTCGTCTTTTGAGCAACGGTGGAAAGAGAATAATAGGTTTAAAGATAGATTAAGGTATAATTTTGAATGCGCTAAAAAAGATTTTCTCTTTGCAATGAAACAAACCAAGATGTCTAAAAAAAATAAGAAGGTTTTAGATATTGGATTTGGAAGCGGCCTAATGATGTTCAATTTTCATAGTTCATGTGAACTATACGGAACAGAATTTTCTGAATATAGTATTACAATGAGTAATAAAATTGCAAAAAGGAAAAAGTATAAAAAATATAACTTTATTATTCCTGAAAACTCTGAAATTTTACCTTATGAAAATGGTTATTTTGATATAATTATTGCATCTCACGTTGTAGAACATGTTGAGAAAGATAAATTATTTTTGAGTGAAATGTATAGGTGTTTGAAAAAAGATGGAATCATGTTTGTTATTTGTCCAATTGATAATTTAAATTCAGATGAGTTATTATCTGAAGATGAATTGATGAATCCACTTTATTTGCAGAAAAAACATTGGCATGTGAGAAATTATAATGAAGTTTCTTTTAACAATAGATTTAAGCATTTATCTGCTCCAATAATTTTTCAAAAATTTGATATGAAAATATGGGATTGGAAAGTTAGGTTAGACCCCTTCAGAAATAAATTATCTAGTACATTAATAGGTAAACCGATTGATTTTATAATCAGATTAGCGATCAATATACCTTTGAGTATTATCCCCTTATCAACTCTCGATATGTTAGATTCTTTCTTTGGGAAACTAGGTTACAAAAACAGACAATGTATCGTTGCAATTAAAAAGATATGATAATAGGATTTGATACTCTTAGTGAAAACCCTGAAAGCCCAACTAGTGCAATCAATTATTTAATAGAATTTTCTGATTATTTCAAAGACAAAGATCAATACAAAATTTTACTTTTTGTTTCAAAGAAGAATCGACATCTTTTCAAAAATGGAAAAAATACTAAATTTGTAAACTGTCACTTTTCAAATGAGAATGTAATCTTAAGAATTCTAGTCCAACAAATTTTAATTCCAATATATCTTCTGGTTTATCGAGCTGATATTATTTTTTCCCCATTAAATTCTGCACCTTTACTATCACCGATTCCTGTTGTTTTAAAAATTAATACACTACATCATCTATATTTTAAATCTAATCGTAGCCAAAGTTTTACAAAAAAGATTAAAAACTTAATGAGAAGAATTTATCGTTTTCTGTTTTTTCATCTTTCTGTTAAAAAATCAGAAACTATAATTGCAAATACTATTTATACAAAAAATGAAATTATTAAACACTATAATATTACAGATGATAAAGTGAAAGTTGTATATGAGGCTGCTGGAAAAGGGTTTGGTAAATTTGAAAAGTTATTTTCAAAAAATTATATTAAAGAAAAATTTGGTATCAACTTTAACTACATTATTTATCCAGCTGGATTTTGGGATTACAAAAATCATTATGGAGCATTAGAAACTTATAATATTTTTCAAAAAAAAGAAGCAAATGATATTAAACTTCTTTTTGTTGGACGTGATGAGGAAAATATTAAAAAAAGCTTAATTGATAGAGCAACAGTTTATGGGATTTCAGATATGATTTATTTTATTGATTTTGTTGATATAAAGGAAATTGTACACTTGATCAATGTTGCAGAAGTTTTATTTTTCCCATCAAAAATGGAGACTTTTGGTAAACCTATTGTTGAAGCAATGGCAAGTAAGACCCTAGTTGTTGGTGCGAATAATACGTCAATACCTGAATTGTTAAAAGATAACACTTTTTTATGCCCACCTGAAGATTATGATTGTTTTGCTAATAAGTTATTGATTGCAATAAATAATAATAATTTAGATTATATAGAAAAAAATTATGAAAGATCTACGAAGTTCACATATGATAATTCGTTTAAAAATTTGTCATTTATTTTCGAAAAAATTATCAAAAAAAAGTAATAGATTTACATCATGAAAATACTAGTAACTGGAGTGGCTGGTTTTATTGGAAGTAATTTAGCTGATCATTTGATTAAAAAAAACTTTTCAGTGATTGGTGTTGATAATTTATCCTATGGTTCATTGGATCAGGTACCAGAAGCGGTTGATTTTCATCAGGCAGATATTAGAGATAGCAATATTGTCGATTTGTTTGATGATATAGAATATGTATTTCATTTAGCAGCTAAAAATTCAATCATAGATTGTGAAAATGATCCCATTGAAACGTATAGTATTAATCTTGATGGAACGACCAATATATTTAATGCGTCTTTAAAAAAAAATGTGAAAAAAGTTATTTATGCTGAGTCCTCGGCTGTTTATGAAGGTTCAAAAAATTTACCTAGCAAAGAATCAGATGTTTCACCAAAAAGTATTTATGCAAAATCAAAAATGGCTACAAATCGTATTGCAAATGAATTTTTTGAAGCTCACAAATTAACCACCACCGGTTTACGATACTTTAACGTTTATGGACCTAGACAAGATTACAGAAGGACTATACCTCCTGTCTTTAGTGCATTTATTATTAATTTATTGAAAGGAAAACAGCCTACCATTTTTGGTGATGGTTCCAAAAAAAGAGATTTTATTTATGTAGATGATGTAAATAATTTTCATTTAATGTGCATGGAAGACAATAGAACTGACAATGAAGTTTTTAATATAGGATCAGGAGAAAATTATTCTATAAAATATATTTATGAAGAAATAAAAAAGATACTCCAATCAGATATTAATCCAATTTTTGGAGATAATTTTGATTTTGAAGCCCAAGAAAACCTCGCGAATATTGATAAAGCAAAAAATATTGGTTGGATTCCGGCAATAGATTTAAACACGGGTTTAAAAAAATCTATAGATTATATCAAAGAACATGTAATTTAATTGTGATGCTCGTTTCAAGAACACCATTCAGAATTACCTTGGGCGGAGGGGGAACCGATTTACCCAGTTACTATAAAGACTACGGAGGATTTATATTTAGTTTTTGTCTATCAAAGTATATGTATTTATGCATCAATCGTCCTTCTGTTGATAATCTTATAAGATTAAAATATAGTATATCAGAGTCTGTAGAAACTGTTAAAGAATTAAAACATGATATAGCAAAAGCATGCCTTGAAAGAGTGGGTATTAATTCAACGATTGAAATTGCTTCTTTATCAGATATACCGGCTGGATCAGGTTTAGGTAGTTCCAGTACATATACCGTGGGACTTCTCAATGCCTTGTATTCTCTTAGTGGAGATTATAAAAGTTTAGAATTTTTAGCTAATGAAGCATGTATCATAGAAATGGATATATTAAAAAAACCAATGGGGAAACAAGACCAATATTTAGCAGCACTTGGAGGATTTGTTGTCCTTGAAATTGATCATGACGGGATAGTTAAATCAAAGAAAATAGATTTGGAAGAATCAAGAATGAATGAACTAAATAGAAATTTGTTAATCTTCTATACAGGTCAGCAGAGAAAAAACAATCAAATTTTAAAAGAGCAAGATGATTCAACAAAAAAGAATAAAAAAGAGGTATTAAATTCACTGCATTATATTAAAGAATCTGGATATAAAATTCTTGATATTGTTCGATTTGGGAATCTTGATGATTTAGGTTTAATGTTTAAAGAGCATTGGGGAATGAAAAAGAAGCTTTCTTCAAGAGTGACTAATGATACTATTGATTCAATCTATAATACTGCTTTAGAGAGTGGCGCAATTGGAGGGAAGATATCTGGTGCAGGTGGTGGTGGTTTTTTTACTTTTTATTGTAATAAAGATCATCAAAAATTGAGAAATGCAATGGATACTCTTGGACTTAAAGAATTGGATTATTCTTTTGATTTGGATGGTTCAAAAATTATTTCTAATCCACAATGAAAAAATTAATTATCTTAGGTTCTTCAGGTTCTATTGGTTCTTATTTATCTAAAGGATTATCTAATGATTTTAAAATTATTGCTACTGTTAGAAATAATTCTAGTACAAATGTATTTAGTGAGTTTAAAAATATTTCATGTTTTAAAGTTGATTTTGCAAATAGAAAAGATATAAAAAACTTTTTTGAAAAAATACAATATGAAAAAGATTTATATGCGATAATTAATTGTTATGGAATACAGAATCCTATAGGAAATTTTAAAGAGTCAAACTTTGAAACCTGGGAAGAAAATTTGAATGTTAATTTTCATAATTATGCTTTTTTATTACACTTATTTTTGAATTCAAAACACTGTATTAAAAAAGTTATTAATTTTTCAGGTGGTGGATGTACATTCCCAAGACAATTTTTTTCTGCTTATTCTATTTCAAAAATTTCACTTTATAAATTAACTGAAATATTAGCTTTAGAACATAAAGATGATGGTATAGATTTTAATATAATAGCACCTGGTAGTATTAAATCAAAGATGACCAAAGAAATAATTAATCAAGGGGAATCACTTGGAGATGAATATAATGATGCAGTGAATACCTTTAGTACAGGAGGGCAAAATCAAGAAAAAATTCTAGACTTATGTAATTTATTACTTTCAAATAAAAGCAATGGTTTAACTGGAAAGCTGATTTCTGCACAATGGGATAATTTTGGAGAAGAAAAATTAGAAGTGTTAAAAAATAGCAAGAATATATTCACTTTAAGAAGGATAGATGAAAAATTTTTTACTGAAAAGGACACCAAATGAATATTGGTATAATTGGTTGTGGTTTAATTGGCAACAAAAGAGCACATAATATTCAATCCACCGATCAAATATTATGTGTTTGTGATATTGATATTTCTAAAGCTAAAAATTTATCAAAAAAGTTGATTTGTTCTTATACAGATGACTATCACGATATTGTACATAATAAAGATATTGATATTGTTATCATCTCTACTCCTAATTTTATGATTAAAAAAGTAGCATTAGAGGCTTTAAAAAATAAAAAACATGTATTATCGGAAAAACCGTTGGGAAAAAATTCTACTGAAAGCAAACAAATGTATCAATGTGCAAAAAACAATAATAAAATTCTTTATACTGGTTTTAATCATAGATTTCACCCGTCTCTTATAAAAGCAAAACAATTAATAGATAAAAAACTAATAGGAGATATTATTCATATGCATGGTCATTATGGCCATGGAGGAAGACAGGGAATGGAAAATGAATGGAGATCTTCTCGAAAATTGAGTGGTGGAGGTGAGTTGCTAGATCAAGGAGTTCATTTGATTGATCTATCTATTATGTTTCAAGGGTTTCCTAAAAAAGTATACGGATCTATTGGCAATTTAGTGTGGAATATTGAAGTTGAAGATTCGTCTTCCTTTATTTTATATTATGGTGAAGGAAAACATTCTCTTTTTTCAGTTGGATGGGTTTATTGGAAAAATAAATTTGAAATTTCTATATATGGTAATCTCGGATATTTGAATATATCCGGTCTTGGTGGTTCATATGGTAAAGAAAAATTAACTATGGGCATAAGAAATTTAAAAGGAGGTAAGCCTAAAATTAGAAATTTTTCTTTTTCTGAGAATGATAAATCTTGGAAAAGAGAATGGAATTTTTTCAAAAAAATGATTAATAATAAATCTTTAACAGATAATGGGCTCCAGGTAAATTTAATTGTTGATGCAATTTATAAATCTAGTAATAATAAGAGTGAAATTAAGTTATAAATAACTAATTTAATTCTAACAATTTATACTTATATTTTTTTACAAAAATGAACTTTTCAAAACAATATTTAGAAGAATGTATTGAAATTTGTAATGCTATCAATCCAGATGAAATAGAAAAGATGGCTGATTTGATCAATTCTATTCGTTCAACCAATGGCAGAATTTTCTTTTTAGGTGTTGGTGGAGGAGCTGGGCACGCGTCACACGCAGTTAATGATTTTCGTAAGATTTGTAATATTGAAAGTTATGCTCCAACAGATAATGTATCAGAGCTGACTGCTAGAGTTAACGATGATGGGTGGGATACATCGTATGTTAACTGGTTAAAGGGATCTCATTTATCAGACAAAGATTTGTTATTTGTTTTTTCTGTTGGTGGTGGAAACCTAGAAAAAAATATTAGTGTAAATATTTTAAAATCACTACAACTTGCTCAAGAAGTTGGTTCAAAGATTTGTGGTGTTGTTGGTCGTGATGGTGGTTATACAAAAAAAGTTGCTGATATTTGTATTATTGTTCCAACTGTCAATGAAAACAATATTACTCCACATACAGAAGCATTTCAAGCTGTTATATGGCATTTATTGGTTGCACATCCTCTTTTGCTTTCAAACGAAATGAAATGGGAATCAACAAAATGAGTGATTTAAATATAAAAATTTATGCAGATGGTGCGAATGTTAATGAAATAATCAAAATGGATCGTGAAAATTCTGTCGATGGTTTTACTACAAATCCTACTCTTATGTTAAAAGCTGGAGTTTCTGATTATTTAGGTTTTGCGAGAGACGTTTTAGCAGGAGTGAAAGAAAAATCTATTTCATTTGAAGTTTTTTCTGATGATTTGAATGATATGTATAGACAAGCACTCATTTTAAGAGATTTAGGCAAAAATGTTTGGGTAAAAATTCCTATTTCAAATACTCAAGGTATAATGACATATGATCTAATTAATAAATTAAGTTTTGAAGAGGTTAAGGTAAATGTGACCGCTATTTTTACAAAAGAGCAAATACAAAAAGTTTATGATGCATTAAATCCAAATATTAATTCAATTATTTCTATTTTTGCTGGTCGTATAGCTAATACAGGCATTGATCCTGAACCCATAATGGAGTTTGCATCAAACTTAACTAATGATAATAATTTAATAGAAACATTGTGGGCTAGTTCTCGCGAGGTATTTAATATTATTCAAGCAGTTAGAACAAATACAGATATCATTACACTTCCTCCTTCTTTAATTAGAGGGTCTAAAGAAATAGGGAAAAATCTTGATCAGTATTCGCTTGAAACTGTAAAAATGTTTTATGATGATGCTAAAAAATCAGGATTTTCTTTATAGAATAAAGATTAATTAATATCTGTACTCGTCTTTTTTAAACGGGCCATTTACAGAAACACTAATATAGTCTGCCTGATCTTTAGTGAGTTTTGTTAAATCTGCATCAAGATGTTCCAAATGTATTCTAGCAACTTCTTCATCAAGTTTTTTTGGAAGATTGTATAATCCAATTTCTGGTCTATTTTTTGCTAAAAATATTTGTGCTAATACTTGGTTAGAAAATGAAGTAGACATTACAAAACTTGCATGTCCAGTTGCACACCCTAAGTTCACAAGTCTTCCTTCTGCTAAGATAAAAATTTGTTTTCCATTAGGAAACGTATAACGATCAAATTGAGGTTTAATTTCTTCTTTCTTAGCATTTGAATTATTTAAAGCATCCATTTGTATTTCATTGTCAAAATGTCCAATATTACATACGATAGCTTGATCTTTCATTTTTTTCATATGTTTTAGAGTAATTATATCCCTATTACCAGTTGTAGTAACAAAAATGTTTCCTCTGTTTAAAACATCCTCAAGTTTTCTAACTTCCAATCCTTCCATAGAAGCTTGTAATGCACAAATTGGATCTATTTCTGTTACAATCACTTTACATCCATAAGAATCCATAGATTGTGCACAACCTTTTCCAACATCTCCATAACCACATACTACAACGGTTTTTCCTGCTAACATGATTTCTGTAGCGCGTTTAATGCCATCAACTAAAGATTCTCTACATCCATAAATATTATCAAATTTTGATTTAGTTGCTGAATCATTTACATTAAATGCAGAAAATAAAAGACTACCTTTTTCATTCATTTGAACAAGTCTTGCCACTCCTGTAGTTGTTTCTTCAGAAACACCAACAATATCAGGAACAATATTATGCCAGTGATTTGAATTGAACTTATGTACTTTTCGAAGCAATTTTTCAATCACTATTTCTTCTTCAACTGTAGTTGTAATTTTTGGTAATTTTTTGTGTTGATTAAAATAATTTTCCAATTCATAACCTTTATGAATAAACAAAGTAGCATCTCCACCATCATCAACGATTAAATTTGGTCCTAGGTTTCCATTAAATGTGAGTGCCTGTAGGGTGCATTCCCAATAGTCTTTTAAGGTTTCACCTTTCCAAGCAAAAACAGGTGTTTTAGTTTTTGCAATAGCAGCAGCAGCTTCATCTTGCGTAGAAAAAATGTTACAACTTGCCCAACGAACATCTGCTCCTAAATCTTGTAAGGTTTCAATAAGAATAGCTGTTTCAATAGTCATATGTAATGAACCAGTCAATCTAAAACCTTTTAAAGGTTTAGATTCGGCATATTTTTTACGTAAAGATATTAATCCTGGCATTTCTTTTTCTGATATACCAATTTTATCTCTTCCAAGTCTTGCAAGGTTAATATTTTTTACTTTATATGGTAAAATGTTAACTATATTTTTCATGACTGAAAATTTACATTATTTCTTTTAATTATCACTTAAAATTTTATTTATTGTTTTTATTGAAATGGGATGTTGTCCATATTGGATAGGTAGAAAATAATTTGGTTCTACATATATTTTGCTTATCTCATTTGGTATTTCTGGGAATAAATTAACAAATTTATTTTTAACAAAAAAAGCATTTGAACCGGTTGCTGCATTACAACATATTAATGTATAACCATACTTATTAAATAACTCATTAAAACTAGATAAAGATGCTCCCATATAGTCATCATTTTCCCATATATGATCTGGATTATAATCAATTGTAAATTTAATTGGTGGTGGAAATTTAGCATTATATTCAACAATAAAAACAGCTGGTTGTATATTATTTAAAAGTAGTTCTTCGCAAAAATATAAATCATTACCATCTAGATCTAAAGATATTAAATTAACATTTCCTTGGTTAATTTTTTTCAAACCTTCTTTGAATAATTGTAGAATATTTTCTTTTGTTATCCATTTTTTAATAAAAAAAAGTTTATGTGATTTTTCTATATCAATCACAAGTTTTTCGCCTCCAATCCAAAAACCTTTCCAACCTAAAGATGCTAAAAATAGGGTATTATTTTCAGTTCCATTACCACAACCAAATTCTGCAAAGAATCCCTTTGAAATTCCAATTCTATTAATTATTTCTAGGGTTATTCCATCTTCATCGGTTTGTGAATAATATTTTTTACCAAATTTTGTAAAAGGATTAGGATGTTCTTTTTGTCGTTTCCGAATTGCATTTAATACTTTTAAGTCATGTATTTCGATTTTTCTTCGATTTAGCATTTTGGTAATAGAATAATTTTTTACAAAATTAGGAAAGAATTTTTTAATAATTTTTTTTAGTATTTGCATAGAGCTAAATTAAGTTATTGCTTTTGTCTGTTTTTTCCCATGTAAAATCAATTTCATTTCTTCCAAAATGACCATAAGCAGCTGTATTTTGATATATTGGACGTTTTAAATCAAGAAATTTGATAAGACTTTTAGGCCTAAAATCAAAAAATTCTTTTACTAATTCACCAATTTTATCTTCAGAGACTTTATTTGTACCAAATGTATCAATGCTAATAGAAGTTGGTTCTGCAATTCCTATTGCGTATGAGATTTGAATTTCACAATAATCAGCCAAGCCTGCTGCAACTATATTTTTTGCGACATATCTACAAGCATATGCTGCCGATCTGTCTACTTTGGATGGATCTTTACCAGAAAATGCACCACCACCATGTCGTGCCATACCACCATAAGTATCCACAATAATTTTTCTACCAGTTAGTCCACAATCACCAACAGGACCACCGACCACAAATTTACCAGTTGGGTTAATTAAGATTTTGGTATCATTTGTAATCCATTCAGAAGGAATTATTGGTTTAATGATTTCATTCAAGACACCATCTTTAAGTTTTTCATATGATATCTCTTCATCGTGTTGAGTTGAAAGAACAATGGCAGAAAGACCTTTAATATGTTGGCGATTATCGCCATAAATAACACTTACTTGACTTTTTGCATCTGGCCTTAACCAAGGAAGTAATCCATCTTTTCTTACTTCAGATTGTTTTTTTACTAATTGATGAGATAAATTAATCGGTGCCGGCATTAAAGAAGAAGTTTCATTACATGCAAATCCAAACATTAATCCTTGATCACCTGCTCCTTGGTTTAAGTCTTCTCCTTGCCCTTCATTAACTCCTTGTGCGATATCAGGGGATTGTTGTGTAATATGGTTGATAAATGCACATGTATTTCCATTAAATCCTAAGGCATCGTTATCATAACCAATATCATTAATAACTTTTCTTACGACTGATTCTAAATCTGGATTACCTTCCGATGTGATCTCACCTGCAATAACAACTAAATTATTTTTAACTAAAGTTTCACATGCTACTCTACTATTTGGATCGTCTTTCAGATATGCATCTAGCACCGCATCAGAAATTTGATCACAAACTTTATCTGGATGTCCTTCTGATACTGATTCTGATGTAAAAATATAGTCTTTCATTTTTTCTCCTACTTATGTAAATGATGTAATATATCTAACATACAAGAAGTATCATTCATCAAATAATAATGAATTACTGGTACCCCTGCATTGATTAATTCTTCTGATTGTTTGATTGCCCACCTAGTGCCTATTTCTCTGATATGTTGGATATTTTCTGATGCTTCTTTTTCAAGTTCACTTGGTAAATTGATATTAAACATTCTTGGTAAACTTTCTATTTGTCTTGGTTTGTCTAATATTTTAATGCCTGGAATAATCGGTATATTGATATTCTCTTTTCTGCATTTATCAACAAAAGAAAAATACTTTTTATTATCAAAACACATTTGTGTTACAGCATATGTTGCTCCTGAATCTATTTTTTGTTTCAATAAATTGATTTCTTTATCAAAATCATTTGAAAAAGAATGATTTTCTGGATAGCAACCAACTCCTATGCACATATCAATCGAGGAAGAATTAGAAATTTCATTCAAATATTTCCCTTTTGATAAATCTTTTATCTGTTGCACAAGATGGAGTGAATTTAGATTAATTGTTTTTCCATCATCAACGATTTTTTTAGGATTTCCATCTCCACTGATTGCTATTATATTTTGAATACCTAAAAAACTCAATTCTATTAAAGCATCTTCTGTTTCTTCTTTAGTAAATCCATTGCATATTAGATGTGCAACCGTATCGATATTAAATCTATTTTGTATAATACCGCATATACTAATAGTTCCTGGTCTTTTTCTCTTTAAAACTTTTTTACCATTCGTATATGGTTCTGGTGTAGAAGAGTGGCTCGTAACATCAATAAAAGGAGGATTAAATTTTTTAAGATCTTCAACCATATCCAGAATTATTTGAATGTTTCTTCCTCTTAAAGGGGGAATAATCTCGTAGCTGAACCTTGTAGAATTTGATTGTTCGATATGTTCGTTTACTTTCATAATGCAAGAATCTGTGGGAAAATTTTTCCTAATTTTTTTGAATTTATATTTTTTCTTTCAGAATAATCATCTAATTGTTCATTGGATATTCTAGAAATAGAAAAATATTTTGACTCTGGATGTGAAAAATACCAACCCGTTACTGATGAAGCGGGGTATACTGCAAAAGATTCTGTTAATTGTAACTTTGAATTATTTTTAATATCAAGCAATTTCCAAAGCGTCAGTTTTTCACTATGATCAGGACATGCAGGATATCCTGGTGCAGGTCGAATGCCTCTATATTTTTCTTTCATTAATTCTTTATTGTTTAATTTTTCGTTTTTTGCATAACCCCATAATTTTTTTCTTACCATTTCATGCATTTTTTCTGCCAGGGCTTCAGCAATTCTATCACCAAGCACTTTCACCATTATACTTGTATAATCATCATTCTGTTTTGAAAAGTCTTTTCCAATTTTTTCGATATTAAAACCTGCTGTTACTGCAAAGCCTCCAATCCAGTCTTTCTTTGTTGAAGAGAGAGGAGCAATGAAATCAGATAAACAATAGTTTGGTTTGTTGCCCTTAGATACTTGTTGTCTTAGATGGTATAATGTATGTGTCTCATTAACAATAATATCATCTCCAGAGGAGTTTGCAGGGAAGAACCCAATTGTTGCTTTTGAATCAAACCATTTTTCTTCTACGATTTGATTTAAAAGTTTTTTTGCATCATCAAAAAGTTTTTTAGCCTCATTTTTTGTTTTCTCATTGTCTAAAATTTTTGGATAACTACTTTTAAAACCCCAAGCATTAAAAAATGGAGTCCAATCTATATAATCAATCAATTCTTCTACTAAAATATTATCAAAGAATTTTATTCCTTCAAAACTAGGTTTTATTGGGGTATAATTCTTCCAATCATAGTTAAATTTATTTTTCCTAGCATCTGAAAGACCAATAAGAGTACTTGATTTTCTATCCTTATAATTTTCACATAACACTTCATATTCTTGATTAATCTTATTTTTATATATCAATTGATTTTCACCCATTAAATTTCGTGATACAGATACACTCTTTGATGCATCATCTACATGTATAACACCGGCATCATATTCAGGATTAATTTTTATTGCTGTATGTTTTTTTGATGTAGTCGCACCTCCAATTAAAAGAGGAACTTTAAAATTTTGAGCCTTCATTTCTTTTGCAACATTAATCATTTCATCAAGGGATGGGGTGATTAATCCACTTAATCCAATCATATCAACTTTTTCTAATTTTGCTTTTTCAAGGATTAGATTTCCAGGAACCATTACTCCTAAATCAATTACTTCAAGTCCATTACATTCTAGTACAATTTTGACAATATTTTTCCCTATATCATGAACATCACCCTTGACAGTTGCTAATAGTATTTTCTTTGTTTTCCTTGTTTTTTTCTTATCAATAAATGGGGTCAAATTATTCACTGCTTTTTTCATCACTCTTGCACTTTTTATCACTTGAGGCAAAAACATTTTCCCTTGGCTAAAAAGATCACCCACAATATCCATTCCATCCATTAAAGGGCCTTCAATAACATCAATTGCATCTTTTAATTCTAAGCGTGCTTCTTCAATATCTTGATCAATATATTCGTCAATGCCTTCTACTAAAGCATATTCAATTTTTTTTTGAATAGAATATTTTCTCCATTCCTTCTCTTTAATTTTCTTTGTGTGGCTACTTGAAAATGACTGAGCAAATTTTAACAATGCTTCTGTAGCATCCACATTTTTATTTAAAATGATATCTGTGACCAATTTGCTGAGTTTTTTGTTGATTTGATCATAAACAATAATTTGTCCTGAATTCACAATTCCCATATCCATTCCTGCATTAATCGCATGATATAAGAAAATAGAATGCATTGCTTCTCTTACAGCATTATTCCCTCTAAATGCGAAGGATAGGTTACTGACCCCGCCACTGATATGAGATTTTGGGCATTCACTTTTAATCCTTTTACATGCTTCAATATAATTAACAGCAAATTGATTATGTTCTTCAATGCCAGTTCCTACAGCAAAAATATTTGGATCAAAAATAATATCTCGAGGATCCAATCCTACCTGATTAACCAAAATATCATAAGCACGTTTAGAAATATTAACTTTTTTATCTACAGTGTCCGCTTGTCCATTTTCATCAAAAGCCATTACAATAACTGCTGCTCCAAATTTTTTAATTATTTTAGCTTGCTTGATAAATGCTCTTTCCCCTTCTTTCAAGCTAATAGAATTAACTATTGGTTTTCCTTGTACATTCTTTAAGCCTGTTTCTAATATATTCCATTTTGAGGAATCAATCATAATAGGAACCTTAGCAATATTTGGATCTGATGATATAAATCTCAAGAATGTTTCCATAGCTTGTTCTGAATCAAGCATTCCTTCATCCATATTAATATCAATAATTTGAGCACCATTGTCTATTTGTTCCTTAGCAACATGTAATGCTTTCTCATAGTTGTTGCTTAGAATTAGTTTTTTGAATACTGATGAACCTGTTATATTCGTACGTTCACCTATATTAACAAAATTCATGTTGTCTCTAAAAATAAATGGTTCTAATCCAGAAAATGATGTTTCATAGTCAATTTTAGGAATTTCTCTAGGAACCATATTTACAAGTTTCTTTTTGATTGTTTTAATATGTTCAGGTGTAGTTCCACAGCATCCTCCAACAATATTCAAATGGCCTTTGTCAGCTAATGAATAGATTTCATCTGCCATAAATGATGGGGAATCATCATACTCTCCCAATTCATTTGGTAATCCTGCATTTGGATATGCTGAAATGTAGGTATCCGCCATTCTTGATAATTCTTTGATATAATATTTCATATCTTTGATACCAAGAGCACAATTAATGCCAACACTTAATGGATTGCTATGTTTAATAGTATGCCAAAATGCTTCAAGAGTTTGTCCCGATAATGTTCTTCCACTCTTGTCAACGATTGTCACAGAAATCATAAGTGGGATTTCTACATTATTTTTTCTTAAATAATCATCAATTGCAATGATTGCTGCTTTAGAGTTTAAAGTATCAAAGATAGTTTCGACCATTAATAAATCAACGCCTCCTTGGACCAAACCATCGACTTGTTCATAATAAGCATCATATAATTCATCAAACGTAATATTTCTAAATGATAAATCTTCTACTTTGGGAGATAAAGATGCTGTTCTGTTTGTAGGACCGATGCTACCACATACAAACTTAATGTCTTTATTTTTTTTATTAAATTTTGTTACTGCCTTTTTAGCAATTTGTGCCGATTGAAAATTGATATCAAATACATATTTTTCTAACCCATAGTCAGACTGAGAAATGCTATTTGCATTAAAAGTATTAGTTTCAATAATATCTGCCCCTGCTTCTAAATATGCAGTATGAATATCTTCAATAATTTTTGGTTGTGTCATTGAAAGCAAATCATTATTTCCTTTAAGACTTGATTCGTAATTAGCAAACTTTTCCCCTCTATAATCCTCTTCTTGAAGATTATATTCTTGGATCATGGTACCCATGGCACCATCCAAAAACAATATTCTTTTTTTTAATATATTTTCTATTTTTTTCATAAAAAAAAACCAGCGCTAAGCTGGTTGTACTATTTCTCAACCTTTTTAGCACATTATTTATCGTCGGAGCAATACGGTTCAAATCCCGACATTTCAACCATTATAACCTATTTTTTTGAAATAATAAATGTTTTTTTTAATATAGAATTAAGATATATTATTCCCCGTATATGATTGGAAATTATCACCCTCTGCCTAAGACGTAAATGTCTACTGTTGATCAAATAATCTTATTGCATGATATTGACAGTAAATTATTTGAAATCAACAAGCTCCTAGGAGGCCTTCCAACACAAGTCGAAGAATTAATTCAGCAAGAAGAAACCCTTAAAAATTCTCTATCAGAAAAAGAAAATCTATTAAAAACAACTACCGTGGATATGCAAACCTCAGAAACTCTCATTGCGACTGTTGAAGAAAAAGTCAATACACTCAAAGATAAGCTTACCGATGGTTCTATTAGTACGAATAAAGAATATGATGCCATGATGGATTCGATTGATTATGAAAAAAATCTTGTTAGTGAGAAAGAAACCGAACTTCTTATGTTAATGGAAACAAAAGATACCTTATCCAGTGGAATCGAAGAAGATAAAGCCAATCTCGAGACACTGATTGAGGATTTAAGTACCAAGAAAAAAGCATTAGAGTCAAAATTAGCAGAAGTATCAGAAGAAAAAAATGCATTGGATGTGGAACATGCTAATATTGTTAAAGGCATTGATTCTAATGTGTTGTCCCAATATGACGCCATTTATGAAGCAAGAAATGGGGTTGCAGTTGCTGCAGTGCTCGACAATAATTGTGAAGCGTGTGGGGCATTTGTTCCCGCACAACTTGTGAATGAAACCTTAGCAAAACAGGTAGTTTTTTGCGGTAATTGTGGGCGCTTCCTGTATAAGCTTGTATTTGAAAATTAATTTTTTGCTTTCTAATTAGTTTGGTATCTCTTATTATTACAAAATGAGCTGATTGGGTGATTGCTCAAAGTTATTTGAGAGGAAAGTCCGGGCACCAAAGAGTATAGTGCCACCTAACAGGTGGGATCCGTGAGGATATGGAGAGTGCAACAGAGAATAGACCGC
>Ga0208879_1000702_pt1 | contig 33903 bp, 36 predicted proteins | sample Knorr_S15_td_Bot_FD_185605 | JGI IMG/M metagenome (GOLD analysis project Ga0208879, IMG submission 185605) | Marine microbial communities from Southern Atlantic Ocean transect - Knorr_S15_td_Bottom_ad_5009_LV_A (SPAdes) (version 2) | ecosystem: Environmental > Aquatic > Marine > Oceanic | place... | reverse complement strand
TTTGCCATTTTCTGAAACTAATTCAAATGATACTACGTCACCTTCATTAAGGTTGTCGATACCAGCAGTTTCTAGAGCAGACATATGAACGAACACATCTTTGCCCCCATCTTCTGGTTCAATAAAACCATAACCTTTGTCCGGGTTGAACCATTTAACTTTACCTTTAGGCATATAATTGCCCTCCTTATGTTACGTCCCCAAGGGGATTTGAACCCCTGTTTTCGCCGTGAAAGGGCGGCGTCCTAGGCCAAACTAGACGATGGGGACTCGTTTTGAGCCGTGCAGGACTCGAACCTGCGACCCACTCCTTAAAAGGGAGTTGCTCTACCATGCTGAGCTAACGGCCCTTTATTGACGTTGAATATAGCATGTTGACCCTCATTGTCAAAACTAGTTTATATTCTACTAATATGACAAATTACGACTTCAATAAAAATTTTTTCCTGGCAACTTTTTCTAATTGCTTCTTCTTCGTAAATTTTTCATGTTTCTTCTTGCTTCCTTTATTTCTGGATCAAACAGGCTACTCAAAATCTGATATTGGAATCGTTATGTCTACTTTTGGTTTCTCATCGATATTGTTAACTCCATATACAGCTACCTTGATAGATAGATATGGAAAAAAAATATTGTGCCTAATCGCATTAGCTTTAATGATAGCATCCTCACTTTGTTTTATTTTTGTTAGTGATTTTATCTTGATTATTTTCTTAAGAATAATCCAGGGAGCAGCTTTTTCAGTCTTTTTTAACTCGTCTTCGGCGATTGCATCGAACAATCTAAATGATGATAAAAAACAGGTAGGACTTTCATTTTTCAGCTCATTCACGATTATATCTTATTTTTTAGGACCTTTTTTTTCAGAGAAAATAATAATTCAATTTGGTTTCACAGAATTTTTCATTTACGCATCAGCCTTTTCGTTGATGTCGTTAATTCTAGTTTTATTTATCGAGGAACGAGATTCCGAAAGAGATTCAACTGCTGATGTTTTAAGCTTTTTTAAAATTATAAAAGACGAGAATATCTTCAATTACCTATTTGCCAATTTCTTACTTGCTTCTGGCTTTGGAGTGGTAATGAATTTTTTATCTCTATTTCTAAAGAACAATGATTTATCGGTCGGTTACTTTTTTATTTCGTATAGTGTCGTTGTATCCTTAGTAAGGATATTTTTTGCTGATAGATTTTCTTCAAAGAATTTGTTTAAGAAAGTATTATTGATGCTCACACTCTTTGCTGCGACATTATTCTTTATACCCTACATAGATTCCAAAAGTGACATAATATTATTTTCGGTTCTTTTTTCTCTGACTTATTCTCTTGTTTACCCTTTTTTGTCATCTATAGTGGTGACAGGTAAATCCCAAGCACTAACTGGACGATTATTTGGTGCACTGAATTCATCATTCAGCATTGGAGTAAATTTGATGACATTCTTCTATGGATTCATCGCAGAGATTTGGGGATTTAATACAATGTTCCAAGTCGCTTCTGTCTTAATTTTTCTTGGTGTAGGATTTGTATTTACGAGAGAGGGTAGGGTTGTATAGTGTCTTCTGATTTTAAAGATTTGATTATTAAAGAGTTCGAAAGAAACGACCTTTTATATAATAATTTTTTGGGAGATGTGCTAGAAGATTATATAGAACTATTAATATCCGAAAATAAAAAATACAATCTTACTAGCATTACGGCCCCTGTAGATATAGTAAATAAACATTTTATTGATTCAATATTAGGTTTTGAGAAATTCTTAGAAAGCCAAACATACAAGGAAAGTTTTTTCATAATGGACGTAGGGTCGGGTGCAGGGTTTCCCGGAATACCTATCTTGTTGTATGATCAAATTTGCAAAAGTAAGAAGTTAATTAGTAAAATCGATTTGTTAGATGCTAATAGAAAAAAAACAGATTTTCTTAATTTGATGAAGCAAAGGATAAAAAAAAGAATAGGTAAAGATTTAATTCAAATCCATAATTCGAGACTTGAAGCTTTATACCTAAATAATCAAATCCCTGATTTGTATCTATCTAGAGCAACAGGAAAAATTTCTAACGTTTTAAATTTTCTTGAGAAATTCTTAAAAAATAATAATGAATATGTACCACTAAATGGTGAGGTTTGTCTATTGTACTATGGCGGACCAGAGACTAAGGTTTTGCCTGAAAAAAAAGGTAAACAATTTGAAGCAAAGAATAATGTTTGCTACATACTCCACAGAGAAGCTAGAAAAGTATATAAGTACCAATTTTCATCAAATAACTATTCAAGAAAGAGTGTTCTATATGTTATAAGTACCTTAATATTTCCTTTCCCAGATAGTGTTCCTAATGAGGATATTAGGCCATAGATTCTTATTCTATTCTTATTGGCTAATCAATATTGGCAGCAATTTCTCTTATCTGATTTAAGTTCTTTTTAATTTCAATTGAATAATCAGAAATCACAAAGTCTTTGCTTTTTGATGCTAAAGTATTAGCTTCCCTATTAATTTCTTGCATATAAAAATCTATTATTAGACCTTTGGATTTTGTACTTTGTAAGATTTGTTTTAGCTTTTGTAAATGAGAATGTAATCTTAAAATTTCTTCTTCTATATCAATTCTTTCTATCATATTACCAATTTCTTTTTTAATGTATATCGAATCATCATTAAAGTTTTTTAGCAATTCTTTTTTGTATTTACTTTCAATCTTGCGATTGGATTTTGCAAACTGGCTCTTAATTCTATTATTTATCTTTATAATATTATCAACTTTCTTTCTGATGTCTTTGATTAGCTTAGATCCTTCCTGGGTCTGATTCTTAATCAGTTCTCCCATGCCTTTTTTAATAAGTTCAATCTGGTATTTTTCAACTTTTGGAGATTTTTGTATATTGCGAAACTCTTTATTCACGATTTCGTTTAATTCTGAAAATGAGATAGTGGGATTGAGATCATATTTTTTTGCAATTCCAGAAAACTCGATTAAGTATTTGCCGATTTTTTGTCTATTTAAGGGATTGTTTTTGGCCGCGGTACTGATTGAAATTCGAATTTTGCCTCTATTGAAATTCTTTTGTATTAGCTTCTTAATCGTTTCATGTAATTTAAAATTATTAGATTCGTCAGCGATTAAGATTTCTAAATTTTTACTATTTTCAGACCTGAATTGTACTACGAAATTAATTAGATGACGGGACCCAGATACAGAGGCAAAACCGGTCATACTCCTAGTCATTTAGTACCCTCTAAACTTTTGCAATAAAATTTAATACGAGTATTATGCTTCATTTATGGGTAAAAACAAAAAAACCTTGTTGTTAAATGGAGCTACTGGAAGAATGGGGCAGGCAATTGTGAATGTTTGTAGAAGCAGTCCTGATTTTGAAATACGTCACGCGCTTGAGCATCCTCGGCATAGCAAAATAGGTACGAGTTTGTATTCTAGTAGGGATAGAAAAAAATATTCTTTGAAAAATATTCTAATAGAAAAGTCAATTGACAAATTCAAAGTGGATTTTGTAGTTGATTTCTCTACACCAAATTCAGCGCTAAAAATTGTGCATCAAGCCCACGATTTAAAAATACCGTTTGTAACTGGCACAACTGGTTTTACAAGTACACAATTAAAAAAACTACAGCTCCTATCAAAAAAAATACCAATTTTACAATCGTACAATATGAGCGTGGGAGTTAACGTTGTTTTAAAAATTTTAAAAGAAAATATTTCGTATTTTGAAACAACCGATATAGAAATAACCGAGAAACATCACAAAAATAAAATTGATAGTCCAAGCGGTACTGCAATATTGATAGGAAATACAATCCAAAAATCGGCAAAGAAAAAATTTGAAATTAGTATAAGTTCTATAAGACAGGGTAATATTGTTGGAGAGCACACTATAGCTTCATTTGGCAACAAAGAAAATATTTATATAACCCACGAAGCTATAGACAGAGCAATTTTTGCCAATGGGGCTTTAATGATGGGTAAAGAATTATTGAAAAAAAGAAAAGGATTTTATTCGGTTTTAGATTTACTTTAATAAATTTTTTAAATGTCTTTCGTTGTTAATTTTAAAGATTCGAACTCAAATGCTAGGGTGGGAGTTATTAAAACTCCATCTGGAGATATAGAAACCCCAGTATTCATGCCTGTTTGTACTAATGGCACACCCAAAGCTCTAGGCATAGATTCTATTAGCTCTATAGGTTTTGATACAATTGTCGTGAACGCCTATCATCTATTTTTAAGACCAGGCCACAAAAATATTGAAACCTTTGGAGGTTTGCACTCTTTCTTGAATTGGAAAGGAAATATTCTAACTGATAGTGGAGGTTTTCAAATATTTAGCTTAGCATCTTCTGCTAAAATTGGAGACGAAGGTGTTTATTTTAAATCTTTTCACGATGGAGCGACTAATTTGATAACGCCAGAACTTTCAATTGAGATTCAAGAAGCTTTAGGTTCAGATCTAATGATGATATTAGATGATTGTCCAAAATCTGATTCTGGGTACAAAAGAATCCTTGATTCTATTGAGAGAACCAAAGAATGGGCTACGAGATCGAAGAATGCCAGAAAAAGCAAAAATCAATTGTTTGGTATTGTGCAAGGTGGTACATATAAAGACTTGAGGAAATTATCTATAGAGCATATGCTCGATATAGAATTTGACGGTTACGCTATTGGTGGGCTTGGTTTAGGAGAAGGACAAGATGCAACTTATGAAATTACGGATTATACGTGCTCCTTCTTGCCCATTGATAAGCCAAGATATTCTATGGGAATAGGAAAACCCGAAGATATAATTAGATCTGTTGAAATGGGTGTCGACATTTTTGATTGCGTTGTTCCTACAAGAAATGCAAGAAATGGTACCCTGTATACTTCTAAAGGAAAAATTAATATAAAAAATAGTACCTATTCAATGTCTAACGAACCTATTGATTCTGATTGTGATTGTTATGTATGTAAAAATTATTCTCTTGGCTACATAAGGCATTTATACATGTTAAAAGAAGTGGCTGCCTTATCTTTTATGTCGTATTCTAATCTTTACTTTTATAATCGATTGATTGATTCTATTAGAAAATCAATTAAAGATGGTAGCTTTGTAGATTTTAAGAAAACTTTTTTAGAGAGGTATAAAAATGGAGAAAATTAAGAAATCGTTTTTAAAATTATTTGGAATAATTCTACTAATCGTATCGTGCTCCCCTCCACCATCGGAAGGAGGAGGCTCGTTACTCGGCGTTGTGGGACCATTCTTGCCTTTTGCGCTTATCATTCTTCTTTTCTATTTTCTTATTATTAGACCTCAAAGAAAGCAACAAAAGACAAGAGACAGTATGCTAAAGTCTTTGAGAAAAGGCGACAGTCTTGTAACAAATGGAGGCATACTTGGAAAGATAGTTGATATTCACGATGATGTATTGGTGTTAGAGATTTCCAAGGGAGTCAATATAAAAATTAAGAGAGAATTTATAAACTCGATATCCGATAGCGATAATAAAAAGAATAAGAGCTAACTGTATATGAGCAGAATGAAAATATTTAGATTTTTGTCTTTAATAGTTTTTTTATTATCTTTGGTATTTATTTATCCAACTTTTAATTCAAAAAGTTTGCCAGATTGGTGGGGATTTGTTTTTCCAGCTAACAAAATTAATCTAGGCCTTGATTTAAGGGGAGGAATTTTTGTTGTCATGGGTTTAGATGAAGACGTCTCTGAATTGATAATAACGGGAAAGGAGAGAGAAAGAATAAGGAATCTAATTATTAGTAAAAAAATACTAATTAGAAACTCAAGTACAGAAAAAAATAAAATAAAAATTGATTTTTATGATGATACAAGCATGAAAGCATCATACGATCTTTTATTACAAAATTCTTCATATTCTATCAATGCGTCAAACAATTCAATATTTATTTCATTGTCAGAAGATTTTATAACTAGCACCAAGAAGGGACTTCTTTTGCAGGTAAAAGATATTCTATCTAATCGAATTGATCAATTTGGAGTCATCGAGTCGTCTGTCCAACTTTCAGGAAGTGAAAAAATTGTTATTCAAATTCCAGGAATAGATTCAAGAGACAGAGAGAGAATTCTTAACATTATATCTAAGACTGCCATGCTTGAATTTAAACCTGTAATTCAAGAATCTAACAACAGAGAGCTATTGGTTTCAAAATATAAATTGGATTCAACTCAAAATACGAGTTCGAACAACTTGATGATATACAAAATAACGGATAATCCGGATGGTAATGATAGATTTATCATTACAAAAAAAGGATCTTTGTTAAAAGGATCAACTATCGTGGATGCCTACGTTTCATACGATGAGTTCAATAGATCCTATGTGGGCTTTGCTCTTAATTCTGAAGGGAGGAAAATCTTTTCTAAACTTACTAAAGAAAACATAGGAAATAAAATTGCTATAATTCTTGATGGTAAAGTTAAATCTTCTCCCGTGGTACAAGATCAAATATTTAGCAGAGGAAGTATTACTGGAAATTTTTCCTTTGAACAAGCCAATGATTTGTCAATCATCTTAAAGTCCGGCTCACTTCCTATCCCAATTTCTATATTACAAGAAAAAACGATAGGGCCATCTCTGGGTGCTGATTCGATAAAAAATGGTACAACTTCAATGATTGTTGCTTCGTTTTTAATTCTCATTTTTATGATTTTATATTATAGAAGACTCGGTATTGTTTGCGATTTGGCTCTAATGTTCAATTTTATTTCAATTTTTGGCTTATTGTCTCTGTTTGGTGTAACGTTAACATTTCCTGGAATTGCCGGACTTGTTTTGACTTTAGGAATGGCGGTCGATGGAAATATAATTATTTATGAAAGGATAAAGGAAGAAATTGCCAAAGGAAAAGAGAATGTAGCTAGTATCGAGGCAGGGTTTGAAAAATCTTTATCTACGATACTTGATGCTAATTTTACAACTCTGATTGTTGCTATCTGCATGTTTCTTTTAGGCGATGGACCGATTAAAGGTTTTGCCGTAACCCTTTCGATAGGAATATTGTCAACGCTATTTTCGAACGTAGTTTTTACTAGAGTCTTAACGAGCTATCTCATAAATTCGTCAGTTCTCGCGGGCGAGAAGAATGAAGCTTAGTTTTTTCAATTGCATGAGATTCACATGTCTGGTCTCATTTATTCTGATAGTTTTTAGTATCTATCAAATAAATAGACAAGGATTAAAATATGGAATTGAATTTATGGGCGGGACAGAGATGGTTCTAGATTTTGATGAAAACATAAAGATTGATGCAATTAGGGATCTTTTTGTGCAATCTGGATTTTCAAATGTCTCGATACAAAATTATGGTAACAAAACAGAGAATGAATTCTTAATTAGACTACCCATAAGTAATGAATCAGAAAATTCAGATTTATCTGAATACAAAAATATATTAAGAAATGTATTAGAAAAGAATTTTTCTTCTGATAAATATTCTTTGAAAAGAATCGATTTTATAGGACCCAAGGTGGGCAAAGAGTTAGTCAGAAATGGTATATATTCCATAATCTTTGGTTCTATAGCTATCTTAATATATGTATTGTTAAGATTTAATTTTAGTTTTGGACTTGCAGCAATTTCTGCGTTATTCCATGATTTTATTATTACTGCGATGATTGTCGTTTTTTTAGATATAGAAATAACTCTTTCAACGATTGCCGCACTATTAACTGTAATAGGCTATTCGGTAAATGATACAATAGTTATATTTGATAGAGTGAGAGAAAATATAAAAACGATGAAATCACCTCTTGGCGAGATAATTGACAAAAGTATTGTCCAAACTCTATCGAGAACTGTTTTAACCGTAATTACCATTCTAATTGTTCTTGTACCTCTCTACTTTTTCGGTGGAGTTGAGATAGAGGATTTTGCTCTTATCATGATTCTAGGTGTTACGATAGGAACGTACTCGTCTATTTTATTCGCTCCATATGTTATGTATTTATTAAACAAAGGGAATACAAAAAAAAATGTCTGATAATCATCTAACTAGAATCAAAGATGATTTAAAAAATGTTTCATCTGAGAATGAATTGATGAACGTAAAATCTAAGTATCTTGGCAAGAAAGGAGAGATTACTCGCCTAACGAATTCATTGAAAGATTTATCTATAGAAGATAGAAAAAAACAAGGAGCTAAAATAAATAATAAGAAAAAGAAAATGGAATTATTGTTGGAAAACAAACTTGATAAAATAAGAAGTGAATTAATTGATGCTAAACTCAGCGAGGAAAAGATTGATGTTACTCTGCCTCCCAGAGGATCATCTTTTGGAAGCATGCATCCTATTTCTCAAGTCTTAGGAGAAGTTGTAGCAATCTTTACGGACTTCGGATTCGAAGTCACGGAAGGGCCAGAGATTGAAACGGATTACTATAATTTCGAATCTCTAAATATCCCTAAGGATCACCCCGCGAGAGACATGCAGGATACTTTTTATCTGGAGGGAGACAAGTTATTAAGAACTCACACTTCCCCAATGCAAGTAAGAATAATGGAAAAAAACAAACCACCAATTAAAATAATTTCACCTGGCAAAGTCTACAGATGCGATAGTGATGTAACTCATACGCCAATGTTTCATCAAGTAGAAGGTCTTTTTGTTGATGAAATGGTTACATTTGGAAATTTGAAAGGTATTTTGATAGAGTTTTGTTCAAGATTCTTTGGCAAAGATATAAAAATAAGATTTCGCCCTAGTTATTTCCCGTTTACTGAACCTAGTGCTGAATTAGATATTGAATGGACTGACAAATCAGGGGATAAAACTTGGATGGAAGTATTAGGATGCGGAATGGTGAATCCAAAAGTTTTTGAATTCGTAGGTTATCAACATAATCAATTTTCTGGACTAGCTTTTGGAATAGGAATTGAAAGGTTAGCCATGATAAAGTTTGGTATAACTGATATTAGATATTTTTATCAAAATGATTTAAAGTTTCTTAGTCAATTTTAAAAAATTGGAGAATAGTATGAGTATAAAGCCCGATCATTGGATAAGAAAGATGGCTTTAGAGCACGGAATGATAGATCCTTTTGTGGATGTGCAGACGGAAAAAGGAGCTATTTCTTACGGTGTTTCGGCCTACGGTTACGATATAAGAGTCAGTGATGAATTTAAAATCTTTACTGATGTCTATAATACTGTGGTGGATCCAAAAAATTTTGATGAAAAATCTTTTGTGACTATTATTGACAAGGAGTGCATTATTCCTCCAAATTCTTTTGCTCTCGCTAAAACTGTCGAGTATTTTAGAATCCCAAGGAATATCATTACTATTTGTGTTGGAAAATCGACATATGCACGATGCGGCATTATTGTTAACGTAACGCCCTTTGAGCCCGAGTGGGAAGGCTATGCAACACTCGAAATTTCGAATACAACTCCATTGCCCGCTAAAATTTATGCTAATGAAGGTATTGCCCAAGTTTTGTTTTTTGAAAGCGACGAAATTTGCGAAATTTCATATGCTGATAAGAAAGGTAAATATCAAAATCAGATTGGAATTACTTTACCAAAAATGAAAGACTAGAGCTTTGATAAAATTAAGGCCATGTTAGAATTCACATACTTATTATGTCAGTAACTAAAAACCCCGATATTAATAACCGATACAGCGCTAAATCTATTCAAGCTCTTGAGGACTTGGAAGCCGTAAGAAAGCGCCCCGGGATGTATATTGGTGATGTAACAAAAAGAGGTTTGCACCACCTAGTTATTGAAGTTTTGGATAACTGTGTGGATGAAGCATTAGCTGGATACTGCGACGAGATAAAGATAACTGTAAACAAAGATGAAAGTATTTCCTTGGAGGATAATGGCAGAGGAATTCCAGTTGATAAACATCCCGAAAAAAAGAAACCAGCAGTTGAAGTTATTTTGACAACTCTTCATGCTGGAGGAAAATTTGACTCTAAAGCATATGCGATATCTGGTGGCCTTCATGGTGTGGGCGTTACCGTCGTTAATTTTCTCTCCGAATTCCTCGAGGTTGAGATATCAAGAGATGGAAAGGTTTGGTATCAAAAGTATGAGTTTGGAAAAGTTGTTTCAAAACTTAAGCCCATAGGGAAAACAAAGAAAACGGGTTCGAAAATTACTTTTAAGCCTGATGTAAAAATCTTTGAACCCGTGATAAATACAAATGGGCAATATGAATTTGAGCCAAAATTTGATTTTTTTTATCTCTGCAATAGAGCTCGCGAACTTGCTTTCTTAAATGCAGGATTACGAATTGAACTGAATGACGATAGAACATCAAGCAATGAAACTTACCTCTATAAAGGTGGAATTAATTCTTTCGTTGAGCATTTAAATGCTGGAAAAAAATTAATTCATCCTAAGCCAATATTTATTTCGGGCTCTAAGAATAATAACATTGTTGAAATTGCGATTCAGTATAATGAGGGCTATTCAGAAACGATTTATTCTTACGTAAACAATATTCATACAATTGAAGGAGGTACTCATTTAAGTGGTTTTCGAAGTGCTTTGACAAGATCAATAAACAAATACGCGAAAGACCGCAACCTGCTTAAGAATAACAATATCCAAATTACGGGTGAAGATACAAGAGAAGGTCTTTCGGTTGTCATAAGTCTCAAGATCCCTGAGCCAAAATTCGAGGGTCAAACAAAAACAAAATTAGGAAACTCCGAAACATCTGGAATTGTTGAATCAATACTGAATGATTGCTTGGGTGATTATTTTGAAAAAAATCCTTCCCAAGCAAAAAAAATTATAAATAAATCAATCGATGCTGCGAATGCTAGAGAAGCTGCAAAAAAAGCTAGAGATTTGACAAGGCGTAAAGGTGCTTTGTTTTTAGGTTCGTTACCCGGCAAGCTAGCTGATTGTCAAGAAAAAGATCCTGAAAAGTGTGAAATATTTATTGTTGAAGGTGAATCGGCTGGTGGTTCTGCAAAACAAGGGAGAGATAGGAGAACTCAAGCTGTCTTACCCTTGAAGGGCAAAGTAATTAATGTTCAGAAAGCAAGATTAGATAAAGTTTTGGGTAACGACGAAATTGGAACATTGATTACTGCATTGGGAGTAGGAGCCCCAAATGATAAAAATTCAGAAGAAGGGAATGGATTAGATATTTCAAAGCTAAGATATGGAAAGATTATATTAATGACAGATGCTGATATTGATGGTTCACATATTAGAACCTTGCTGCTAACATTTTTTTATAATCACTATAAAGAAATTATTAGAAATAAGAAGCTTTTTATAGCTCAACCTCCACTTTTTAAACTAAAACGAGGTAACAAGGAAACATATGTTCAAGACGAATCCGGACTTGATGATTTTATTCTAAGAAATTCGATTAATGAAATGATTTCCGAAGATAGTTTTAAGAAAAATAAAATTTCCCCAAAAGATTTGTTAGATAGTATCGCTCATTATAGAAGATTTAAAAATTTGATTCGAACAATGGAGCGCTCAGATAACGACCCGAGAATCTTAAATATCCTTGTGTCCATATTCGCCGAATTAGGCAATGTTGATCTATCAAAGATAGAGAAATCATTACTTAAGGCTGTGAAGAATCTTGAGAAAGACGATTCTTCCTCTCAAATCAGTTTTCAAGTTACTTCAAAGAATCCTATCTCAATTACAATAGGAGTTAAAAGTAAGGGGAGAGAGACAAAAACAATTATAAATAAATTACTTTTAGAATCACCCATATTTGAAAAAACCATTGCAGAATTCAAGAAGAGTATCTACAGATTGAATTTCCCATTTAATTTTAAGATCAAGCCTGATGGGTCTTATAAGGCAAATGACATAGAAGAGTTGCTTGATAGACTTACTGAGGTTGGAAAGAAGGGTTATTCGATTCAAAGATATAAAGGTCTGGGAGAAATGAATCCTGAACAATTATGGGAAACAACACTCGACCCTTCCCTAAGAGTTCTAAGAGAAGTTAATATGGCCGACATTACAGATATCGATCAAGATAATAAAGAAAGAACCCTGTTTGATGAGTTGATGGGTGATCAAGTTGAACCCAGGAGAAGAATTATCGAAAGCAATGCACTTTACGTAACGAATCTGGATATTTAATCCTCAGGTCTATTTCTGGTATCATTAACGACTTTTTTAATGTCGTTCACTTCTTTGTTGACAGATTCATTTAATTCATCTTTCAAATCTATTATTCTTCTGTAAAATTTACTACAATTTTTAACTATTTTAGGTAACTCGTCTGGACCAAATAAAAGTATAAAAACAAGAAAAACAAAAACTATTTCTGAAAAACCTAATCCAAACATAAAACTATTATATAGTAAATATTTATTTTGTGGGTTTTTTAACAAACAAAGCCATAAATGCGGCAATTAAACATACAACCATGGAAAAATATAATCCATATGTGTAAGTATCAAATTTGTCTATGAGAAAGCCAGCTAAAGGTGGTCCAATTATCGCGGAAAGCGAAAAACTTGTTCCAAATACACCAAAAATTTGCCCAGCGTTGGTTTTTCCAAAAAAATCCTTGAGTTTGCTTGGAAAGATAGGGATCCAGCCACCATAACAAAAACCAAATATAATTCCAAATACAATATAGGACAAAAGATCGTTGGCGTTGATTATTATTAAAATTGATAGTCCTTGACCAAGAAAAACGAAGAAAAGAATCTTATTTCTATGAATAAATTCAGCTAAATATCCTGTTACCAACCTACCGCACAAACTACCAGCGGCGATTGCTCCTAGTGCTGCTGAACCAGCCAATAGACCAAGATTTTTGCTCAAAGCATAATCAAATTGGAGTGTTATTATAATTAGAAAAGCCAACATTCCAAAAATCATTAAACAATAAAGAATAAAAAAAGGAAGTGTTTTAACTGCCTCACTTGTTGTCCAGATACTTGATTTATGGTCTTTTTCTATGGAAAAAGGGCCACCATAAGGCTCTAACCCCATTTCCTCGGGGCTTCCCTTCATTAAAAATGCTGCAAATGAGCAAACAAATGTAATCATTGCCAAAGATATTAGAGTTGATTCTAAAGAAGTGCTTTTTAGTATAAATGCCGACAAAGGACTAATGACTAGGCCACTGATTGGCACCCCAGCTGTAATAATTCCGACAACAAAATCTCTCCTTTTGTTGAACCATCTTTGGGCTATAGCTACTGCAGGAATGTAAAATGCCCCATCACCAATTCCAGGTAATACACCATAGTTGATAAATAGACCAATTGTAGTTTCAGTATATGCTGTCAAGAGAAGACCTAATCCAGATATGAGTGCACCTAAAAAGATAATTTTTTCGGGCTTGTGTTTGTCAATCAATCTTCCAAAGACAACCATTGAAAAAGCAAAGACTAGACATCGAATTGCAAAGATTGAATTCACTAGTGTTTTTGTCAGTTCAAATTTGGACTGTATTGCTGGTAAAAGAACTCCAAAGGAATAAAGAAGCAAACCATCTAGGAAAACAAGTGTAACTCCAGCGAAAACTACTATCCAACCATAGAACACTTTTTTATTTTTCATTTACCGACTCTTTTTCTGTAACGATACTAGATTTTCTATTGATTGTTTACTAGGGCGTCAATATTTCATTTAATAGAACATCCATGAATTTCGAATCCAAATTGATTACTCTTTCTTCACCGGTCGACATTTTTTTTACTCTCACCAATGAATTATTGAATTCTTCATTGCCAATTATAACAACATATCGGCAAGAAAGCTTGTTTGCGGTTTTCATTTGTTTTACAAAGCTCTTAGAATCGTACTCGATTTCAACCTTAAAATTGCTCCTTCGAAGTTGATTTGCTATCTTAAATGAATAATTCAAAAAATTTGGATCTTGATAGGCAATATAGAAATCAATCTCTTCTAAATTAGATAGTTGAACAGAACTAGATTTTTGTTTGTCCATAAGCAAGATAATTCTTTCTATCCCTGCAGCAAATCCTATAGCCTTTGTATCTGGACCACCCATTCTCTTCACTAAATTGTCATACCTACCTCCAGCTAGTATTGTATCTTGGGCACCTAAGTCTTTGGATACAACTTCAAAAACCAGGTCGTTATAGTAATCTATTCCTCTAACTAGCTGATGATTTATATTGTATTTAAAATTCAAACTATCAAGTATTTCTATTAATTCCTTGAATCTGTTCAGCGATTTATTACTGACATAATCTATTGTTTTAGGAATATTATCAAAATTGTATTTATGTATGGCCTTATCTAGAAACCTGAGAGGGTTGACTGATAAAATCTCTTGATCCGCATTGCTAAGAGTTTCTCGGTGTTTTGCTGTGAACTTCTTAATTGCAATCGATATATTTTTTAAGGACTCTGTATCTCCTATGGTATTAATTTGAAAAACATAGTTTTTAATTTCTAATTTATCTAAAATATCCTTTGCAAGATTAAGCGTCTCCACTTCATGGTATGTTCCCTCTGAACCAAGAACTTCGATACCGACCTGGTGAAACATTCTGTATCTACCTTTTTGCATTCTTTCGTATCTAAACATAGGCCCCAAATAAAAAAGCTTATTAATTTTCTTTAGTTTATATAAAGAATTTTCAATGAAACTCCTTACTATGGCGGCAGTTCCCTCAGGTCTTAAGCAGTAAGATTTAATGTCACCTTCAGAATCTCCTTCGTCCCTATTATGAGGCTCTCTTTCTAAAACAAAATCATACATTTGCTTATGTATATCCGTATCTAACCCCATTCCCCTCTCAAATACATGAGTATATTCTATGACTGGTGTTATTATTTCGGAGAAATTATAAACTGACATAACTTTCCTCAAATTTTCTACTATAAGGCTCCAATAAGGTGAAGTATCAGAGGGATTATTTCCGTAAGGAAGAATATCTCTAAAGCCTTTTACGATTTTCATTTAACTACAGTAGCAATCTTAATTAAATATTGTTTATTAATCAATTAATCAATAATATATTACTAATGAGAGTATATTACATAGGTAGTCCTGAACTTTTTGGTGAAGGTGCAAGCGGTATACATGTTGCAAGAATGTGTGAAGCTTTATCGGATGTTGGTCACGATGTGACACTGTGGTTGCCTATTTCTCAAGGAGATATTGATAAGTTTTTTTCTTTTTATGGAGTAAAAAAGGGCTTCAGAATCCAACCTTTTATAGGTTTTAAAAAAAAATCCCCGAGACATTTTTTTCATGGAATAAGTTCTTTTCTAAGGATTGTATTGCTTAAAGAATATGATTTTATTATTACAAGGAATATAACTTTTGCTTTTCTGGCATCTTTTGTCAAGAGGAACGTGATAATAGACATACATCACCCACCAACAAACTATTTTTCTAAATTAGCTATAGTAAGATTTTTAAGATCTAAAAATATTTCTAAAATAGTTTGTAATTCTGATGGTACGAAAAAAAATCTGGAAAGAATTTCTTCCCCTTCTGACAAAATGCAAGTTTTGAATAATGGTGTCAATTTAAAGGATTTTCTTCCAAATCAAGATGCTGATACTCTAAAGGATAGATTACATATTCCTAATTCCTCAAGAGTTGTTTCTTATATAGGCAACACGTATGAAGGTAGGGGCATTGAAAAAATAATCAATCTTTCAAAAGATCACAGGGATATCTATTTTTTAATAATAGGAGGAGAAAAAAAAGACAATGAACGATACATGCGATTAATCGACAAACAGCAAAAAAATATAATATTCACAAATCATGTATCTCACAGTGATGTACCCAATTATCTTTTAATCTCTGATATTTTATTAATTCCCTATCAAAAGAAATTCACAATAAAAGGTAATAAAATAGCAACCGATTACTCGTCCCCGATTAAACTTTTTGAGTACTTATCTGCAGGCAAGCCAATTATCGCTTCAAACTTACCATTATTTTCGAATATATTAAATCATGGTCATGACTCTTTGCTCGTCGATTCTGATTCTTATGAAGAACTAAATAAGTCATTGATAATGTTACTTGAAGATTACGAATTAAGATTAAGACTTTCTGAGAATTCACGGAAGCTTTCAGAGCATTTTACCTGGCAAAAAAGGGCCTCCGGCATGTTGGCTAATTTGTAATTATAGATATGAGAGTTTTTTTTATTATTTTTATTTTTTTTTCATCTAATCTTTTCGTATTTTCACAAGAAGATTTCATCAAAGTAGAAGAGAAAGTTTCTAAAACAAAAAAAGATTTCATAGAGGACTCGTTTAATATCCACTATTTTATATGGGCGGGAAGAATATTATATGTTAGAAACAAAGATAGTAAAATTTTTGACACGAGCCCAAAGAAGTGGACTAAGAACATCACCAATCCTGAGTGGAACGATGGAGATAGTTTCCATACAAATTATGTATATCATCCTTATTTTGGTGCTCTATATTACCAAATATATAAAGATTTAGGTTACGAAAACAATCAAGCTTATATTGGTTCGATAATTCAAAGCACTCTTTGGGAATTTGCAATTGAAGGGATGGTAGAAAAACCATCAATTGTGGATCTAGTTGTAACACCTACGTTAGGTATTCCATTGGGAATATATTTTGAAAAATTGAATAAAAAACTCGAGAATTCACCTCATATACTTAATAGAGCTCTATCTTACATTATAAATCCAGCAAAGGTTTTTCTGTCGAAAGGGGATGTAGGTTTTTTTAATCCAGTTGCTGGATCTTTCATGGTTTACAAACCTTTTAAATACTCGGATTCTGTTCAGGAAGAAAAAAACCTAAATTATTCTTTTTTATCTGATTCCCCACTTCCAAGTAGTATATTTAGGTTAAGAAGTTATTTCTTTGATGTAAAACAATGGAGAGGAGGAGGCTCAGACATTTTTTATTTTTTAGATACTGAATTCGCAAGCACAACTTCTGATTTTAGTTTCTTTCTATCTTTTCCGTGGGCAGGTCCTTATGATGGAAATGATATAAATTACGAAGTGGTTGACAATGGATTTGAAGTAGGTAATTGGAGATTGGGAATTAAAAATTTTTTTGATACTAATTATATAATCGATTTGTCTGCTAATTTAAGTCTTAGTCTTCCAACTTCAACATTCTGGGATGACTCTAAAAATAGATTAGAAAAGCTTCATTCTAACTCTATTTTTTTGAAAGATGTCCTTCATGATTCCACGATTATCACCCCTCAAGTTTTTATAATTAGTAAATATGTCAACATAGGTTTTAGTTCAGAATTCTTTTTTAATGCTGATGATTACAGCGGAGAAAGAGAGGAAGTTTTTTTTGTCTATGATTTAGATATTAATCTATTGAATTTTAAAAATAATCGTTATTCCTTGATTTATGAATTCAAAGCTATTGATCAATTGACCGAAGAAGGTAAAAATTTAGATACTATATCAGCATTAACTTTTAGATCTAAGAATAAAATTAATTTCGGATTAAGCGTTATAATGCCTATTTCTGGCGAAATCAATAAGTATATTAATAACAGCATAGCAGCTGATTTAACACTAGAGTTTAATTGATATATGAAGTAGTAGATTCAACTCGAAGATAATGTAGATGCGAATTCATCAATTGGTATTGCAGCTAGTGTTATCAGCTGTATGGTGCCCCTAGAGCCTAGTTCAATTGAGACTTTTGATATCGTTTCATTGTCTGGAGCTTCAACAATATTTACGAAATCATACTCCCCTAATACGGCATATTGCTCTAGAACTTTGACTCCCATTGCTTCTAATTCGTCATTAACTTCTTTTATTCTCTCAGGACGCATCTTGATAGTTTTTCTACCTTCGTCGGTTAGGTTGCTTAGCATAATGTATATGGGCATTTAAATTTCTTCCAAAATGGCTTTTTCGATTTCTTGTTTAGGCAGCGAACCGACAATCTGATTTTTAAGTTCGCCTTTGTTAAAAATTATCATTGTTGGGATACTTTTGATTCCAAATTTTGCTGCCATTTTTTGATTGTCATCAACATTTATTTTGACAATCTTTATTTTTCCACTATTTTCTTCTGATATTTCTTCCAATGTTGGAGCAAGCATTTTGCAAGGCCCACACCAAGGTGCCCAGAAATCCACCAAAACTGGAACCTCAGAGTCTAAAACTTCTTTTTGAAAACTATCATCAGTTCCTTCAATAATTTTACTCACTTTTTTTCTCCAACAAGCAAACTAATAATAAACTATAATATAACGAAAAATAAATTATCAAAGTTTCTTACAATAAGTTAAAATTATTTAACTTATTGTTAAAAGGATATTTTTTATATGCCAAAGAATCAATTCAGAACAGAATCAGACTCTATGGGGAAAATAAAAGTCCCCAAAAAGGCTTTGTACGCGGCACAAACAGCCAGAGCAATTAATAATTTTCCTATCAGTGGATTAATATTTAAAAGACCCTTTATTGAAGCTCTTGGAGTTGTAAAATTTTCTGCTGCCAAAGTTAACGAACGACTAAAACTGCTTTCACCACAAGTTGCTAAAGCCATAATGAGAGCATCTAATGAAGTAATTAGCGGTGTCCATGATTCTGAGTTTATTGTTGATATTTTCCAAACCGGATCTGGGACCTCAACCAATATGAATGCAAATGAAGTAATTTCTACCTTGGCAAATCAATATATGAAAGGAAAGACGAAGATTCATCCAAACGATCATGTTAATTTGTGCCAATCAAGCAACGATGTAATACCTACCGCTATACACATCTCAACATACAAATTAATTCTTGACTCCTTGATTCCCAATTTAAGAATTCTTGAGAAACAATTACTGATTAAATCAAAGAAATTTGACAGTATTTTTAAAATCGGCCGTACGCATCTTCAAGATGCCACGCCGATAACTTTGGGTCAAGAATTTAGTGGCTACACTAGCATGGTTACCAGATCTATTAATTTTATAAAAGATTCGTCAACAAACTTAAGGGAATTGGCTCAGGGAGGTACAGCTGTAGGGACTGGCATAAATTCCCATCCTAAGTTTGCATCTCAAATCGTGAAAGAAATATCTAAAAAAACAAATATTAAGTTCATAGAAGCAAAAAATCATTTTGAATCACAGGCATCTAAAGATGCACTGGTTTTAACAAGTTCCTCACTTAAAACTTTAGCGACATCTTTAATGAAGATAGCAAATGATATTAGATGGCTTGCTAGTGGGCCTAGATGTGGTTTTGGAGAAATATTATTACCTTCTATCCAGCCGGGATCATCTATAATGCCCGGAAAAGTTAACCCTGTTCTTGCTGAATCTTTAACACAAGTTTGTGCGCAGGTTATGGGAAACGATGTTACCGTGACAATAGCCGGTCAATCAGGTAATTTTGAACTTAATGTCATGATGCCCGTAATGGCACACAATATTTTAGAATCAATAGAAATTCTTTCATCCTCATGTAAAGTTTTTGCAACTGATTGCATAGCTGGAATAAAAGCAGATTCAAAAAAGTGTGAAGGATTCATTGAAGAAAGTTTGGCCATGTGTACAAGTCTGGCACCTATAATTGGATACGATAAAGCCGCCGCGATAGCAAAGAAAGCTTATGATGAGGGTAAAACAGTACGAGAAATTGTTTATGAAGATAAAATATTAGAAAAAGAAAAAATAGATAAGATTTTAGATCCAAAAAAAATGATTAAACCTAGTCTGTAACGATGAAGAAGAGAAAGTTATTAACTAGGATATCCAATATAGAAGATATTTCAGTCAGCGTAGAATATTTCAAAGAGAAGTATTTCCCGGATATTCTGAAAGAAGTTGAGCTGTTGGAAAGTATTGTTGAGCAAATTAAGATTGAACCCAGAATTCTTTACGATGAAAATTATGTAAAGGGCTGGAAGGATGAGCTAACTCTTGAAAGAGAATCAAAGGTAAAAATTGTCATCAATTTGTTACAATCTGTTCTAAATGAGTTAGAGAATTCAAACACTCTTATGTCATCTAAGAGAAATTTCGATAGATGGACAGATGCCAAACAATGGCTTAAGGCTATATTTTCTGCTGCATCATCAGGGTCACTTGCTAAACTAGTCTATCATGGTCTAGATGGAGAAAGCTCTCCCTCAGATTCGAAGCTTTTGTCCGAATTTGCATCCCTGAGGAATAAACTTGAAAGATTTTTTTATAAATACTATCCAATCTTTGTAGAGAGTAAAAAGAAAAACAAAAAGGGTCCAATTTTATTATCAAAACATATAAATACTATTTTGATAGATGAGGCCCTGGGTATCTTTGCAAAAACCTACCATAAATCTTATGCTCCTTATTCGGGATTAATAGCATCCAAGGAGCTACATGAAGTCAGCACCATTGATAAAATCGTTATGCATATTTTAGCAAATAAATACAGGACAACATTTCAGTCCATTTCTGTCAGGATGAAACTCATCTGATTATTTCATACTTTTTCTCTCGAAAGTGTTAAAATTCTATTGATGAGGAAAAAAGATTATGATCCTTGGATTGATGTTGAAATTCTAAGCAATAAGTTCTTTATAGAAATAAAAAAATTTATTGAACAGGTACATGAAGGTAAAACCGGGATATTGTCATGGCTCTTTTTCTGTAAATATTTTAGAGATTTCCAACTAACAAAAAAACCATTGCAATTGGCCCTAGCAATCAAAGAGCATCCTTGTGTTCTTGATCACCCAACTGTCAGGTATCAAATTATTGCTTGGACATTACAATCTAAATATCCAAATAAAGAGGATAAATTGAATCTAAAAGAGTTTGCTTTGGGCCTAGGTGATTATCATTCGAATAAAAAATCAAAAGATGGCATCCCTTTCAACAAAGAGCATATCTCAGGAACTTTTAAATATATATACAAAATGTTATCTGATATGAAAAAAGAACTTAAACCTAAATCAGTTCAAGAAAGAAACTTTGCTCTCAGAACTGTATTTAATCCCGGGAAAGCTAAAATAATTCCACTTGAAAGCAAAATAGAGGAGTGGTCTCATATAAAGAATTCGAGAAACCTATCTTTGATAATCACACAATATTTTTTGAGTTACAAATGGAGTCTCGAATACAAAAATGATTTTGTAAAAAATGAAGACCATCTTCTAGTACCACCCAAGCTAATACCTATGAAAACAATTGAAAGATTAATTGGTAGATGAGGTAATATTTCTCTGATTTGCAAATTCTATATTTGACCATCTGTTTATAAGGAATTCTATCAAGCTGAGAGCATCGGAATAATTCTCTTTCTTTAATTCACTTTTAAGATCAGAAATAATTTTCACAGAATCTTCTTTATCAAGAGTATTCAGAGGAAACAATGCTAGTAAGTCACCATAATTAAGAGTAATTCTACTTTCTTCTGAGAAATTATCACACCAATTTCTAACTTCATTTAAATCTTTTTGAATTATATTTAGGTAATTAAACAATTGTTCATTTTTACTGCTTGAACTATTATCTAATAGATTAAAATCATCGATCTTTTTTTTTGCCGAGACTAAATTATTTGTATAATGAATTGCTCCGAAGCCATAATGAGTCTTAAACGTCTTTTTTTGATTTTCGGAGAAAAGAAAAAACCAATGAATGGGGACAACATTCTCAACTACAAAGGAATAAGATTTATCATTTTCGTTTGGACCAGAAAGAGAGAGGTAGTATTGATTGTTTTCTTTCATGAAAAGACATTCTTTTAAATCTTCTTTCTTAATTGAGAGATGATCCGCCAATGATTCCTGAAAATTTGAGTACTCATTCCCAAACCATACTCCATAGGGCGATGTCGGACCACCCCAGTAATCTTCATAAAAATTAATGTATTCACTCCAGTAATCTTTGTCGTTTTCTATATTCTCAAGTTTTTCGTATATTTGCAGAGAGCTAAAAGGCATATATTGATTTTCCTATATTTAGAATTATAATTCAACTTACGCTTATGGGACCAAATTTGATTATCTCCTTTCTATTTTTTGTATTGATTCCAAAATCAGTTTTAGCTGACAGTATAGTTTTTTTTGAAACTGTGCCACTATGGGGAAAATTTGTAATGATGGCGGTAGCTTTTTCTATTCCTGCTTTTCTCATCTTTGCTCACATTGGTTTATTTGAATTTTTACATACGGACCGTTTCCCTAAGCCTCCTTCAATTTCAAAGGCTCAACAAGAGATGTTGTACGGTGCTATTGTAGGATGTGTGTTTGGAGCGCTCTTAACGATTGTTTTTATTCTTCTTTCCTAGGTTAACTATCTTAAATTATTGTTATATTTTTATTTTTTTGTGTTATAGTGACCTCAAATGGCTGTAAAAATTGATCAAATCATAAGGTCAGAAAGGAAGACCGTAGAAGTTAAGATTTCTCTCGAAGGATATATTGTTGTTAGAGCACCTCTAAATGAACCAATCGAATCAATTCAAGAGTACTTAAATTCACAGAAATTTTACCTTCTAAGAACTCAGCAAATTACTAAAGTCAGGTATTTAAACGACCTTCATAAAAAGTATGAGGATGGAGAGAAATTCTTATACTTAGGAAGAGAAAGATCATTGAAAATAGTCAATAATAGTGCACTTCCACTCTATTATGATCAAGGAATTTTTTATCTATCAAGTTCTTATTTAAAGTTTGCAAATAAGGTATTCATAGATTGGTATAAAGAAAAAGCTAGAGAATATATTAGTGAAATAGCTAATAGGTATTCGAAGCTTTACCATATTGCTTATGAAAAAATTGTTATTACAAATGCATATGCTCAGTGGGCTTCTTGTTCCGGTAATGGGAATTTAAATTTTAGTTGGAGAGCTATTTTGGTTCCTCATGAAGTAATAACATATCTTGTAGTACATGAGCTTGCACATATAGAAATTAGAGAGCACTCAAAAAATTATTGGACAAAAGTAGAGAAAATGATGCCAGACTATCTTAAATATGAGAATTGGCTAGATAATAATGCGCACATTTGTGCGATGTTCAAAAACGAAACAGGAACTTTCATTACTAAATTAAAATCCTCAAACGAGACAAACTCAAATAAAAATAATACTCAACTTGAATTTGAGCTTTGATTAAATTGGGATGTATCAAAAATTTAAGAAATTTATCAATAGAATTTTCCTGTTGGTTCTATTCGCTCCATTTGGATTCATAATTCTTGCTCCCTTTCTCTTATTATATTCTTTCTATCTGATTTCATATAGTGATGGTAGAAAAAAATTAAAAAATTTCTTTCTATACACAATCGACTTGTTGAAAATGACAAGAAGTAAAAAAGGAAGAGAAAATGCCTGGAGAATAATTAAAAATTTTTGGGGAAGGTAAAAATTAAATTTTTCCTGAATGAGGTGTTATTTTGTATAAAAAATACATCATGATAAGAAAAACCGATGAAAATAGTATCAAAAAAAAGATTTTTTCTGTTTTCTTGTTCATACCTCTATTATAAACAAAAAATTCATTTATAGTATTGCAATAAAATATAACCCCAGTAATATATTAGCTTATGACTGGAACTAGCTATAAGAAAAAAGTGAAAAAATCCACGATAATCGAGACTATCTTCCCCACAGGATTGAGAGATAAAGTTCTTTTTAGACCCAAGGTGGCAGGGAAGACCATGCTGACAAATGACAAGGGGGAAGGGTACCATGCTAATAATCCTTTCAAATTGATTGCGCTGGATAGCCTTGAGGAATATTTAGAGACAAGAAATCCGGATCAAATGATTGATGCTATAATGCATGATTACACAATTATGCACGGACATATAATTGAAGATATAGAAGCTTGGGATCCCAAGACTATGAGAGGTGATGAAATTGTAGATCTAACAATTTTACAAATGGCTCATATATCTCGCGGATCATCGGAAGCGGATACCGCAGAAGAAAATCTAAACCGTGTAACCCCTTCTACAGTAGTATGGACAACAATTAATTATTGGAGAACATATCTAACCTTCAACAGAGCTTCTGTCTATGCAAGCGAAACACAAAAATTTCTTGAACAATGCTTCTTAAGAGTAGGTGGGGCTTTGATCCCGTCTATAATTCCTGTTGCAGATGGTGCCTTTACTGAAGAAGAAAGGAAATATAGAGAACTCAAAGGTTGATAGCTTTGTTCTTCTACCAATATCGGTTTCAAATGCTTGGAGACTTAATCTGTGGAGAGTAGGGGCTCTATTTAACATAATAGGATGTTCTTTAATTACATCATCCAAGGCATCCCACACTACAGGGGCTTCTTGTTCAACTAATTTTTGGCAATTTTTATGGTTGATGCATGTACAATCTTAATGGCAAGCTATGCCGAGTTTCTTTAGCCTCCAATAGTTGTAAGGTAGTGGCACGATAAATCCTACCAGTAGGATTATAGGTAATGTTGCTAGTGTTATAATTGCTTCTCCGTTCAGTATTAAATCTGTTGAATTCATTGCGATTTCCATAGCTAACATACTTAAAAAACTCATCCCTATAGCTGTTTTAAAAGCATTTTGAAATTCCATTGTTTTATAAAGAATACATGTCTCAAGTATGACACTTGTTATCAATCCATTTATTGTGGCAATTATCATTATATTCATATCGGTGAGAGAATATTCGGTATTTTGAAAAAAAATTATTGTCCCAAAATCACCAATTGAGCACCCAATAAGGCACCACAAAGTATTTATTGACGATCTCTTCCAGGTATCAATGCATCTCCACATACCGATTTACCTTTTTATTAAATAGATGAGGATTAATATCATAACGACAACAGTTATAGAAAAATAGAAAAAGATTATTTCTTGAATCATCCGATGTCTTATAATACATTATTAATATTATGAAACAATCATCTTGCGGTCTTGGTAGCCCCACATCAGTTATAGGTAGTTCACAAGTTAGTGAGAAAAATGCTGAAACTTATATGAGGAAATATAAGCTGTACAATAGGATTGACTTATTTCCCAAAGAAGTCAGAACAATGGAGATTAAGGAGTGGGAGTCTTTTGCTAAAAGAAATCCTTATCTTGCAAAGTTTTATAACAAAAAAATGCCCGGTTACTTCTTTGTTGCACTAGAGACTTGGAATTCAGAATTGGATTTTAATATTTGCAATCCACTCCTTGAGGATATCTTTGGCGATACAATTAAATATTGGAGAAATCTGATTTTAGATGAAGATGAAGAACTATCTAATGCGAGTAGGATTTTACTTGAGAATGTAGGTATAGCCCTAGGTTCTGCTCCAAGGGAGAATTAGAATGCAAATTATAAGATTTATTCTCGGGAGAATAATTCTATTTTTGGATTATATTACATCTCCGAAACCTGTTAAAATCAAACAAAAAGAACTTGATAGGATTATGCAGGTTACTTCAAACATGACCTTGTATGAGTTTAAAGCTTGCCCTTTTTGTGTAATGGTCAGAAGATTTATGAAGAAAAACAATATTCATATCGAAACTAAAGACGCCAGAAGAAATCATGATTTTGCCTCAGAGTTAATTTCTGGCGGAGGCAAACTTCAGGTTCCATGTCTCCAAATAAAAAAATCTTCTGGTGAGACTATATGGATGTATGAATCTAAAGATATTATAAAATTTTTAACTATCGAATTAGGTTTCAATAGATGACTTCTGAAGAAAATCTTAGAAAACGATTAACTAAAATGCAATATCACGTTACACAGGAATATGGAACGGAGCCACCTTTTTCTGGAGAATTAAATGAAGATAAAGAAGCCGGAATTTATAAATGTGTATGTTGTGGCCAAGATCTTTTTGATTCATTAAATAAATTTGATTCCGGAACCGGATGGCCAAGTTTCTACGATACTATTGTAAAAGATAATCTTACACTCAAAGAAGATACATCTGATATGACGATAAGGATTGAAGTTGGCTGTCAAAAATGCGACGCTCATTTAGGACATGTTTTTAGAGATGGTCCAAAACCAACAGGACTAAGATATTGCATAAACTCTGCGTCACTATATTTTGAAAAGTCTTAGTTTAGGTTTCACTTTATTATAATGTAAAATTATTTTATGACTAAGAAAGATTCTAAAAAAGAGTCGACGAGGGTTTATTATCAGAACCATACTCCTTATCAGAAAAAAGCCAATATTCTTGGAAAAAGCATTGATGAAAATAATAAAAAAACTCATATTTATGCTCAATGGATGATGAATCGTTATAGAAACCACTTTCAGGATGATGTGAGAGATGACAAAAATTTAGACGAAATAAAAGGATTAACTGGAGAAAAAAGGCTGGAGGAGTTTCTTAAAGTAGAGCATCGTAGAAGATATGGAGTACGGACAACAAGATATAAAAAAGGATCAGAGAATATTGGTTGGAAAATTAAACCTAGAACCGATTCAAAAGGAATAAAAAAATATAGATGGGGATCCTTAAAAGATCTATTTCCACCAAATCTTTCAAACCCCTTTACGTGCAAGGTCCCATCCTTGATTGATTTTCTTGACACAAGACAACCTAAGTACTTTTTCTATACTCTTGAGAATTGGGATTTCCAAAACGAAAAACAGTTACCCATTGAAACAAATCTTATCTATAAAGCTCTCCTTTATTGGAGGTTGATGCTTTTTACAGGAAACCTAGATGATGATAAAAGTAAGATTGTAAAATACTACTTGAATACAGCGAGTAGGATAATAAACAGTAGGATGCCTATATTTAATTATTGGCCTTACAAAAATGGATTAGTCCATTATTATGGTTACAAGAGAGATGGTACTTACAAAGAAAGAAACAAAAAATCAAATTTTATAAGTTTCAACCCTGATTTGCCACATGTATTTTTTGATTATTTTAATAATCTTAAGAATAAACTAATCCCATATTCAAGAGAAATGGAAGAAGAGACGAATCTCAAAAACAAACAAGAGCATTGGATTAAAGTTGTTAAAACTATCTTTGAAAAGAAAGAAATCCCTAACGAAATAGCTCTTAAAACAAATTTCAATTATCAAAATCTTGATTTGGTTGCATCTTCTTACATCGCTTGGGAACACGATCTTCTGAAATGGAATAAAAAAGAACCGCAAATTAAACTTTTAGCAGATTGGAAATTAGTATATTCGATTTACAAAGAAGTTACTTCTCTGAAAAAGAAAAAACCGGAATTGTTTGCTGTCGAAGAAATATCAGTTCAAGAGGTCGATTACGAATTAATACTTGGTCCTCCGATACCTACGAATAGTATTCATAATCACTCATACTAATCAAAAAATATCATATTTTTAGAAAGTAAATTATTTAGATAGATACGATACTGCCTTACTTATGCCATCAATAGTTAGATTGTACATTTTATTATCGGCCAAGTAGCGAGTATATTCGATTGATTGAGAATGTTCCCATTCCTCTTTTGGAATTGGATTTAACCACGCAATTTTATCGAAATGATTTTTTATTTTTTTAAAGTGATATTCACCGGGCTTTTCATTGTAATGCTCAATTGATCCATTGATATGTGTTATTTCATAAATACCCATAAAAGCATCACCTACAAAAATAATTTTATAATTTTTGTCATATTTATTGATCAAATTCTGAATATCCAAGATTTCTTCTCTCCTTTCGTTGTTTTTCCACACTCCTTCGTATATGAAATTGTGAAAATAAAAATATTCCATATTCTTGAATTCGTATTTGGCAGCTGAGAACAGCTCCTCGCACAATCTGATATACGGATCCATTGAGCCACCTACATCAAATAGTAATAGAACTTTAATTTGATTCTTTCTCTCTGGTTTCATCTTTATATCGATGTATCCACCATTTTTTGCTGTATGTTTAATTGTTTCATCAAGATCTAGTTCGTCGTCCCCGTTTACTCTGGCAAATTTTCTCAATTTCTTTAGTGCGACTTTTATATTTCTTGTACCAATTTCTATATCATCATCAAGATTAATAAATCTCCGTTCGTCCCACACTTTTACTGCTGAGAAATTTCTATTTGTATCCTGACCAATTCTAATTCCAAAAGGGTTCGAACCATAAGCTCCATATGGAGATGTTCCACCAGTTCCGATCCACTTGTCCCCTCCTTGATGTCTCTTTCTTTGTTCATTAAAAGTCTCCATAAATTTCTTCATTAATTCTTCTAGGTCATTGAGGGACTTAATCTTTTCTCTTTCTTCTTTTGTTAGAGTTTTCTCGAATTGTTTCCTTAGCCATTCTTCAGGAACTTCATTCTTTAAAAAAGTTAAATCAAGATTATCAATCCCTTTGAAAAAAACTGAGAATGCCATATCAAAACGATCAAAATATTTTTCATCTTTCACCATTATAGATCTGCTCAAATAATAAAAGTCTTCTGTATTTAAACTAATGACTTGCTTGCTAAGGGCGTTAATAAGATCTAATAACTCTTTTAAAGATGTTTTTATTCCGGATTTTTTAAGAGTAAGAAAAAAATCTATAAGCACTTATCTCTCTCGCTTCATCATAAATCTTAATCTTTCAAGCAAATGCACATCTTGTTCGTTTTTAATTAAAGCACCATGTAGGGGTGGTATTGATTTTGCCTCATCTCTTTCAAGCAAAACATTTCTTGGTATGTCATCTGACAATAGTAGTTTTATCCAATCTATTAATTCAGAGGTTGATGGATTTTTCTTTAAACCAGGAACTTCTCTAAGATCGAAGAAGATATCTAATGCTTCAGACAACAACCTCTTTTTTATTTTTGGGAAATGAACATTAATTATTTTTTCCATTGTTGCTCTTTCTGGAAAATTGATATAGTGAAAAAAACACCTTCTCAAAAAAGCGTCTGGAAGCTCTTTTTCGTTATTGCTAGTGATTAGAACTATAGGTCGATTCTTTGCCACTATGTTCTCTCTAGTTTCGTAAACAAAGAATTCCATTTTATCCAACTCAAGTAATAAATCATTTGGGAATTCGATATCAGCTTTATCAATTTCATCAATTAAAAGCACAATTCTTTCCTTTGCCTCAAAAGCTTCCCAGAGCTTACCTTTTAAGATGTAGTTGGATATATCATTTACCCTGGATTCTCCCAGCTGCGAATCTCTTAGTCTAGTTACAGCATCGTATTCGTACAAACCTTGCTGCGCTTTAGTAGTTGATTTGATGTGCCATTGAACTATATCCGTCTTTAATGATTTTGCTATTTCTTCAGCTAATAATGTTTTACCAGTACCTGGCTCCCCTTTAATTAGCAAAGGTCTTTCCAAAGTAATTGCGGCATTAACTGAAAGTTCAAGCTCTGGTGTTGTTACGTAAGTATCCGTACTTGTAAATTTCTTCATTTGAATATTATAGTTGTTAATGGATAATTAAAAAACATAAAAAATCTTTTGAAAAGATTACACATTTATAAAAAATTGGATATGTCAAAAAGAGACAAGAAGAAATCAACGGTTGCAACAAGTAATTTGATTGTCTTTCCTAATGATACAAACGATTACGGGACCATGTATGGAGGAAGATTGATTGAGATGATGGATATGACCGGGGGTATTTGCGCTCGAAGATTTTGTTCGCTTAAAGTTGTAACAGCTTCAATAGAAGATATGCAATTTGTTCAACCTGTTAATAGAGGCGATATCATAGAGATTAAATCCGAGGTTATTTACACTGGAAGAACTTCTTTGCTCATCAAGACCAAAGTAACCAAAGAGGGTTATAATGAAGAAAAAGATATTTGCGCCAGAGGATATTTCGTTTTTGTCGCAATTGATGATAAAGGAAAACCCACAGAGGTACCAGAACTTACAGTAAGAACAAAAAAAGAGAAAAGAAATCAACAAATTGGAGCTGAAATAAGAAAAAGACAAGCTCTTGAGGAAAAACGATTCGAAATTGAACTTAAAGAAGACCTCTAATTTGTTTATATAGCAATGCTTTTTGAATACAATATTTTATGGAACTATTCTCCATATATTTTTACTTCAGATTTTATATCTATAAGGTTTTATTCTTTATTTTTTGCTCTAGGACTTTTTTTTGTTTATTACAGGACAAATAAAAATTTGTCCAATTATATAGATTCTAAAACCATTGAAGCAATAATTTTTCCATCAATTATTTTTATGCTTTTTTTTTCGAGAGTATTTCATTGTATCTTCTACGAATTTGCCTATTATTCTAATAATATAATCGAAATCCTGTTGCCTATAAGATTAACCCCTTTGAGCTTCACTGGATACCAAGGGCTTTCAAGTCATGGTGGATTTATTGGCTTTGTTCTTTCTTACTTAATAATCTCGAATAAAAAACTCAAGTTTAAATATTCCCTCAAATTCCTTGACGCAATATTCTATTACTCTCTTGTATTTATATCTTTAGTAAGAATAGGTAATTTGTTTAATTCCGAAATCTTAGGTAAAGCTTGCAATGAAGGTTTATGTATAATCTTCCCATTATATGATTCAATACCCCGATACCCTGTACAACTATATGAATCAATTTCTTACCTGTCTATATTCTTCTTGCTTTCACTTATAAGAGATAGAATTCAAATCCTTCCTGGCAGATTGATGCTGATTGTCATATCAATGGTATCAATCTCAAGATTTTTCTTGGAGTTTCTAAAGGAAGCTCAGTCTGATATTAATTTATTTTATTTCAACATGGGTCAGGCACTAACAATTCCTATATTAATTATTTCATTACTGCTTTTAATTATATTGCACGGTAAAAAGATTAAAAATTTATCGTAAAATATAAATTAATAGGTAATGTAATTGTAAATAATGTCAGAGAAATCTTTTAGTTTTGATAAAAAACTTTGGGAAAGGTTTATAAGTACTGCTCAACCTTATTTCTTTCCACTAAACGTTTCTAATTCCCCTTGGAGACTATTAACAATGCTGACATTCTCTATATTGTTTGTAATGTCCTTGAGTCATTTTGGTTTGATCGGAATAGGAGCATTAGTTGAGATTTTGTATCCTACGTTTATAAACGAAGTCGCACCGAACTTTAAAAATTTTGTTGCAAATCTTAAGTCGACTATTCCACTTATTGTTTCTTCTTCTTTTATTGTCTTATTTCTTCTAGTCTGCAAATCTAATATAGAGCATTTAAAAGAGAAGAGAAAACCGTGGATTCTTTTAATCACGATTCTCGTTTTAATGTTTTTTATAACCGGACTTAATGTTGGATTAAGTTACATCTTTAGATTTTTGGACACTTCTCTCAACGTAAGAAATGAAAAGGCTTTTTGGGAATTTGTCTGGGTTTACGGATGGGTTGTTTTAGTAGCTTTGCCAATTGTGGCTTCCTATAGATTTACAAGACTTAAACTTGCTAGGTATTGGAGAGAATGGCTTACGAACGATTTTATAGAAAGATATTTCCGGAATAGATCATTTTACTTACTTGATTCTAATACCCAAGATTCAGATATCGATAATCCTGATCAAAGAATTTCAGAGGATATTAGATATTTTACAACAGCAACACTAGATTTTCTGCTTGATACCCTATACGCAATATTAACGATTTTATCGTTTAGCGCAATTTTGTGGAATATATCGCCAACTCTAACACTTGGGTTAATAATCTACGTTACAGTCGGAACTATAATTGCTATTTATACAGGAAAGAAAATGATTAAAATTCATTACAATCAATTAAGGCTTGAGGCAGATTTTAGATATAGCATGGTCCACGTTCGAGATAATTCGGAGTCCATAGCTTTTTACAAAGGTGAAAAGAGAGAAATCAGCAGTGTTGTAGAAAAATTATTTAAAGCTTTAAAGAATTTTGATTTGTGGATTATTTGGCAATCTATTGTGGATTTATTTCAATTTTCTTATCGCAATCTGATGCGTTTTCCAGTTTATATTTTAGTCGCCCCTCTTTATTTTGTTAAAGAAATTGACTTTGGAACTATAACTCAAGCTTTCGTGGCATTCTATATGGTATTTGATGCCTTATCTATCGTGGTGAATCAGATTGAGAAAATCTCTCAATTCTCTGCAAGTGTCTTTAGGCTAGGCAACTTTGATGTAATTTTAAATACTATATCGAAGAATCAAGATATTGTTTCTCAAATCAAATTCCATGAATCCGATCAATTAAAAATTATAAACCTTAATGTAGTAACTCCACGTGGCGAAAAAGAATTAGTGAAAAATCTTAATTTAGACGTTGACCCTAATTCTAATTTGATGATTGTTGGAGAAAGTGGAGTTGGGAAGAGCTCACTTTTAAGATCAATTGCAGGTTTGTGGACTAGAGGTAAGGGTGAAATATTCAAACCAAAAATAAATCAAACGATGTTTTTACCTCAAAAACCATATATGTTATTGGGCACCTTAAGGGATCAAGTTTGTTACCCAAGTAGTTCTGAGACATTTAGCGATAATGAAATTAGGGAAGCTATGAAAAAACTAGGGATAGAGAATCTAATTACCGATCATGGTTTTGATGATATAAAAGATTGGTCTAGAGTTCTATCTGTTGGAGAGCAACAACGACTAGCTTTTGTAAGAATAATTTTAAATAAGCCCAAACTTATTATTCTAGACGAAGGAACTAGTGCATTAGATGTAAATAACGAGAATAATATCTATGAAATACTAAACAATATGGGTATTAACTATATTAGTGTCGGTCACCGAGAAGGATTAAAAAAATTCCACAATGTATTGTTAACACTATTGCCAAATTCTCGGTATAGCATCGATAATATCTAGTTTTTTGATTCATCTATACGTTTGACATAGAATATTTAATAGGTTTAAATAATGTCTTTATGAAAGTAGTTAGCTCGATTGGATCAATGAAATACAGGCATCCTGATTGCCAAGTCGTCAAAAGAAGGGGCAGAATTTATGTCATCTGTAAAACTAATCCTAGATTTAAAGTTAGACAAGGCTACAAGACAAAAAGAAGTAAACTTTAATCTTATTCTTATTCGTAAGGATTGCCCATAGAATTATATACCATTTCAGCCACTCCAATATCTTCGTCGATTACTTTGTGTTTAAGATCACCGTTGGGCAATGTGTCTTCCAAGAAACTGTTCGCTGCTTCGGCTGATACTTCAGATATCTTAAGGTCGTAAGATAATGGATCTATCTTACATATAGAAATTATTATTTGAGTCACGGAATTTTTATCCTCTGCATCTACTACAAATCCTTTGTAAAACTGATGAGTAAACTTATTTTCAACTTCAACAAAAAAAGCTTTTTGTTTTATTTCCACTATAAAACTTTAAAATATAAATCACACAAAAGAAAATACCAACTTTTCGTTAGTATTCTTGACAAACTATTTTATGAGATTATCTTATATATTTTCTGGGTTCAAAATGATTAAAACTAATCTCACATGGATTTTGAATTTTTCCCTATCATTTATTTTTTTACTTTTTTTTAATTCACATTCTCTAGCAGGGTCACCTAAGTGTCTTGGTGTTCCACAGAGTTGGACGAATTGCAATGGAACTCTTTTTTATCCTGAAGGTGGAACATATGAGGGTGATTTTTTGAATGGTACTCACCACGGACAAGGGACCATGGCTTACGCAGATGGTGGCATGTATGAAGGCGAATGGAAAAACAACAGACACCACGGACAAGGGACCATGACTTCCTCAGATGGAAATGCATATGAAGGCGAATGGAAAGACAACAAGCATCATGGAAAAGGGATTTCGAATTATCGAGATGGTAGTAAATATGGAGGTGAATGGCGAAATGGAAAACACAACGGAGAAGGAGCTATGGATTATCAAGATGGTGGCACATATCAAGGAGGATGGAAAGACAATAAACACCACGGATATGGCATTATGACGTATCGAGATAACGCTATCTATGAAGGCGAATGGAAAGACAACAAGCACCACGGAAAAGGAATTATGGATTATCGAGATGGTGCCCAATATGAAGGTGAATGGAAAGACAACAAGCACCACGGAAAAGGCATTATGG
>Ga0208879_1000701_pt1 | contig 33905 bp, 32 predicted proteins | sample Knorr_S15_td_Bot_FD_185605 | JGI IMG/M metagenome (GOLD analysis project Ga0208879, IMG submission 185605) | Marine microbial communities from Southern Atlantic Ocean transect - Knorr_S15_td_Bottom_ad_5009_LV_A (SPAdes) (version 2) | ecosystem: Environmental > Aquatic > Marine > Oceanic | place... | reverse complement strand
TGTTGTAGCTCTTGAATTTTTGGAGCGGCAGCTCTCATTTTTGCAGCAGATCTATAACCGGCTGCGCTTAGGGGCCACAAAATAGCTTTTAAAACTAAAGTTGCAAATAAAATAGCCAAACCCCAGTTTCCTAAAAGAGCATAACCCCAGCTCATTAACTTGTGGATGGGCTGTCCCAACCACCACAAAAAACCATAATCAACAACCAGACCTAAATCTGGATGTGTTTTGTTTAGCTGTTCGGTTAGCTTGGGTCCCACATAAAGCTTGTTTTGAAAAGAAGCAGGCTCTCCAACACTCAATATACTATCCTGGCCAGTAAGAGCGATGGAATATGCTCCAGAAGAAATTTGACGAGCTTGAAATTTATAGGTTTTGTCTTGTTGTGGAACCCAGGCTGAGACAAAATAGCGCTGTACAAGAGCCAGCCAGCCACCCAAAGACACTTCTTCAAAGGGACTGCTGCTTAAATCCTTAAACTTCTTCTTATCAAAGGTATCGTTTTGTGTAGAGAAAATGGGGCCAAGGTAAGTGAAATTATCAAAACGGGTTCCTCCGGGACCAACACCAGCGCCATCTCTCAAAACCCTCGCATACGGGGTAATTTTCTTCGGAGAGACCATCCCTTCTCCTAAACCCACAATATCTTCTACAGACAAAGTGTACTCACCGGGCCTAAATAAAATCTTTTTAGTGAAAGAGAGGCCTCCTTCTTGACCAGAAAGTATATAGAGTTTAATTCCACCATCTAAATCCACTTCTTCTAGATAGCTAAAGTTGGGATTTAAATAACCGTCTGAAACAGAGTAGAAACCAGAACTTGCAAAATAGTTGCCAACACACTTACTGTTTAGCATTAATGCACCTAGGTTTTGTGGACAATCTTCCCCGGCTTCCGATACCAACCTGTTTCCAAACATAGAGACTAGCTCAACCGAATCCTTTTCAGACCTTACGCCTTCCATTTCAGCACTTACAAATCTACCCGTAAGGGAATCAACACCAATGTTTAAAACATCATTGCTCAAGTAAAATAATTTTGAAAAGCTAGAATCAACTTCAGAAACTCCTACCGTTAGATCAGAAGATTGACTAGGGCTTAATTCAAGGACAGATAGTGAGTCCTTACTATCGTTTATAATACTATTAGAATGGGGAATAGTGTCTATTTCTTTGACTTCAGAAATAAACGAACTATCACCACTAGTTGCTACCGGAGGCCACTGAAGAAGGAGGTAATAAACGGTAACAGCTATTGCACCAATAAGTGCGATCTTAATAAAATCCATTATCTATTTCCTAGGCGGAACAGGATCTAATCCATAGGGCCCTAAGGGATGGCATTTAGAAATCCTTTTTAAAGAAAGCCACAGGCCCTTAACTGAACCATGTTTTTTTATGGCTTCTTTCGCGTACTCGGAACAAGTAGGATGAAATCTACAATTAGCGCCAAGGAGAGGACTTAATAAAATTTGATAAAACTCTATAATTTTTATAAATAAATTACTCATAGTGATCCTCGGCAAAACTACTCCATAAAGACCCAAGATAGTCTTTTTTATTTCTGTCATATTCACCTGGCCCAACGACAACCACAAAATCCATATGAGGAAGTTTATCTACGTACTTACTAAAGTTACTTTTAATTTTTCTTTTAAGAAAATTTCTATGAACAGCAAGCTTGTAATCTCTTTTTTTAATAGAAACGCCCAACCTGGGATTTGAGACCTTATTATGCTTACCAAGTATAAAAAAATTACCCTCATAAAGTCTCAAGTCAGGATCCGAGAATATACTATTAAATCCAGGTGAAGAAGGAACAATATACTTATCGTTTAAAGACATAGCTTTGAAAACTAAACCGATAGAGACTTCCTTCCCTTTTTTCTTCTATTGCTTAATATTTTTCTACCACTTTTAGTAGAATTCCTTTTCCTAAAGCCATGTGTTCTAGCTCTTTTTATTTTACTAGGTTGGTAAGTTCTCTTCATTGTTTTGATAATCAGTTTGAACTGTGGCGCATAATAGGATTTTTAGGATAAATACACAAGAAAAAACAAAAAAACATATTATTAACAGGTTATCCACATATATTTAATGTTGTTATGCTGTGGATAACTTTGTAATAACGCTTTATAATAAGGCTTATGTCTGAAATTCTCTTTTGGAGTGAATGTAAAAAAACCCTTGAAAGGGACCTAACCATAGAAGAATATTCTACATGGATTGCACCTTTAAAGCTAAAAGAAAATTTAGGCATAACCCCCAGATCTTACTCTGTTTTAGCCCCAAACAACTTTATTTTAGAATGGGTGGAAGAAAATTATGGACCTTCAATTAAAGACCGACTGAGAGCAATAACAAATAACAATGAACTTAATTTAAATTTTGAAGTTGGGCAAGTAAACAGTAAAGATGAAGAAAAAGATGCCTTAAACGTCCAAATTAAGGCTCAAAATGTTAATAAAGCAAACCAACAAGGGGCAAACAAGAAAACAACCTCCCTTTCTTACAAGAAAGACCTACAAACCAACCTTATTGCAGCATTTACCTTTGATTCATTCGTTGAAGGAAAGTCAAATCACATAGCCCTCGCTGCTTCTAAACAGGTAGCTGGCGGTTTTAAGAATTCCTATAACCCTCTGTTTATTTATGGAGGCGTGGGACTGGGTAAAACCCACCTAATGCATGCTATAGGAAATTTAATGAAGCAGAAAAATCCAGAAAAGAAAATTTCATACATACATTCAGAGAAATTCGTGAGTGATATGGTAAGATCGTTACAATTAGGCGCTATTAGTGAATTTAAACAACATTACAGGTCCCTAGACGCCCTATTGATCGATGATATTCAATTCTTTGCAAGAAAAGAACAGTCACAAGAAGAGCTCTTTCACACGTTTAATTCTTTGTTAGAGATAGGGAGTCAGATGATTTTAACTTGTGATCGATACCCGAAAGAAATAAATGGGCTGGAAGATAGACTAAAATCTAGATTCGGGTGGGGCCTACCTGTTGTTATAGATCCTCCTGAGCTGGAAACAAGGGTAGCAATTATTCTAAGTAAGGCTGAAGAAATGGGCTACAAGCTTGACGATGAAAGCGCTTTTTTTATAGCTCAAAAAGTAAGATCAAATGTAAGGGAATTAGAGGGAGCTCTGAAAAGGGTTATAGCCACCTCCAATTTCACTGGGAGAAAAATAGATATTGCTCTAATTAAAGATTCCCTAAAAGACCTATTGGCAATACAGGCCAGGCAAGTTAGTGTAGATAATATTCAAAGAACAGTGGCGGAATACTACAATATAAAGCTGAGCGACCTTCTTTCAAAAAGAAGAAGCAGGTCTATAGCCAGGCCAAGGCAAATGTCTATGTTTTTAGCAAAAGAACTAACCAATTATAGTTTGCCTGAAATAGGAGAGTCTTTTGGCGGAAGAGATCATACTACTGTCCTACACGCCTGCAAAAGAATAAAGGAATTGAGGGATTTTAATAATGAAATTGAAGAAGATTATAGGAATCTGTTTAGAGCTTTGACTATATAGAGATGAAATTTATTACTCAAAAGTCCGAAATAGTTGATGCCCTTCAAATAAGCGCAGCTGTAGCAGAAAGAAGGCAGACTATTCCCATACTTGCAAATCTAAGGATTATTGCAAAAAATAATAAAATAGAAATAACAGCAACAGACCTAGAAATACAAATCAAAATTTATGCAAAAGTGAAGGAAATCCAAGAGGAAGGTGAAATTACAGTCTCAGCAAGGAAAATGTCTGAGTTGTGCAGGTCCTTACCAGATAAAGAAGACTTAGAATTTAACTTAAATAATGGAAAGTTAACAATAAGTTCAAAAAAATTTCATGCAGACTTCGCTACAATTTCTTCATCTGATTTTCCAGAACTAAATGTCTCTGAAACCACTAACTCCATTAAAATTTCTTCAGCCTTATTCCAAAAACTTTTAAGTAAAACTGCATTTTGTATGGCTTCTCAGGACGTAAGATATTATTTAAACGGACTGTTAATTGAGTATAAAGACTCTCAAATAACTTCAGTTGGTACAGATGGACACAGGCTAGCACTAGCTACTAAAAATTTAAATAAAACAGATATAGGAGAAGAAATTAGGCAGATTCTACCCAGAAAAGCAGTATTAGAACTTTCTAAAATTTTAGTTCAAGAAGAAAAAGAGATTAATGTCAGTTTTGGAAATTCTTACCTTAGAGTACAAGATGAAAATCTTGATTTTTCAACAAAACTAATAGATGCAAAGTTTCCTGATTATAAAAAGGTTTTACCTTCAGGAGAACCCAATAAGCTTATAATTTTAAAAGAAAATCTTCAATCTGCACTTAACAGAGCTTCTGTTTTATCTAATGAAAAATACAGAGGAGTCAGGTTCGCCCTAAGTAGAAATTCCTTAAAATTAACTGCTAATAATCCTGAACAAGAATTAGCTGAAGAAACGCTAGAGGTAGACTATAAAGGGATTTCAATGGAAATTGGTTTTAATATAGGATATATACTTGATGTGTTGAACACCATAGAAACAGATGACGTAGAGCTTAACTTTTATGGCGAAGAAAAAAGTTGTCTAATTAAAGAGCCCAACAATGATTCAGAGCTCTATGTAATTATGCCAATGAGACTATGAAATGTCCGTTGGTAAGGTTTTAATAAAGAACTTTAGGCTTTTTGAAGATTTTCAATTAAACCTTTCAAACAAGAACTGTTTAATCACCGGACCTAATGGTTCAGGTAAAACATCTTGCTTAGAGGTTATACATCTTTTGCTTACAAGAAAGTCCCTGAAAACAAGGGACTTAAAGGAATGTATTAGAAAAGACCAAAACAGTTTTTTTTTAGGTTTTCAAGGAATAAGCAGAGGTGAACAATTAACAATTAGTGCAGAGAAATCACTGAACACCAGAATTTCTATTAGAGCTAACATTAACAATGAGCCCTCTAAAGGTAAAAACCTCCCCTTATGCCAGTCTATTCAGGCCAGGAATCTAAGATTGTTAGAGGGTGAACCCGAACTCAGGAGGGATTTATTTAACAAAATCATGTTCCACGTGGAACATGAATCTTATGAAATCAATCAGAGATATAAAAAAGTTTTAATTCAAAGAAACAGAGCCTTAAAAAATAAATCTTCTGAAAAAGAGCTAATAATTTGGACAAATCAACTAGTAGAGGAGGGCGAGGAGCTTGGAAAAATAAATAAAGAGTTTTTTCAAAAATTTTATGAAGCCGCAATGGAAATACAAAAAGACAGCAGCAAGAAAGAAGAATTATTATTTCTGAATGGTTTTAAAATCAAATATAGTCCGGGTTGGGATGAAGGGTTAAAACTTAAAGAGGCCTTAAGAAACTCCATTAATATAGATCAAGCTCTAGGATATACAACACAAGGGCCTCATAGGCTGGATTTAAAGTTTTATATTCAAAATAAGTTAGCCAAATCTATACTCTCTCGAGGTCAACAAACGCTATTGATTTTACTGATTTATTTCAAAATGAATACTATGTTAAATCAAAGTCAAAAAGCTGGCCTTATTTATCTACTAGATGACATCACATCTGAATTAGATGAGAAAAATTTAGCAATAACCTTGGAACAAATATACCAACTTGGGTCCCAAGTAATTATCACATCAATTAAGGCGGCGGAGGAGGTGGAAGGAAGCCCCTTTTTAAGCGAATTTAAACAGATAAATCTTTGAAAATAAGATAAAATACACATATGCCAGCAAAGAAGACTGACGCATCAAAAAAAAGTACCAAATCCCCCAACCCCCAGAAAAAAACCCTAATATAAAAATGGCTGAGGGTGCAGTAAAATCAAGTAAAAAGATAATAAAATCAAAAGGATACGATTCAACTAATATAACTGTATTAAGGGGTCTGGAGGCTGTAAAAAAAAGACCTGGTATGTACATAGGGGATACGGATGACGGAACGGGTCTCCACCATATGGTTTATGAGATTGTAGACAATTCTGTTGATGAAGCTTTAGCGGGTCACTGTGACCTTATAGAGGTAACTATAATCGCTGATGATTGTGTCAGAGTTAAGGATAATGGCAGAGGAATTCCAGTCGATATACATAAGGAAGAGGGAGTATCGGCAGCAGAGGTTATTATGACTAAGCTTCATGCAGGTGGAAAATTTGATGATAATTCCTATAAGGTTTCAGGGGGCCTTCATGGAGTTGGAATTTCTGTAGTAAATGCACTTTCAAAGGATTTGCATCTCTTGATAAGAAGAGAAGGTAAAATCCATGAACAGCATTATGTAGATGGTGCTCCCAAGGGAAAACTAAAAGTTATTGGAAATAATGAGACAACAGGAACAGAAATAAAAATAAAACCCTCAACCGGCACTTTTTCTAATGTAGTTTTTGATTTTGAAGTTCTTGCCTCTAAATTTAAGGACCTTTCTTTTTTAAATGCTGGATTAAAAATAATCTTAAAAGACGAACGTACTGATAAGAAAAAGACTTTCATACACAAAGGAGGAATTGCTGAATTTGTCGAATACTTGAATCGAAAAAGAAATACCATAAATTCTGTATTCCACTTTGTTAAAGAGAACAGTGAAGGGATAGTGGTTGAGGTGGCCCTTCAGTGGAATGATGGGTATCAAGAAAACGTTAATTGTTATACAAATAATATTTACCAGAGTGATGGAGGTACTCACTTAGTAGGATTTAGGACAGCCTTAACCAGATCTATGAATAAATATATGGACAAAGAAGGCTTATTGTCTAAAGAAAAAATCTCCACTTCTGGAGATGATGCAAGAGAAGGTCTAGTGGCAGTTATTTCTATAAAAGCTCCAGACCCTAAGTTTTCTTCTCAAACAAAAGATAAACTTGTATCTTCTGAGATAAAACCTGTAGTAGAGCAAGAAGTTTATAAGTACTTATCGAATTATCTTCTGGAGAAACCTGCTGAAGCAAGAAATATAGCTACAAAAATTATAGCAGCTGCTAGAGCAAGGGAGGCAGCAAGACAAGCCAGGGAGATCACCAGAAGAAAAGGAGCGTTTGATGGAGGAGGTTTACCTGGAAAGCTATCCGATTGTCGGGAAAAAGACCCAGCGAAATCAGAAATTTATCTTGTTGAAGGGGAGTCGGCAGGAGGCACGGCTAAGCAAGGTAGGGATAGGCATTTTCAGGCCATACTACCCCTAAAAGGAAAGATCTTAAATGTAGAGAAAGCTAGGATTGACAAGGTGCTTTCTTCAAATGAGATCATAACAATAATCACAGCCCTTGGTTGCGGTATAAAAGGGGAAGATTGGCAGCCAGAAAAACTTAGGTATCACAGAATAATAATCATGACAGATGCTGATGTAGATGGATCACACATTCGAACTCTTTTACTTACTTTCTTTTATAGGCAAATGCCAGAACTTTTAGAAAAGGGATATATTTATACAGCCCAACCCCCTTTATATAAGCTAAAAAAAGGAAAGCAGGAAGTATATGTAAGAAATGACAAAGAACTAAGGAATCACCTTTTGGCTGAAGTCCTTGATGAAACACAGTTAGTCTTAAATAAAAAAGGTGAGTCTATTAGGGGCCAAGCTCTTAGTAAGCTTATTTCCCAACACCAAAGAGTACAAGACTCCATAACCACCCTTTCCCTCCAATACCCAGAAGAGTTTCTCCAGGCCATGATGTATATAGGAAGGCTAACTGATTTAAAACAAGACAAAAAAGTTAAAGAGTGGAGCAAAAAACTCCAAACACAAATAAATAATACTACCTTAAATGGTTCAAGCTGGAAGGTAGTAACAAGAACAAACTCAGAACAAAAAATAACCGAACCTGAAATTATTTTAGACAAACATGGAACCACTACTGTCTGGAGACTTGACCCTGGTCTTTTTAGATCTAAGGCCTACAAAGACATCTGTTCTTTTGGAGATTATTTAGACTCCTTGCTTACAAAAAACTCTTATTTTGAGTTTAATAATTCAAGGTTTGATGCTAATAATTTCTCTAGATCAATAAAAGAACTTCTAGAGACTGCCAAAAAGTCTTTTACCATTTCTAGGTATAAAGGCCTTGGGGAAATGAATGCAGATCAACTGTGGGATACTACTATGGACCCTGAAGTAAGACTGCTGGGTCAGATCAAGATTGAAGACGGACAAAAAGCAGACGAGCTTTTTAATGCCTTAATGGGTGACGATGTAGAACCAAGAAGGCTATTTATTGACGAAAATGCAAAATTCGTAGTAAATCTAGACGTCTAGTTCTTGGTGCCGATCTCTATTAATTTTTTTCTTGCCCACTCCTCTACTTTCTTTGAAGTCTCTGCAGAAGAATCAATTGTGTCTAGAGGTGGGCCAATAACAAGAGTAATGAGGCCAGGAAACTTTAAGAATCTATGGGCAGGCCAACAATCTCCAGAGTTGTGAACCAAAGGCAAAACGGGAACCCTTGTTTTCTTAGCCAACTCAAAACCACTTCTTGCATACCTACCTATTTCCCCAGGATTTTTTCTCGTCCCTTCAGGAAAGAACAGTATTAAAAATCCTTTTTTAATTTTATTCTCCCCTTCGACAAAAACCTTTTTAAGAGCTGCCCTTGGATTTCCTCTATTGATAGCAATTGGTCCAAGGAGCGCAAGAGCCCATCCCCAAAAAGGAATGAAAAGTAATTCTCTCTTCAAAAGGGTCGTTAATGGGAAGAATAAATATTGGTAAAAAAAAGTTTCCCATTGGCCTTGATGATTGGAAACAATCACAAACGGACCTTCTGGGATATTTTCTTTACCCTCAATATTTATTCTAATGCAGCAAGTTTTACACAAAATCCAATTTGAAAATCTTGGCCATACAGATAACATCTTTATTCTAGGTTTTAGATTCAAGAAAGGCCCTACTAGACAGCCAAAAAGACCAGCTAAGACAGCTGAAACCACATAAACCAAATAGAAACTAAACGATCTAATGTAAAGCATATAAATTAATGCAACTTATTCTTTAAGAACATAACTTACTGCAGCAAAGAGGTTGCTAAAACATCTCTCTTTAGGGGGGCAGAGTTTTGAGGACAGAGTTTTGACCCCGTATCCAGTTTTGACTAGCAGAGGAACACAACCATATCTGGTAGCGCACAACATATCTGCTTCCTTGTCTCCAATAAAAAAACTACCTTTAAGAGGGCCGCCATGCTTTTGTTCAAGCTGTTTCAAAAGCCCAGTTTCAGGCTTTCTGCAAGAACAATTCTCTTCAGGCAAATGGGGACAGACAGCCATGTAATTAATTTGACCACCGGCACTTTCTACCAAAGCAATCATATGATCATGGATTGCTTCCAAGCGCTTCTCGTTTATGATATTTTTATTTACGCAGGCTTGATTTGTAGCGATAGCAATAAGATAGCCAGAAGCAGTTAACTTAGCAATAGCCTCAAGACTTCCATCTATAGGATTAAACTCTTCATTTTTTGTGACGTATCCCCAAAGGTCTTCATTTATTACGCCATCTCTGTCTAGAATAATAAGTCTAGGTTCATTGTGACGCACTTAATTGATATGCTCCTTAACGTAAGCGGGAGCCTCCTCCACATGAATCCTTTCTTGCCCCATGGTATCTCTGTCTCTTACAGTAACTGTTTGGTCTTCAAGGGTCTGAAAGTCAACAGTTAAACACAGGGGTGTGCCCACTTCATCATGACGTCTATAACTTTTCCCTATATTTCCTGAGTTCTCCAATAGGACCCTGCCAAGGCTTAGGCTTTGCAACTTCCTTTTTAATGAAGTTGCTGCTTGAACTAATTCTTCATTATTTCTCTTTAAAGGAATAACAGCAGCTTTTATAGGCGCTAAATGGGGTTTAAATGCAAGAACAGTTCTTTCCTTTCCTCCTTCTAACTTTTCTATCTTGAACGCTTCATTTAATATAGCGAGAACCCCTCTCTCTACTCCTGCTGCAGGCTCTATAACATAAGGGACCTTCCACTCCTTAGTTTGTTTATCTTGGACCGCAAGTTTGGCGTTTGAATTAGTGTTTGAAATCACCTTAGCTTTTATATTTAAATCAGATTGGTTTTTTGTATGAGATCCAAGATCAAAGTCGGTTCTATTGGCAATACCCTCAAGCTCCTCTACTGCATGAGGAAATTTATACATCAGATCTATAGTAGACTCTGAATAATGTGCTAGGTCTTTATCGGGAACTTTATACACATCAAGCTTGTTTTTTTCTATTCCTTGCTCAGACCACCATTTTATTCTGTTTTGAACCCAAAAATTATGCCAATGATCAGCAGTTCCCGGTTCTACAAAGAATTCTAACTCCATTATCTCAAATTCCCTTACCCTAAAAAGAAAATTTCTAGGTGTCACCTCGTTTCTGAAGGCCTTACCAATTTGAGCTATTCCAAAGGGTAAATTACGAGAAGTTGAATCTAAAACATTTTTAAAATTGATAAATGTTTGTTGTGCAGTTTCAGGTCTTAAATAAGCGAAAGAACTTCCATCATCTATTGGGCCAAAATTAGTTTTCAACATAAGATTAAAAGGCCTTGGATCTGTAAGATCGGAAGAACCACAAGAAGGACAGATTAGCTCTTTTAAATGATCTGCTCTCCAGCGAGAATTGCACGAACGACAATCTACCAACGGATCCGAAAAGGTATCTTCATGACCTGAATGCTTTAATACAGAAGGGGCGGTTAAAATTGAGGCATCTAAACCTTCAACGTCATCTCTCTCGTAAACCATAGAGCGCCACCAAGATTGTTTTAAGTTATTCTTTAACTCAACTCCCAGGGGTCCATAATCAAAAAGCCCCTGAAGTCCCCCGTAGATTTCATTTGACTGGTAAATAAAACCACGTCGCTTACAAAGCGCAACTAATTCTTCCATAGTTTTAGCAGCCATAATTGTTCTTTAAAAAATGCTTATAGTAAGTACTTACTATCATTTATAATAGATTCAATAGGGGTTTTCAAATACTGAATGTTTAAACCTTTTGTATTCCCAAGCGTATTGTTCCGGTGCTTTCATTATACATTCTTCCAGCTCCCTATTCATGAGATTAACCCCATCTTGAATCGTCAAAACATTCATATCCCCAATTTTTTTACTAAAGATAATCTTAAACCCCATTCCTTTCCCTAAACGAATACAGCAAACTGAATGACAAACACTTTTTGTTCTGACAGCAAGCCTCGAGACAAGTGAAACAGTAAGAGCCTGTGTTCCAAAAAATTTGGAAATTAATCCATTCTCTTCTCTTGGAACTTGATCACTGGCTATCACGATTAAACCCCCTTTTTTTAAAGATACAAAAAGTGCTTTTACTCCAGAGGAAGAAGCAGTGACCATTTTAGCTCCCATAGTTTCTCTTGCTTTTTTTACTAGAATATCAAGAGAAGGAATCTTAACCGGTGTATAAGGTATGGTGCAGTTAAAATTTTCAGCTAAATAGTTTATAAGGACTTCTATATTTCCGATATGAGGTGTAAAAAGGATAACACCATTTCCTTCTTCTAAGCTATTAAGGACTAATTCCTTACCTTCAACTTTAATTATTTTGTTTATACCTATTCTAGGGTAAGTTATCCAGCACTTGCCTGATTCAAAGAAATTTTTTGAACTTTCTATAAGGCTATTTCTAGTTAAAATTTGAATTTCTTTTTCTGTCTTATAAGGAAAACAAATTTGTAAATTTATCTTTGTAATATTTCTTAAACTATTAGAAGTTGTGTATAACAAATAACCTGCTAAATGAGCCATTAAATTAATGATTCTTAGGGGAAGGATACTTAGAAAGAATAAGAAAAATATGGTTAAATTTATTTTAACCGCATTCATCTTCTTTCGGACACGTCCGATACGTCAATTGGTATAACCTTCGCAGAACTTCCAAAATTCCTTGAAATATTCCCCTATCCTTCCGTTTGTGGAGACGGTTGTACTATCCGGAAGGGTATGTACTTTTCTGAGCTCGAAATACCAACGATTGTCGATGCGCACATACGTGTCTTCGTACCAGCCATGAATGCAGGGGTAAATGGCCTCCGGTCGGAGCAAGAACTCGTTTAGCTGGCATTTTCCATATGCTTGGTCCGCGGCTTCAGCAATGTACTGTTTCTCATCCATGCCTCACCCTTCTTGTGATTTTATATTGTTAGAAATATTTTCCATATTTGAATACCCCTATCATAGAGAATATCATAGCAAATAAAGTTCCCCAGAAGGCCATTTAAAAATACTCAATGTCTCCAAAAAGCCGGTGTAAAGAGCACTAAAAGAGTAAATATCTCTAATCTGCCTAACAACATTGCAACGCAAAGACTTCCCTTAGAAAAGTTAGAAAGGGCTTGATAGTTATTAGACACATCTCCTAAGCCCGGCCCGAGGTTGTTGAGAGTTGCTCCTACTGCAGAAAAAGATGTTATGAAGTCATTGCCTTGGGCAAGTAAACACATAAATAATATAAGAAAAACCATGACATATATAGAAAAAAACCCCCAAACTGACTCTGCGACCCTCGGATTCAAGGGCTTTTTTCCTAATTTGATCGAAATTACAGCATTAGGGTGTACAAGTTTGGTTATTTCACGAGCACCTTGCTTTGCAAGAATCAACGCCCTAATGACTTTAATTCCACCACCCGTAGATCCTGCACAAGCTCCGATGAACGCCGCTGTTAGTAGCAAGATAGGAACAAATAATGGCCAACTAGAGTAATTTGCGGTAAGAAAACCTGTAGTTGTAGCTATTGAAACTACCTGAAAAGCACTTTCTTGAATTAGTTTGGTCCCCGCGCCATCTAAATAAATACTTAGAGTTAAAAAAGTTAACCCAAAAGTACATAAGAGAATTAATAAATATGTTTTTACTTCAGAGTCATAGAAATAGTGGAGAAGTCTTTTTTTACTCCAGGCGATGTAATGTAGCCCAAAATTTATGCCCGAAATAATCATGAATACAACTGCTGTCCACCTTATAGAGGATTGAGTAAAAAAACCAAAATTCTCTTCATGAGTAGAAAATCCTCCAATAGAAACTGTTGAAAAAGCATGGCAGATGGCATCGTAAGTTGTCATTCCAAAGACTTTATAAGCCAGGGCACACACTATGGTCATAGTTAAATACACATACCAGAGGGCTTTTGCAGTTTCTTTGATTCTGGGAGTTAATTTTGAATCTTTTAAAGGCCCGGGGGTTTCTGCTTTGTACAGTTGCATTCCTCCTATTCCTAAAAGGGGTAAAACTGCAACTGCTAAAACAATTATTCCCATACCGCCAAGCCATTGAAGTAGTTGTCTATAAAATAAGAGTGACCTTGGTAGGTCATCTAATCCTATAAGGACAGTCGCTCCAGTGGTTGTTAAGCCTGATATTGATTCGAATAAGGCATCAATGTAAGAAATCTCTACTTCTTCAGCTAAAAAGAAAGGGAAGGAGCCAAAAACAGCTAAAACTGTCCAAAATAAGACAGTAATGATAAATCCATCTTTTGTTCTAAGGTCTTCTTTTCTGTTTGCACTAACTATATAAAGAAGAAAGCCACACACAAAAGTAACCAATAAGGTGTTAAAAAAGACCCTTACTAGAGAATATTCTCCATAGTAATATGCTACACATGCAGGAAATAACTGGGCTATACTAAACATCATCAAAAGTACGCCCAAGATTCTTAAAGTATATAAAAAATTCATTTTATAGAACTTAAGAAGGAGAAAAGATTTCTAGTATTTGGGGAAGGATCTTTTTATCAGTCAGGAAAACTATAATGTGATCATGTTCACGAACTTTAACATCATCATGGGCGATTTTAGCCTTATTTTTACGTATTATAGCGCCAATTGTAGCCCCCACTGGAAGCTTAATATTACCTAATTCCTTACCTACTACATCTTCTTTACCGCTAGTGGAAGCTTTAACTATAGTCTCAATGGCCTCAGCAGCTCCTCTTCTCAAAGAATGAACCTTTACTACTTCGTCTCCCGCTAGCTCTGATAGAAAAGTTCCTATAGTTATTTGTGACGGAGCTATAGCCACATCTATTCCCTTCCCTATGACTAAATCTACATAGGCTTCGTTGTTAATTAAAGCTATTACTTTATGCGCACCCATTTCTTTTGCTAGCATACAAGACATTACATTAGCCTCGTCATCATTAGTGACGGCTACAAACACATCAGATTTCTCTACATTTTCTTCATGAAGCAAAGACTTGTCCGATACATTGCCTTCTAGAACAATAGTGTTGAGTAGATTTTCAGAAATTACTTTTGCCCTTTCTGGGTTAGCCTCTATAATCTTTACTTGATGGTTGCCTTCTATTTGTTGTGCTAGGCTGCTTCCTATTTTTCCTCCTCCAGCAATGATTACATATTTGTAAGGGTGTTCCTTTTTCCTCATTTCATTGATTACCTTGATTGCATCTTTTCTTCTAGCGATGAAAAATACTTCATCACCAGCTTCTACGGTGGTTGTCCCCTTTGGGATTATTGCACCACCCCCCCTAAATATTGCAGCCACTCTAGTGTCAACATTTGGCATGTGTTTCTTGAGATCTGCTATTTCATGGCCTATTAATGGACCTCCTTTCACAGCCTTTACACACACTAGATTTAACAACCCATCTCCAAACTCTAAAACCTGAAGAGACCCAGGGGTATCTATCAGAGCTTGGATATGATCTGTTATTAATTTTTCTGGGCTAACAACAACATCAACTGGAATGACGCCTTCTTCCATCGCCTTTTTCGTTTTATCTTTTAAGTATGCTGATTCTCTAATTCTTGCTATGGTTTTAACTTTACTAGAAAGCACTTTTGAGATTAAACAGGAAACTATGTTTACCTCGTCGCTTCCTGTTACAGCTACGACCATGTCAGCTTCCTTAATTCCTGAGTTTACTAAATTATTCGGATAAGAACATCTACCAGTTAAGGTACTTATATCTGCCTCTTCTTCTAGATGACGCAGGACGCTTTCATCTTTATCAACAACCGTGATGTCGTTGTCCTCTTGAGACAATAAAACGGCCAGTGTACTTCCAACTGTGCCTGCTCCAAGAATAATAATTTTCAAAGTTTTCCTTCCCGGAAATCAAGTAAATTTGATTATAAACCTATTTGTTAGGCTAACTATTTATTTTCAAGCGCAGAAGAGGAGAATTTTTTTAATCTTAAAATTTTGTTTTTATTCCCCCTTAAGAAATCTTCTCCCTTAGTAGGCAGCTTTCCTTCCAGCTGTAATTGTTGAATCATCAAAGATGTGTTTTTTTTACAACCAACGTGAATAGATCTTTCGCTTGAAATAAGAATTTCTCCAGGACTTAGTTGATAAGAATTTATATCTTCTTCGGCTCTAAGTATTTTTATCCTCTTTCTTCCTAAAAAAGTAAAGGCACCATACTTGGGAAATAAAGCTCTTACCTTTCTCTGGATATATTCAGCCTCATGCTGATCCCAGAGAATTTCAGTTTCTTGCGTAGTAATTTTTTCAGCATATGTGGCCAACGAAGAATCTTGCTTTATCTCATCAACCTCTCCTTTTGACAGAGATTCTAAAAATTTTATAAGCTCTGTTCTACTTAAATCTTGATATTTTATTTCTAGTGTCTCTGAGTTTTCTTCTTTATCTAAAGAGCAGGGAATCATTTTCATAATGGGGCCTGTGTCCAACCCTTCGTCCATTTTCATGAAAGTTATTCCGCCCTCACTATCACCTTCTAAAATAGTTCTTTCAATGGGGGCTCCTCCTCTCCACTTGGGGAGAAGAGAAGCGTGTACATTAATGCAACCAAGTTTGGGTAAAATAAGAACTTTCTTAGGTACTATTAATCCATAGGCAACCACTAATATTAGATCAGGATTTATTTTATTTAATACCCTAATTATCTCATTATTATTCTTTAAAGTTTGAGGTTGAAAAGTAGAAATTTTTTCTTTTTCTGCAAGGATTTTTACTGGCGATGGTCTTAACTCGTTACCCCTGCCTGATCTCCTGTCAGGTTGTGTTAGGACGGCAGCTACTTCATTTCTACTTTTTAAAAGTAAATTTAAATGGAAAACAGAAAATGAAGGAGTTCCAGCAAAAACAATTTTCATTTTAAACAACCACCTTAAATTTTTTGAGTAACTTCTGCTTAATTCTTTGTCTTTTTAGATTTGATAGAAAGTCTAAAAATATCCTACCTTCAAGATGATCCATTTCATGTTGGACCGCAACTGATAGAAGATCACTTGCTTCAATTGAAAACTCATTTCCGTCTAGATCAATTGCAGTTATTTTAATCTTACGAGGGCGCTTCACCTCTTCATAAAACCCCGGAACAGAAAGACAGCCCTCGCTGTGAATTTTTTCTTCAGGGTCAAGTATCTCTACTTTAGGATTAATCAAGAACAGTGGAGAGTTTTTCTCTTCGCTCACATCTATAACTACTACTTTTTTGTGAACGTTAACTTGAGTGGCCGATAGACCTATCCCGTTTCCTTTATACATTGTTTCTAGAAGATCAGAAGAAAGCTTTTTGACCTCATCATTTATCTCAAGAACATCTTTAGCTACTGTTCTTAATCTCTGATCAGGGAAAATTAATATCTTTAATACGGCCATAGGTTATATTTTAACCGCCAGGATTATATTAGAATACGCCTTCTTATTGTTAAGGAGAAGAAGTGGCTGCAACAGTTTCCATCATCATAGGTTCAGAATCAGACCTGGAGTTAGCAAAAAAATGTGGAGAAGTGCTGAACTCTTTATCCATAGATTTCTCTATAAACATTTTCTCGGCTCATAGAACCCCAGATTTGCTTCACAATCACTTAGAAGAATCCGATAAAGGCGGCACCAAAATATACGTGGCCATTGCTGGCTTAGCTGCTCATTTAGCAGGGGCTATTGCTGCAAAAACAGTGAAACCTGTAATTGGTGTTCCAGCAGGTGGAGAATCACTAGGTGGATTAGATTCTTTACTTTCAACTGTACAGATGCCCAAAGGCGTACCAGTTGCAACAGTAGCAATAGGATCTACCGGAGCCACTAATGCAGGATTTTTAGCTGCTCAAATACTTTCTTTAAGTTCAAATGAAATTGCGGATGCCCTCAACTCTATTAGAGAGAAAAACAAGAATGCAGTTTTAGAAGTTAATAAAAAGTTTTCAGAAAATTAATGATGGACAGGCTCAAAGAGGCTTTAATTGATTTGAAGCTTGGCAAAGTTATAGCCTTCCCATCAGAAGGCGTTTGGGGATTGGGATGTGATCCTAATAACGAAGTCGCTGTGGCAAAACTTTTAAGACTAAAACAAAGGTCTATGAACAAAGGTCTAATATTGGTTGGAGGAACTCTTGAGCACATGAAGCCTTATATAGAAGTTGAAAAATATAAAACTAAGCTATTAACCAAATGGCCAGGTCCTCATACTTGGGTTGTACCGACTGTTTCAGCACCCAAATGGATTACGGGAGAAAATTTTTCAGTTGCCCTTAGGGTTAGCAGCCACCCAGTAATTTCTTTATTATGCGAAAAGTTTGGAGGGGCCATAGTTTCTTCTTCGGCTAACCTTCAAGGGAAAACCCCTGCAAAGTCAAGAAAGGAAGTAGAGAAATTTTTTAAAGGGATAAACGTTGTGGGAGGTAATATAGGAGTATTACAAGGGCCCACGCCAATTCAAGAAATAGAAACCAATAACTGGATAAGAAAACCAAGTTTATTATGAAAAAATTTGCTGTAGTAGGAAGGCCAATTAGTCATTCACTTTCTCCTAAAATTCATCATGAATTTGCAAAACAGTGCAATATCAAAATATCTTATGAGGCTGTAGAAATAGAAGAAGACTTTGAGTCAACTATCAAAGAAATGTTTGCAAGTGGATACGATGGCATAAACGTAACCATCCCTTTTAAAGAGAAAGCTTTTCAATTGGCTGACCAAATATATTCTAAATATAAAACATTAGGAGCTGTGAATACTTTATGGCAAAAAAATCGAAAAATTTTTGCTGATTCCACAGATGGTCTAGGCTTTATAAATGACTTAAAAAATAACTCCATTTCAATAAAAGACTCTACTCTTTTAATAGTAGGAGCAGGAGGTTCTGCAAGGTCAATCCTGCCTAGTATTATTGAAAAAGAGCCAAAGCAAGTCGTTATCATAAATAGAACTCTGGCCAAAGCCGAGGCCTTAACTGGTTTATTTGATCAAAGTAAAGTCACAGTGAGTATTTCTTCTCTTACAGATATTATTAGAACAAAAATAACAGGGGTGATAAATACTTCCTCTGCGGGTTTGTTAGGAGAGAAGATTATCCTTCCTGAAGGGGTCTTTGAATCTGCACAATGGGTTTATGATTTGAGTTATTCTAAACAGATAACAACATTTAACAGTTTGGCTAGAGAGGGCGGAATAGAAGCATACTTTGATGGGTTGGGAATGTTGGTTTTTCAGGCAGCAGCTAGTTTTGAAATCTGGACAGGCATGAAACCTAATGCTGAAAAAACTCTCAGCTACTTAAAGGGTGCTTTAAATTGAAATTTTCTAATAACAACTCTTTTTTTACCTTCAGTTTAAGTAAAACCTTCCCACAATAATCTAATTTCATCCTCATATAGAAATTAGGTTGTTCGTAAAGATACCATAGGATAAAATTCGCGCGAATTCTGTAACTGTCCGTCAAAAAAAGAAATGAATTTATGAAATTAGCTTCAACTCTTACAAGGAAGTTTCATTATATTTTTTTATGTATTTTCTCTGGTCAAGTGTTCTCAGAGGCTTCCAAATACAACATGCCCCATGGGGTTACTGAAGTAAGTGAAAGTATTTTCGAACTACATATGCTCATCATGTGGGTCTGTGTAGGGATAGGGGTAGTAGTTTTTGGAATAATGTTTTGGTCTTTGTGGAAGTATAGAAAATCTTCCGGAGCCGTAGCAGCGAAATTTGACGATCATTTTGGGCTTGAAATCTCTTGGACTATTCTTGTCGCCGTAATTTTAGTATTAATTGCCATACCTTCTACTATTGTTCTGATCCAGACTTATGATGACACAGAAGGTGATATAAATATCATGGTCACTGGATACCAGTGGAAGTGGCAATATAAATACTTGGAAGACGACATTAGTTTTTTTAGCAATTTAGCAACAAGCCAAGAAGAAATAGATAATCAGCTGGCTAAGGGAGAGTATTATCTGAGAGAAGTTGACGAACCCCTCGTTATACCAATTAATAAAAGAATAAGATTTTTGATTACTGGAAATGACGTTATACATTCTTGGTGGGTACCAGACTTTGCCGTAAAACAAGATGCGGTACCTGGTTTTATCAACACAGCTTGGACCAACGTACCTGAACCGGGAATCTACAGGGGTGCTTGTACTGAATTATGCGGGCTTGGACATGCATTTATGCCTATTGTAGTCAGGGCCGTAGAACAAGAAGAATACGACTCTTGGGTTGCTGAGAAAATAGCTTTTGCTGAGCAGGAAAGGTTGTTGAATTATAAAGTTTGGACCAGGGAAGAGCTCGTTCAGAGAGGAGAAGGGGTTTATGCAAAAAATTGCATTGCGTGCCACCAGACAAATGGACAAGGACTGCCCCCTGTTTTCCCTGCTCTTGATGGAAGCAATATTGTAATGAATGATAAGACAAGGAATATTGAAATTCTTATGGAGGGGGTAAGGGGAGCGGCCATGCAGTCTTTTGCTAATCAGTTATCAGAGGTTGATATTGCTTCGGTCATAACTTATACAAGACGGTCTTGGGGAAATAACAAAAATGGAGATGGGGAAATAGTAGAGCCCAAAGAAATTGTAGATTACAAAAATAGAGTTGAACTTTAATATAAAGAGGCAGTAAAGAGATGAGCACTATAGTAGAAACACATGAAGACCACGGCCACCACGGGCCGGCAAAAGGATTAACTCGCTGGCTTTTTACAACTAATCACAAGGATATAGGTACGCTTTATCTGTGGTTTAGCTTCTTAATGCTGTTTATAGGCGGGGCTATGGCCATGGTAGTCAGAGCTGAGCTTTTTGAACCCGGCTTACAAATAATCCAACCAGAGTTCTTTAACCAGATGACCACAAACCATGGACTGATAATGGTGTTTGGAGTAATCATGCCCGCATTTGTTGGATTGGCTAACTGGATGATTCCCATGCAGATAGGTGCACCTGATATGGCCTTACCTAGATTAAATAACTTGAGCTTTTGGTTGTTGCCAATGGCTTTTACTATATTACTTTCAACTCTATTTATGGAACCTGGCGGGCCTAACTTTGGTTGGACTTTTTATGCCCCTTTATCAACAACCTATGCGCCCGACACTGTGACCTTTTTTATATTCTCAATTCATATAATGGGAGCTTCTTCAATTCTTGGTTCCATTAATATCATCACCACCATCTTGAATATGAGAGCCCCAGGCCTGACTTTAATGAAAATGCCTCTCTTTTGTTGGAGTTGGCTAATCACAGCCTATTTATTAATTGCTGTTATGCCAGTTTTGGCAGGTACCGTCACAATGATGTTGATGGATATTCATTTCGGTACGAGCTTTTTTAATGCTGCTGGTGGAGGTGACCCAATTTTGTTTCAACATATCTTTTGGTTTTTTGGCCATCCAGAGGTTTATATAATGATTTTGCCTGCATTTGGGATTGTGTCTCATGTAATTTCGACCTTTTCTCGTAAACCTATTTTTGGTTACTCTTCCATGGTCTATGCCTTGACATCTATAGCAATTCTTTCCTTTGTGGTATGGGCCCATCACATGTTTACTGTCGGCATGCCCTTGGCAGGGGAACTTTTCTTTATGTATTCCACAATGCTGATCGCAATCCCGACGGGAGTAAAGGTTTTTAACTGGGTGGCAACCATGTTTAAAGGATCAATAAGCTTTGAGACTCCAATGCTTTTTGCTATCGCGTTTGTAGCGTTGTTTACAATTGGAGGTTTTTCTGGACTGATGCTGACTATTGTTCCAGCTGACTTCCAGTATCACGATACGTACTTTGTGGTAGCACACTTCCACTACGTGTTGGTTCCAGGATCTCTATTTGGAATTTTTGCAGGAGTTTATTACTGGATACCCAAGTGGACCGGGAATATGTATGACGAAACTTTAGGTAAACTCCATTTCTGGCTTTCTTTTATTTCTGTAAATCTGACTTTCTTCCCAATGCACTTCGTTGGTTTGGCTGGCATGCCAAGAAGATATCCGGATTATGCTTTACAGTTTGCTGACTTTAACGCAATGGCTTCAGTTGGAGCTTTCATATTTGGATTTAGCCAATTATTACTTCTTTTCATAGTAATTAAATCCATAAGAACTGGAAAGAAAGCATCTAGCGAGGTTTGGGAAGACGCAAAAGGCAGGGGTTTAGAATGGACTCTTGAATCACCTCCTCCTTACCATAGCTTTACTATTCAACCAGAAGTTAAATAATGAAAGAATCAAGAAAAACCATAAGAAATTTAGCCTTCAGCGTAGTTGGCATGTTTGCTTTTGCATTCTTATTGGTTCCAATCTACGATGTTTTTTGTGAAATTACTGGGTTGAATGGAAAAATTTTAGGGCCCTCAGCTTTATCACCTGAAAGCATAAAAGAAGAAGAAAAAAGAGAGCTCCTAATTCAGTTTGTAACTCACAATAATGAATTCATGCCCTGGACTTTTAAGTCCGAAAAGTCCCAATTGAAAATTACTACTGGAGTGCAACAACGAGTTTTATTTGTATTTGAAAACAAAACCTCCAAAGATATGGTGGGTCAGGTAATTCCAAGCGTTAGTCCCGGTAGGGGAGCTGAATATTTCCACAAAACTGAGTGTTTTTGTTTTGAACAACAAAAGCTCTTGGCAGGAGAGAGGGTGGAACTGCCTGTAGTTTTTATCGTAGATCCCAGCATACCAACCGAAATAGGCTCATTAAGTCTAGGGTACACTTTGTTTGACATAACAGATCAATTGTCTGAGAAACAAATAGCAGCTTTGTAGGAGAAAGAAGATGTCGAGCCATCAACAACCCTATTACGTGCCCAAATCAAGCAAGCTTCCTTTTGCTATGGCAGTTACCATGTTAACTTTGATCATTGGAGCTTCGACAACCTTAAAACCAGAACTCGGACCGTTCGGTGAAAATTCTTATTTAGTTTTACTCACTGGATTTTTAATGATGTGGACCACAATGTTCTTTTGGTTTTCTCAAGTCATAAAGGAAAACAACGAAGGCTTGAATAATCTTATGTTAAATAATTCTTATTATTATGGCATGGCCTGGTTCATATTTTCAGAAGTTATGTTTTTCTTTGCATTTTTTTTTGCTCTTGCTTACATAAGAAATTTTGCTGTTCCCTGGCTTGGAGGCGAAGGAGAAAAAGGAATATCAAATATACTTTGGCCAGGTTTCGAAGCTCATTGGCCTTTAATGGTAACTCCTGATCAAGCAGCCTTTCCAGGACCAGAAGAAGAAATGTCTTTTGGAACTGCTTATGGGCACGGAGGGCTAGCAGGAGTTCTGGGATGGATCCCTCTTTACAATACAATTTGCCTTCTTTCTTCTAGCGTTACAGTGCACATAGCACATTTAGGCTTAAAGAATGGCAACCGACTACAATTTAATCTTTTCTTGGCAATTACTTTAATACTAGGGTACTCATTTGTTGTTTTACAGGCTATAGAATATAGCGAAGCTTATACCCAGATGGGGCTAACTCTTAAATCAGGAGCTTATGGGACTACCTTCTTTATGCTTACTGGTTTTCACGGATTTCATGTTTGCTTAGGGGCAATAATTTTAACGATTATGCTTATAAGGGGTCTCAGAGGACACTTTAGCCATGATGACCAATTTGGATTTGAAGCGGGCTCTTGGTATTGGCATTTTGTTGACGTGGTGTGGATTTGCCTAGTGGCCTTTGTCTACGTGATGTAGTTTAAAGCCCAGGTCCGATTTGACCTGTTGCAAAGCCGTAGACCAATGTTGCAAACAATAGTACAGCTATAGACACTCTTAACCCAAGACTGTATGCAGTTCTTTTTGTTGTGCCCTTGTCTTTAATTAAAAAGAAAGCCCCACTGAAAAGGCTGATTAGCATTGCAACAATTAAGAAAAGTATAAAATACTTAATCATAAGGGAAGCCGAAGTATACAAGTAATAATAATTTGAGTGAGATAATTGTTAAATAAAAAATTTAATCCAGGGGTGTTAATGACATGCTTTGTCATCTTCTTCTTGCCTATACTTTTGTATTTGGGATATTGGCAAATTTCTAGAGGGTTCGAAAAAAAAAGTATTTGGGAAACATATACTAATAATAAAACCCTTCCTCCTTTATTAGAAAAAGAACTTTTAAATAATAAAGCCGAACACCTACTCTACAGGAGTATTATGATTAAAGGGTCTTACGTGGATAGGTCTTTCTTGCTTGATAACAGAACCTATCGAAAAGAAAAAGGATTTGAGGTATTTACACCTTTTGAAAGTGAGAATCAAAAAGTTTACTTAATTAACAGGGGTTGGACCAATGCCAAGGAGAAGTTTGTATTTATAGCTCCTGAAGGAAGCCATCAATTAGAAGGCATATTGTCTCCTTTCAAAAAATATGGCTTAGACCTGTCAAAGCAAAAAAACCAAGATTCTTTTCCTATGGTTGTTCAGGAACTAACACATTCTTTGGCTTCAAGCTTATTAGGAGAAAGTATAAATATAGAAAACATAGTAATACAACTGTCCGCAGCTTCGAGAGGATCATTTGAGCCTATTTGGGGTCCAACTGAAATGAAGACTTCTAGACATTGGGGATACGCAGCCCAATGGCTTGGTTTGGCCTTGGCTTTGTTATGCCTGTATGTTTATTTTGGTTTTAAACAATCTTGGAAGAAGTGAAGACAAAAGAAAAAAATCAAAAATATAAGGCTGTCATTATCTTTCTTATCCCTATTCTTGTTATCGCCGCCAGTACCCTCCTTTATTACAGTGGTTTTTCGCCAGAAGGCAAAACTAACAATGGTCAATTGATCGAACCGCCGATTGATTTAGTCGCATTAAACGTAGAGGGCATAAAAAATGATTTCCCAGGCAAATGGACTATCGTCCATTTTTTAGATGATCCTTGCAAAGAGACTTGTTGGAATTCTTTGTATAAAACAAGGCAGGTTAATATAAGACTTGGTAGAGACTCTCAAAGAGTTAATAGGTACTTAATCATTTCAGATTCTTATAACCTCTCTACTGAGGAATCATCGAAATTATCAAAGGAATATCCTCGACTGGAACTATTCAAGATAAAGGGGCAGAGCATTCCTCATAAAGTATCAAAAGACTCTTATATATTGTTTGATCCCCTTGGAAATGGAATATTACTATACTCTTCAGAACTACCCGGGGGAGAATTGTTAGAAGATCTTAAGAAGGTTTTACAAAATTCTAAAATAGGGTAATACTCAACTTTAATTGATGATGATCTAACCCTATGAAAAAGAATTTTACTTGGACAATATTAAGCTGCTTGGTGGTTATAGCTTTATCAGTATTTTTATACATAAATAAGATGACTACCAAGGTGGCTTTAAACAATGAGCAACTAAAAGACCTAGGACTTTATTTAATTGAGCCTGCTAGAAATTTAGGTTCCTATAGACTAACAGATACGAATCAAAATGAATTCCAGATCAAAGATTTTGAAGGAAAATGGAACGTTCTTTTTTTTGGATTTACTTTTTGTCCTGATATTTGTCCAATCACTCTGAGTATGCTTTCAAGTTTAGAAAAAGAAATGAGTGAAGAAGAGGTAGATAAAATTAGGATTTTTATGGTTACTGTAGACCCAGAAAGAGACACCCCACAGCACCTTAAGAAATACTTAGAGAATTTCAGTAAGAATTTCACTGGCTTAACCGGGGGGTTGGATCAAATCTATAATTTTGCAACTAGGGTAAATGCTCCGTTTAATCCCGTTTCTAATAGTCCAGACCCTTATTACACAGTTGATCACACCGGTAGTTTAGTTCTGGTTGATCCGAGTGGACATTACGCTGGTTTTTTTAGAGCACCTCACGACCAAGAGAAAATAAAAAAGGCTCTTTCAGAGTTATTATTACGGGGTTCATAGGTTTTATGGGAAAACAAAAAAATGTATTTGGAGAAGAGATAGAGTCGTGTTGTCAAAACCCCATTACTGGTTTTTTCAGAGACGGGTTTTGTCATACGGATGAAAGAGACGAAGGTGTTCATACTATTTGTGTGAGCATGACAGAAGATTTTTTAGAGTTTTCTAAATCCAGAGGCAATGATTTAAGTACTCCAAGGCCCGAATTTAATTTTCCTGGTGTTAAAGAGGGGGACAGTTGGTGCCTGTGTGCTGAAAGATGGGCTGAGGCCTATGAGTTGGATAAGGCGCCCAATCTTTATATTAATAAAACTAATATACGCACTTTAGATGTTGTCCCCCTAGAGCTATTAAAAAAGTTTGCTTTAGATTTGAATTAAATAAATCTTTACTCGTTTAATGGGATTGCTTTGGCGTGTAGCAAAGAAGATGGGCAACACAACTGATCTATAGCTGCGGAGCTATCATTAAATTCAGAAGAGTAAATTCGGTCCAGAAACTCCTTAGCTTCTTTGTTCCCCCTTTCTGCAGCTAACATGAAATAAGTTTCTGAGAGCACTAGATCCTTAGGAACTTTACCTCCTTTTGCATAAAGAATCGCTAGATTGAATGGGGCCTTGGAATGCCCTTGTTTAGTTGCCTCTTGATACCAGTAAACACTTTTTTCTATTTCTATATGAATACCAAGTCCTAAGGAGTAATTTACGCCCGTGTTGTATTGACTGACCATAATCCCCTGGGTTGCAAGAGAAAGATCGTACACAAATGTCTCTTTTTCTGTATCAGAGGCTAGACTAAAACAAATCCAAGCTATAAAAAAAAGTAAGATAGTTTTACTTTTCAAAATTTGATCCTAAGAACATTTATTCCATACTGACTACAATTTTTCCCAATACCTTTCTGTCTGCCAAGGTTTTTATAGCTTCACCTGCTCTTTCTAGCGGGAAAGTCTCACTGATAAAAGGTTTTATTTTCCCTTCCGCATGCATTTGAAAAAGTTCTTTAAAATTTTCTGCATTAACTTCCCTATCCAATCCAGCAAACTGTCCCCAAAAAACTCCAATAATTTGGCATTCTTTTAGCAAAGTTAGGTTTAGAGGCATCTTAGGGATTCCAGCCGTGAAACCTACAACCAAATACCTCCCATGTCTCTTGATAGCCCTTAAAGCTGGTTCTGAGTAATCACCTCCAACTATGTCATAAATTACTTCTACTCCACCGCCTGATATCTCTTTGATCTCACTTGAGAATTTCTTCTGCGCATCCCTGTCCATCTCTCTGAGATACAGTATCCCTTCATCGGCTCCTTCTTTTTTACAAAGTTCTAGTTTATCTTCAGAAGAAACTGCAGCTATAACCTTAGCGCCCATGGCTTTAGCAACATGGATTGCAGTTATGCCAAGTCCACCCCCGGCTCCTAAAATTAATATAGATTCATTTGGTTTAAGCTCAGCTCTTTGTTTTAGACCATGGATTGTTGTTCCATAATTCAATGAAAATCCAGCAGCTATTTTAAAATCCATAGATTCTGGTAGAGACATGAGCTGGGTCTCAAAAAAGGCACCCTTTTCAACCAATCCTCCAGAACCTATGTTTCCCATTACTCTGTCTCCTTCTTTGAATTTGGTAACCCCGTTCCCTACAGAAGAAACGATTCCAGCAATTTCACTTCCAGGGCTAAAAGGGAAGGGTGGTTTGAACTGATAAAGACCTTGGACAATTAATACATCAGGAAAGCTAATGCCAGTAGCTTTTATATCTACAACTACTTGCCCATCTCCTGCTTCAGGTTCAGGTATATCCTCTATAACATGAGATTCAACAGGTCCAAATTCCTTGCACACAAACGCTTTCATTTAAATTTTCTCCTAAATCTATTCTTAATTATGCTACGTTACTAATAAGTTTAATAAGGTCAAGAAACTTTATTCAAGAATTCCCTTAGATACTCTTCAAATGGAGGGCCTTTTTTTGATTCCAACTGTTTTTGTCTTTCTATTGAAGAAGAAGCCTCCTTGTTAAATATACTTTCTCTAGAGTTGCTGTAGTTTTGAAAAAATTTGGCGTTTTCCTCAGCTATTTTCATTCCCAACTCTTCATGTGAAAGGTTCTCTCTATCTAATCTTTCTAATAACTTTGCGCTGGGAGTTAGATTCATATCTTGAATTTTTTCAATTTGTATTTCTAAAGACTTTTCCCATAGATTTTCTTCCCCTTGAAAAATTTCCTTTGATGCCGTTGCTGCTATTTCCGTCATTTCTTCAAGCAGTCTTTTAGCTAAATCCCTTACTAAGCTTTCATTTTCTTCAGAAAAAATTTTCAAATCAGGTTCTCTACCAAAGTTTATTATTTTTTTATGATTTTCTTTTAAAAGAGCGCCTTCCTTTTTATTAAGAGGAGGGCTTTCTTTTAGGAAACAAAGAATCAGGAGCATATCTAAAAAATCTGCTTGGTCTCTTTGAATGCCGATAGGACTAAAGGGGTCTAAGTCCACGCATCTAAGCTCAAGATATTCAATTCCCTGACTCCTTAGAATGTTTATGGGCCTTTCGCCTGAAGGACAAGTTCTTTTTGGTCTTATAGTACTGTAGTACTCGTTTTCTATTTGAATCACAGACGTATTAATTTGAATTCTTTCTTCATTTAAAAATTCACCTATGTCTTCGTAATCAACATGAGGTCTGATGAGAGCGTTTTTTAAGTCTTGAAGGTATTCTTCTATAGAATTAATAGAAATATTTAAGTCATCTTGTATTTCACTTATGTAACCCAAATCACCCATGCGCAAGGAGGTGGCGTGTGGTCGGAAAAGACTTCCTTTAGGTAATGTTTCAAGTTCATTTAACTTTTTGTTTGTAAAAGTATCTGATATAGCTGGAGAAGCACCAAAAAGTAAAAAATAGATCCACTCATGTCTCTTAAAGTTTCTAGCCATGCCTAGATAAGACTCGTTTTTTATACTTTTAAGATTTTCAGAGTCTAGATTCTTTAAAGTTGCTACCTTTTTAAAGAGCTCATCAGGGAAAGAAAAATTATAATGAATTCCAGCAATAGACTGCATAGTACTCCCATATCTATATGAGAGCCCTTTTCTGTAGGTATATTTCATCATTCCTGAGTTTGAACTTCCATAACGGCCTATTGGTATTACTTCATCAGACTTTATGGAGCAGGGCATACTTAAAGGCCAAAGTAGCTCTCTATCTAAAGACCTGTGGACAAAAGCATGAAGGTCCGTTAAAAAATCTAAACATTCCTGGGTATCAGTAAAAGTAGGGGTAACCAGCTCAAGAAGTGCTTCTGAAAAATCAGTTGTAATGAAAGAGTTGGTTAAAGCCGATCCCAACTGACGGGAGTGTTTTTTAGAAGATATTGACCCATTTGAGTCAACCCTTAAGCTTTCTTTTTCTATACCTCTTTTTATGAATCGTAGATCTTCAATGGCACCAGATTCCTTGAGATCTCCAAAGCTAAAGTGCATAGTTTTTTGTGCTTAATTAATTCTTGGTCCTGCTTCAATAACTTCTTTAGAGACATCAAACTTTAAAAAATTTTCTGTAAATTGTTTTATAAGTTCATGTTCGTATGATTTATATAGAGATGGATCCTTCCAGCTTCTAATGGGGTTAAGCAGTTTGCTGTCAATGCCCTCCAGAGAAATAGGAACATCTAAATTCAACCCTCGTATTTTTTCAGTTTCTACTGACGCCAATTTTCCTAATTGTATGGAAGATATAATTTTTCTGGTGAAGGGTATTTCAAAACGATTTCCAGTTCCATAAGGTCCTCCAGTCCATCCAGTATTTACTAAATATACAGTGCTGCCAAAGGATTCAATCCTTTCCATAAGTAAATTTGCATATATACCTGCAGGTCTTGGAAAAAAAGGAGCACCATAACAAGTAGAGAATGTTGTTTTAAAAGCTTCGGTTGAGCCAACTTCGGTTGAGCCAACTGCAGCGGTATAGCCACTTAAGAAATGATATGCAGCAGCTTCTTTGGTTAAAATAGATACTGGAGGTATTACTCCAGAAAGGTCACATGTTAAAAAGATAACTGATTTTGGTTCTCCAGCAGAATTCTCCACAGCTCTTTTTTCAATGTGCTCTCTTGGATAAACTACTCTTGTGTTTTCGGTTAGGGAAGAATCACTATAATCTGGAACTTTAGTGTCAGGATTGATAATTACATTCTCCATAACACTGCCATGTTTTATAGCATCCCAAATTATAGGTTCATTTTTTTGAGTTAAGTCAATACACTTTGCATAACATCCCCCCTCAAAATTAAATATTGTCCCCTCTCCCCAACCATGTTCATCATCCCCTATTAAGTTTCTTTCAGGATCCGCTGAAAGGGTAGTTTTGCCTGTTCCAGACAATCCAAAGAAAAGGCAAACATCGCCTTCCTCACCTACATTAGCGGCACAATGCATAGGGAGAACTTTTTTTTCAGGTAAAAGAAAGTTTTGAACAGAGAACATTGATTTCTTCATTTCTCCAGCGTATTGCATGCCAGCAAGAAGAACTTTCTTTTCTGAAAAATTAATAATGACCGTGCCTTCACTGTTCGTTCCATCTCGTTCAGGATCACATAAAAATTCAGGAGCACAGATTACAAACCAAATAGTTTTATCTGATGGATTGAAGGTTTCTGGTCTTATGAACATCTGTCGACCAAATAAATTATGCCAAGCCCACTCAGTTTTAATTTTAACGGGAATATAATGATTTTCATGTTCCCCTACGTGTAAGTTAGAAACAAAGACTTGCTTTTCAGATAAATGAATCTCTACCATCTCCCATAGACAATCAAATTTTTCTTCTTCAAAAGGTCTGTTTACTTCTCCCCAGTCTACTTTAGATTCCGTAATAGAATCTTTAACAATGAATCTATCTAGGGGACTTCTCCCTGTCCTTCGTCCTGTTTTTACTGACAACGCTCCGTTTGCAGCTATCTCTCCCTCATTCTTTGCAAGAGAAAAGTCTATAAGTTCGTCTTGAGTTAAATCTTCTCGCGTTTTGGCTGACATGGAGGCTTTTTAATTAAAGTCGCATTATAGATACTTATTTAATTTTTAGAATGTAAATCCTTTGAGATGTATAAAGATGTTATTACATATATAAATAAGACCATGAATGCTACCAGTAACCAGCCGGGTATACTAATCCCCAAGAAGGACCAAAGAACTTCCGCACAATTTCCATCACCTTTAATGGCTATTAATAAGACTTCTAGTACAGGAAGTGTCTCAAGAAGGTATTCAAGATCTGGACCACAAGTAGGCACAAGGTCTTTTGGAAGGCTTTGTAGGTACAACTGCCTTATAGAAAGCGAAATTCCAACAAGAATGGTTGTGCATGCAACGACTAAGTATGTTCTAAAAAAGAATAGAGATTGATTCTTGTGAAAGAAAGCGATTAAAGAGACAAGGATGAGAAGGTATACACAGAACCTTTGTGCATGGCAGAGTAAACAAGGCTTGAGAAGAAGAAAGAGTTCCATGAAAAGTGCCACTATTACTAACCCAAGGCCAGCTAACCCTAATAGCAGAAAAACCTTACTTGAATTAGAGAACAAAAAACTTTTCATTTAGATTAATGGGCTTGGTCCCAATTTTTTCCAAACCCTATTTCAACTTCTAATGGAACTAAAAGCTTGGCTGCCTCTGACATAGAACTTTTTAGAATTTCAGAAACTTTTTTATTGTCTTCTTCTCTTGATTCTACTACCAGTTCGTCATGCACTTGCAAGATTAGGCTGGCACCAACTCCACTACTTTTTAAAGAGCTATCTACTAAAAGCATGGCCTTTTTCATTATGTCTGCTGCAGTACCTTGCACTGGGGCATTTATAGCCGCTCTTTCAGCTGCTTGCCGTCTTATAGCATTTCCAGTAGAGATTTCAGGCAAGTAAAGCCTTCTTCCATAGAGTGTTTCGACGAACCCTGTTTTTTTAACATCAGTTTTAATTCTCTCCATATATCTTCTAACCCCTTGGTATCTGGAAAAGTATATATCCATGTATTCTGCTGCCAGGTTTCTATTTATACCTAATTGCCTGCTCAAACCAAAAGCAGACATACCGTAGATAAGGCCAAAATTTATAGCTTTTGCACTTCTCCTTTGATCGGAATCTACTGCTTCGATGTTAACTCCAAATACCTCGCTTGCTGTCCTCGTGTGGATATCTTCTCCTTCTTTAAAAGCCTTTATGAGCCCTTCGTCTTCTGACAAGTGCGCCATAACTCTAAGTTCGATTTGAGAATAATCTGCTGAAATTATCTGATATCCTTTTGGAGCTTCAAAAGCTTGTCTTATTCGCCTTCCATCTTCAGTCTTGATAGGGATATTCTGTAAGTTAGGGTTAGATGAAGAAAGCCTACCGGTGGTAGTCACGGCTTGGTGGAAAGAGGTATGTATCCTTCCAGTAGTTTTGGAGATTTGCAATGGTAATTTATCTGTATATGTAGATTTAAGTTTACTGAGAGTTCTATGTTTAAGGATAATTTTAGGTAAATCGTAATCTTCAGAGAGTTGTTGGAGAACGTTTTCGGCAGTGGAAGGCTGACCTCCGGGTGTTTTTTGAACCACAGGATAGTCTAATTTTTCAAAGAAGATTTCTTGAAGTTGTTTAGGAGAGCCTAAATTAAATTCCTGTCCAGCCAATTTATAAGCCTCATCTTCTAGCTTAGAAATTCTTTTACCAAAACTTCTTGATTGAGCTTTCAATACTTTATCATTTACTAAAGTTCCTGTTTGTTCCATGTCTGACAACACTTTGATCAAAGGTATTTCAATCTCTTCTAAAAGAGCATTTAAAACTGGCTCTTTATCAAGGTTAGATTTGAGTTTCTTATAGAGACGAAAGGTGATATCAGCATCTTCAGACGCATAATGAAGAGCTTGATCTATAGGGACAAGGTCAAATGTTATTTGCTTGGCGCCCCTGCCAGCTACCTCTTCAAAAGTTGTGGTTTTGTAATCTAGATAATATTGAGCTAATGCATCTAAGTTATGCCTTGAAGCAGTACTATGTAACACATAGCTCATGAGCATGGTGTCATTCTCTATAGAATCTAAATTTATGCCGTATCTACATAGAATATTCCTATCAAATTTTATATTTTGGCCAACTATCTTGGTTTTTTTAGACTCAAGTATTGGTTTTAGCTTAGCAAGAACTACCTCTTCAGGTAGTTGCCCTTCTTGATCATGTCCAATTGGAATGTATGCAGCTTCTCCAGACTTAACTGATAAAGATATTCCAACTAATTTAACATCCATATAATCTAGTCCCGTTGTTTCGGTATCGAGTACTAAGAGAGGAGATTTTTTGATCTTGGAGATCCAATTTTTCAGTTGCTTTTCATCAGTTATGAGGTCATATTGGGTCTTTTCTTCTTTTTGGGTCTCCTTAATCACACTTTCCTTTTCTAACCAAGTTTTGAATTCTAGTTCTGTATAAATCGTTTTTAGTAGTTCTTTTTCTTCTTCACCCACAGATAAATTTTTAATACTCACTTCTAAAGGAACATCTTTTTTAATTGTCACAAGTTCTCTAGAAAGACGTAATTGATCGAGTCCATTTCTTAAATTTTCCCCGACTTTCCCAGGAATTTTTTCGGAATTTTTAATAATCTTGTCTAGGTTTCCATAGTCAACAAGCCATTTAACGGCTGTTTTAGGTCCTACTTTTTCAATTCCAGGAACATTATCAGAGGTATCTCCCACTAAAGAGAGGTAGTCAATTATGAGTTCTGGCTTAACTCCAAATTTTCTCTCTACTCCATTTTCATCAAGGAGCTCGCCACTCATGGTATTTACGACTCTAATATGCTCATTCACAAGTTGAGTCATATCTTTGTCTCCTGTAGAAATTATTGTATATAGCCCCAGCTTGCTTGCTTCGTTTGCTAAGGTTCCTATCACATCATCAGCTTCCACTCCTTCAACACTTAACAGCTTTATGCCAAGCGCTTTGATAATTGAATTTATAGGCTCAATTTGTTTGACTAAGTCTTCGGGCATAGGCGGTCTGTTTGCTTTGTATTCTTTATACATTTCATGTCTAAAAGTTTTTCCTTTTGCATCAAAAATGACCGCAAGAGGACTGCTAGGATGATCTAAAAGGATTTTTTTTATCATGCTGATAACCCCTCTAATCGCTCCAGTTGGTTGATTTTTTGAGTTCATTAGAGGAGGTAGGGCATGATAGGCCCTATATAAATAGGATGACCCATCTATCAGGATTACAGGATTTTCACTGGAGTTATCTTTTGGCATTTCAATTTCTTACAAACAGTCTATTTCTCCCAGACCCCTTATCTCTCCATGTCTTATTTTTTTAACACTTCCTGTTTTAGAAGTTTTTTTACTAATATTATTTCTCGTTTAATCTTTTTAAGACCAATTTGCTAACTCGCATAATAAAAGAAAAATTTTAGAGAACTTTCTTTGTTTTTTCTGGTCTTATTTTATACGAAGTCAGTTAAATGAAGGTTGCCCCGGGTATTCCCCCAAGATGCTCGGGGCCTTAAACATTAAACCACTCCCTCAGTTCATTAGCCAAGTTTTCTAGACCCGTGCTTCTCGTACTAGAAAAAGGTAGAGCTTTTCCGTTTATACCCATGTCATTGAGAGAAAGGTTTGCTTTATTTACTGATTGTGCCACCTCTTTATTTGATAATTTATCTGCTTTATTTAAGACTACTAAAAGCGGAATTTTAGTTTTTAAACTCCAATCTATAAGGGTTAAATCTGACTCTTTAAAGGGGTTTCTTATGTCCATAATAATAACTAA
>Ga0208879_1000699_pt1 | contig 33916 bp, 28 predicted proteins | sample Knorr_S15_td_Bot_FD_185605 | JGI IMG/M metagenome (GOLD analysis project Ga0208879, IMG submission 185605) | Marine microbial communities from Southern Atlantic Ocean transect - Knorr_S15_td_Bottom_ad_5009_LV_A (SPAdes) (version 2) | ecosystem: Environmental > Aquatic > Marine > Oceanic | place... | reverse complement strand
AACCATGGAAGTAACAAAAATATAAAGAGTGCTTTCAGCTGATCCTAATTCAATGTCTATAAGACCCAATGAAGGCCCCAAGATTGCAACCCCAGTAGCTAAAACCGGTGCATAAATCAGTCCATAACCATCTCCAGCTAAAGGATCTGCGACCTCTTGGCTGGTTCCCTCACTTCTCGTATACCATCTACCTAAAAAATAAGGCCTTACAAAAGGCCACGATCTAAAAAGCAAAACTATCACTTCTCGAAGACCATGATCATCTTCTTCAATGGTTTTATTTTTCTCCTCGGGGATGTCCCCATCCGTTAAGAAAGGCAAGGCAACAGCTCGTTTAAAGTCTTTAGGATCAAGTTCTGACTTGGGTATTGAACCACTTAGAATCCACATGCCTACCGGTATGGCAACTGCAATGATCATCATCCCTAGAGAGACGACCATAAAGGCGTTCACAAGATATCCTCGCTTTTTTCTTCCTCTTGCCTCTCCCAAGTCTCATACATCTGGAAATATCTTCCTTTCTTCTGAATCAATTCTTCATGGGAGCCCATTTCAAGAATTTGTTGTTCGTCTATTACAACAATTACGTCTGCTCTTCTCGTGGTTGCCAATCTATGAGCAATTATGATTGCTGTCCTGCCTTCCAAGAGTCTATCCAGGGCTTTTTCTATCTTGGCCTCATTCTGTTGATCAACATTAGAAGTCGCTTCATCAAGTATCAAAACTCTGGGCTTGCTTAAAAAAGCTCTTGCCAAAGCTAAAAGTTGTCTCTCGCCGGAGGAGAGCGAGGATCCTCTTTCGTGACAATGCGTTTCTAAACCTTCTGGAAGTCTCCTAATCATTTCTTCAATACCAACAGCTTTACAAGCCTCCACAACTTCTTCGTCTGTAGCCTCAGGTCTAGCAAATAGAATGTTATCTTTTATGGTTCCATGGAATAAGAATGGTTCTTGAGGAACTATGCCTAACTGGCTGTGAAGAGACTGAAGGGAAATATCTTTGAGGTTGATATTGTCAAGAGTTATGGAACCTTCACTAGGGTCATAAAATCTACACATCAATTTTGCTATTGTAGATTTTCCTCCTCCGGTAGGGCCTACAAATGAAACTGTTTTTCCTGCCTCTATATGAAGAGAAATATTTTTTAAGACTGTAATATTGCCATCATATGAAAAACTCACATCCTTTAATCTTATATCTCCCTTTAAATCTTTAAGATCGAAGCAATTCTCCGATTCTTTTACACTTGGTTCTGTATCCAAGAGGTCTCTGAGTTTTAAGACTGCTGCATTACCTGATTGAAATTCATTGTAAAGTCCAGAGAGTTCATTGATGGGAATAAAGAACCTTGCTACTAAAACATTGAAAGCAACCAAGCTACCCACTGTAAAAGTTCCTTCTGGATCAAGAGAAGGATTAACATTCTTAAGGATAAAAAAGCCAGCCGTAAAAACTAATAGAGATGTCGCCGTGGTTATAAATTGAGTTCCCTGGCGATAAGTGGCTTGTATTTTTGAAGTGTAGTGGTTTGCATCTCTGTAATCGCCAACAATGTTCCTATGATTGATCACATTGTGTTTCATTCGGTTGAAAGAAATGACCAAGCGCATACCAGACAAACTTTCCTGAAGGTCGGCTAAAACATTCGAAATTCTGCTTCTTACTACTTCATATCCTCTTTTAGAAGTCTTGCTAAACCAGAAGGTAAACCCAAACATTACTGGTGCTGAAAATACAAGCAGTATGAGAGTTAATTGGAGATTAAAAGAGAAGAGTAAAATTAAAATGAAGAATAAAGCCAGTAATTGAGCTACCAAATTGACTAAACCTGTTTGTAATAAATTTGAAAGGGCTTCAATATCGCTGGTCATTCTAGTTAAAAGGCGACCAGCTTTCTCTTCAGTAAAAAAATCTAAAGATAGCCTTTGTAAATGACTAAAGACTCTAACTCTTAAATCGTACATCAATAATTGACCCAAACGACCCAAAAATCTAATCCTTATTCCACTTATGATTACAGCTAAGAATAAACTTCCTACCCAAACCATCGCCACCGTCGTTAAGATTGAGAAATCTTTAGGGACAATGGCCTTATCGATAGCAACCTGAACTAAATAAGGTCCAACCAACAACAGCATCTCTGTCATCGCCACTAATGCAAGCGCCAAAAAGAATCTAAATTTGTAAGGGGAAAGGAAACTCCATAGGGTGAAAGCTCTTGAAGAAGGGCTTTTGTGTGAGAAAGATTCTTGTATATCAGAAAAATCAGGTTCTTTTTCAATCAACGCATTGGTGCGATCAAGCATTTCAGGAGGAATTCCAGCAAAAGGCAGGTTAGCTTCTATACGAGCTTCTCTACTCATCAAAACCTCCTTTAAAACCTTCTTCTGAAGTGTCTTTAATGACCATCTCACTTATGCGCTTGCGATATTCTTCATCCGATTCATCTGAAGTCTTTTCTTCTTCAACTACAGTTTCTTTGTTTGATTGTTGAGCAAGAATTTCTGAATATCTTGGCTCATTAGTTAGTAGATATTCATGAGTACCCGAAGCTAGAATCTTTCCTTTGTCTAAGACTAATATTCTGTCTGCTAAGCTTATTGTGGAAAGTCTATGCGCAATTAAGATTGTTGTTCTTTTATTTAATAACTTTAATAAAGATTTATGGATCTTCGCTTCTATTCTGACGTCAATAGCGCTCGTGGCATCGTCAAGAATAAGTATAGAAGGATCAACTAATAGAGCCCTGGCTATTCCTAGTCTTTGCCTCTGCCCACCCGACAAAGTATATCCTCTCTCTCCCACTACGGTTTCATATCCTTCTGAAGTTTGTTCGATAAAATCATGTGCTTCAGCAGCTTTTGCTGCTTGAATAATTTCATCCATTGAGGCATCAGGTCTTCCGTAAGCTATGTTGTCTTTGATGCTAACTGAAAATAAAAAAGGCTCATCTAGGACTTGAGCTATATGGTAATGAAGATTTTTTACCCCCATATCTTGTACTTTGACTCCGTCTATGGAGATACTGCCTTTATCTACTTCATAAAATCTTGAAAGCAGTCTGATTATTGTAGATTTACCTGAGCCTGTTTGTCCTACTATTGCGACTGTTTCATTAGGTTCTACTTCAAAACTCAATCCTTTTAAAATTGGCTCATTGGCGTATGCAAAACTTACATTCTTGAAAGAGATACTTCCCTTAATCTCCTTCATCTCAACCTTATCTTCTTTGTCTTTAATTTCCGATGTCTCATCAAGTATTTCAAAGATTCTTCCAGCAGAAGCCTTAGCCCTCTGTTCAAGCATAAGCATCCAACCCAAAAATCTAAAAGGCATTTGAATCATCATCAGGTACATGGTGAAAGCCACTAAAGAACCTAAGGCTATCTCCCCTTCAATAACCAACCAACCGCCATAAACCCAAACTAAAACAGAACCTAAAACAGTAAGGTTTTCTATTAATGGGTTATAAAAAGCAGAAACATCAACAGATCTTACTTGTACCCATTGAAGTTTTTTTGCAGCTCTAGCAAGTAAGTTAACTTGCATCAATTCTTGGGCAAAGGATTTCACTATTCTTTGACCATTAATATTCTCATCAACAATCACGGCTACATCAGCTTGCCTAGCCTGAGTTAGCCAAGATAGAGGGAAAGTCAACTTTCGTAATTTAACACTTAAGAAAAATACTAACGGAATTGCAATCATTGAGGCTAAAGCTAAGGTGAGATGTACCGAAAGCATATATATAGCTGCAAACGCAAAACTTAAGAGGCTTGTTAGTAGCATTGGGGCGATCATCAAAAACATTTGAATTGTCTTGATATCACTATTAGCTCTGGATATGAGTTGACCTGTTTGTGTCTTATCAAAAAAAGAAAATGAGAGAGTGAAAAGATGATTGTAGACAACAGATCTTAAATCCGCTTCCAATTGATTTGAAACTCTACCAAGCTGATAGGAACCTATTGCACCTCCAATGAATCTAATAAGGCTTATTATTAGAATTATCGTAACTAGGAATATAAAATCACTTATTTCTCCTGTAGAAAGGGTAGGCTCAATTGAATCTACAAGTTTTCCGATTAAAGCAGGAACTGATACTCCAAGCATCATGGTAGTTACCATAAGTGTGATTCCTAATCCGAATGACCGCCTATTAGCCAGCAAAATAGGAAGTACCCTACGGAACCAGTTTTTGGTTTGATCGCGATCTATATCCGCCTTGGGATTCGCAAAACGTTGTTCTACATTAACTGGTTCAAGCCCAGCATCTAGATCTACTATTCCTTTATCATCTACGGATGGATTCAGCATGGAGCGCTATTCTTAGTTTCTCCAAAGACCAGTATTAGCTTCTCGATATTTGTTAATGTCCTCAGGCGAACCTATTAGCGCTATAACTTGACCGGATAAGCCTAAAATTTGAAATTGCTTATCTTCTATTCTTAATGGTAAAAAAATTGTTTTTTTCGAAAAACTAGTCACATACTTGTAAGCTTGTCTCTCATTCAAACTGCCTTTTACAGAGGTAATATCTACCCCCTTGATTCTTCCTTGTGCAGAGATGTAATAATCAAAATTGATTAGACTCTTACCAGATTTTGCATCCTCAGGTTTTTTAAATACTCTGGAAACACGTAAGGGCGTGCAAAAAACTACCTTACATACTTGTTCGTCACCTAATTTTTCAGAGGGCCATGGTTTCATGGTGCAAGCATCACCCGAGCAATTTAAGCAAATTGAGTGAGTCTGACTTCTAATTTTTTGAAGGGTTTTTGCGGTCTCTTTATTAATTTCCTTGTCTATGGAACATATCAAATTATCCCCAAAAACTAAATTTGAACAAATAAATAAGCAACCTAGTAAAAAAAGTTTCTTTCCCATTACAACAACCTTACCTGCATTGATTAAAGAGTCAAATTTTCCTGGTTACCGTATATCTTTTTTTGCCCATATTTGATTTCCAGGGCTAAACGATCTGCTTTTCTTAATTTTCTAACTACTAAAGCATAGGAAGTATCTATCATATTTTCTATCTCTTCGCGAGGTATGGTTCCATTGAGTATGACCGTGTTCCAGTGATCTTTATTCATATGATATCCAGGGATAACAGCTTCAAAAATATCTCTCATCACCATGGCCTCTTCTGGCCTACATTTTAAGTTGATATGAGCAATCCCTTCTTTGTGCCTCAGAAATCCAAACATCTTTCCTTTGATCTTAAAAACGGGAGTATCAGGACCAAAGGGAAAATCTTCTATCGCCTCTGGGCAAGTGAGAAAACAGGATCTTGCTTGTTCTCCATTCATGCCTTTAGGTCAAAAAAATATTCTTAGCTGGATTCAATACGATATTGATCAGCACTTCCTAGTACAGAGAAGGCCTCTGCTGCTGCATCACAAATATTAATAATATCCTTTTCAGTGTGTGCAGTGGAAACGAAATGATTATGGTAACCAACCATATATACACCACGTTTAACACATTCGTCTATCCAAGCAAAATGTGTCTTTCGTTCGACATTGTGCAACCGGTAATAAGGCATAGCTGGAATGCCAGAAACGACCAGATCGTAACCATGTGCATTCGCTACTTTAACCAAACCCTCATTGAGTTTATTGCCAAATTCTGTCATCTGCTTGGCAGCATCGACTCTTTGGAGTTCTAACAAAGTGGCTTTGGCTGCCGCCATTGGGACAGCATTGAAAAATTGAGTGCCCGTATAGTAAACATCTTCTGCTGCTTGCTTTAAAGCATCGCTGCCCACAAGAGCTGAGATGGGATATCCATTTGCCATTGCTTTACCAAAACAAATTAAATCGGGAGTGAAACCATAAGCTACGTTGGAGCCAGATAAGTTAATGCGGAAACCTGCTCTAACATCATCAACAATCAAAACAATATCGTGTTTTCTGCAAAGAGTTTCTATCTGGTTCCAATATCCATCGGCTGGCAAAGAATTATCCCGGAACACCGGGTGGTCATAAGGGGTAGAAATAAAACAAGCAATCTCATCGGCATGGGCTGCAATAGCTGCTTCAAAGGCATTAACATCATTCCAATCAATTGCGAGTACATGGTCACCGTCTGAGGGAAGAATTCCTGGTCGGTCATCGCCCTCTTGCATCCAAGCAGTAACGCCATGATAGCCATCGCGAATTTTGATTACTTTCTCACGACCTGTTGCCGCACGAGCAATCATTACCGCCAGTGTAGTGCTATCCCCGCCATTCTTTCCAAACAGAGCCCAATCAGCAGCACTTACCATATCAACAAGAGTTTCTGCCAACTCGATCATAACGGGAGATGCCAAGCTGACAGTGTTGCCGAGATCGTATTGAGTGCGAGCCGCTTGATCTATCAAAGGATGGTTATAGCCTAAAATCATAGGTCCGTAAGCACAGATCAGATCTACGTATTCGTTGTCATCTACATCCCAAAAATGCGCATCTTTGGCACGCGAAAAAAACTTTGGACCTGAGTCTCTTACAGAATACTTATAGTGACCAAAAATACCACCGGGTATAACCTCTTTGGCTTTATTAAATAAGTTTTGGGACTCTGTAATGTTGTAATTCTTTAGTTTCATCATTAACCCTTTAACTGGCGGAGAGGGAGGGATTCGAACCCTCGAAGAGTGTTAGCCCTTACTCCCTTAGCAGGGGAGCGCTTTCAACCGCTCAGCCACCTCTCCGGTCATTACATAAAAGCTTAACACAGCAATCAAAACTTTTAAGTGAAAGCCATTTACTCCCAATGAATGTTTTATGGGGTCTGTTACAATGCGGATTCTACCCATATTTTAATTAGGGCAATATAAATTTCTAAATCCATATGGAAAATGATCCAAAAATTCACGAAGTCAAAGAGGCTAAAAACTTTTTACTAAAATGGCTTTGGGTCTTTCTGGGTTGTCTTTTTGTCGGGCTGGGAGCTATAGGAGCAGTTATACCGGGCATGCCTACTACGGTTTTTCTTGTCCTAGCAGCGGCTTGCTTCATCAGATCTTCCCAAAAGCTATACGATTGGTTAATTGCTAATAAAACCTTTGGCCCTTACTTGAAAGATTATCGCGAAGGAAAAGGGATTCCATTCAGAGCAAAGATAGTTGCTTTAGCAATGATAGTTATTTTTGTGAGCTTCGCAGTGTTTTTTGCCATTGAAGTTAAGCCAATCAAAATCTTGGTTGGCCTTTTAGGTCTTATAGGATTCTGGTTTGTTTTCTTTAAAGTACCAGCCGCAAAAAAAACTTAGAACTTATATCGAAAAGAAGCGTTTAGAGATCTCCCAGGTTCGCCAAAAAGATCTAACTCTTCATCATTTTGAGGCAATTCAGCTACGGATGCCCATCTGGTATATTTTTTATCAGTCAAATTCTCCACAGATATTCGAATTTGGAAATTATCGTTGGGATTGTAAAAACCAAACAAGTTAACCAGACCATAACCTGAAGTTTTAGCTCTCGGAGTACATTCATTCCCCGGCATTCCGCATACCTGACCGACTCCGACGGTTGGAACTCCTTTAAGTCCATCTTTACTTTTATCCACTAAATTTAACAATCCTTGCAATCCCCACTTTTCGTTTGGAGCTATCCAATTTAAACCTAAAATAAATTCTTTAGGGTCTATCTCAGCCATCGAAGCTCCTCCCTCTTCTTCCCCTGAGTTAACAGAAAAGGCTAATTTTGCTGACAATCTTTTTGAAATCTCGCGAGCGTATTCAAATTCTATACCTTCAATAGTTACGCTTTCGTAGTTGTCGTATTGATAAATGACTAGGCCCAGTGGTGAAAAACCTATTGCTTCCGCATTGATGAAATCTTTAACTTTATTTTTGTAAATGGCTAATTCCCAATTACCTTTGTCTTGTTCTCTTCTAAGTCCGAATTCGTAACTTTTGCTGGTTTCCGATTTTAAATTGAGATTGGGTTTTATGGTATATCGGTAGGCAAAATTGGTAAAAACCGTATTGGTGCTTTCGTAGTCAGGGGCTCTAAAACCTTCGCTGTATTGGCTATAAAATGTCAGATCCGGAGAAAAATCATACAGATAGCCAACTTTCAAAGAAGTTTCTGAATCCCCAACATCCTTAATCTGATAACCCAATGGATTACCATTAAGAAAGTCAGTATCTTCCGAAGTATTAAGCTCATAATCATCGTATCTAAAACCTAAAGAAAGGATCTGTCTTTCTGAAAGATTAATGCGATCGTTAAGGTAAATTGCTTTCCTCACTGATTCAGAATCTGGAAAAGTTTTATTAGGATAAGTCTCTCCATCAACAGAAAATGAAATAGCACCGGATACGAGATTGGTTTCAAATTTTTGCCTGGGTCGAGTTGTATCCGTAGTCTCAAAATCTAAACCATAAACCATTTGGTGCCTGCTAGATCCCTTATAAGCTTGAAATGACAAGCCTTTTAGGGATTGCTCAAACTGAAAATTACTATGTCTCATGGTTGGCGTGGGAGCAGCCTGCATCCCATTTAGAAAAGATACCTGATGTTGAACCGTGATTTGTTTTTGCTCTGTATCTTGTGTATACAAGGTAAAGCTTCCCCAATCGAGAAAAGAAGAATTCTCTGGAGATAAATTAACTTTAAAACTTATTCTCTCTCTTAAACCTTCATCCTCTCCTAAGGAAGATGAAACGGCTCTTGGTACTGGAAAGTAAACAAATCCCTTCTCTGTATTAACCATCCAATCACCATCCCAGTCTTGCATATCCAGTATCAAACTTAAAATAGTACTCTCTGAAAAATGAAAAACTGTTTTAGCAAAAAGGCTTTTCTGGGTTCCTTCAAAGGGATTGGCTTCTAAACTAAAATCATCATGCAGCTCAGTATTATTGAGGTTTCTATTTACAAGTTGCAGCAGTCCCTCAATATTTTCCCCGGCATGAGCTGTTAACAAATTTAACTTTTCTTGCTTGTTAGCCTGCTGAGTCGAAAAATTAGCTGAGAAGTAGTGTTCACCCTCCTCTACCAGATCAGAAGGGTCTTTAGTAAAGTACGCTACTGCTCCAGCTAAACCATCAGAGCCATACTCTACTGAACTAGGGCCTTTCATAATTTCAACTTTTTTCAATAGATCTGTATCAACTATATCCCTTCCGTAACCTGTATAAGAATCTGAAATTCTTTGCCCATCTATGAGATAAATAGCGCCGCCATGAATTCCTCTTATATGAAGGTCGTCGGTAAAAGATCTTCCGTACTGATTTTCTTTGTGAGCCGAAACTCCGGGTACAAACCTTACCAATTCAGCCAGACTATCAATCATGTTCAGATCCAAATCTTCAGAGGTGATGGAGTCAACCGAGCCAATGACTTCACTAGCTACTGTGGGTATTCTCGAAGAGATAACTACCAGTTCTTCATCCACAACTTCGGAATGTCTTTCATCAGCCAAAAGAGATGGGAAGAGAAAAGGAAAAAGGAGGAAAAAAAACCGATAAATCTTTAACATTTAATATTCCTACAATTTGAAGCAAAAAAATAACACAAGTTGGGTTTTAAGCAGCGGCATTATAAATTTTTATTGAAGAAAATAGAACTAAATTCGCCACCTTAGACCGACTAAAATCGTTCTAGGTTTTTGTGCTCTTGCTCCGCTTTTAGGGGCTCTTGCAACTATATCTTTTTGGTCAGTGATATTTTCTACCACCGTGTACAGATCTAACTTTTCATGGATTGATTTTGATAAAGATACATCTAGTATCCTGTAAGAATCTATTTTGGTCCCAGGGGAGCAGTCTGCAATTGAACAAGTGCTCCCAAAAGAATATACGGTGGCATCGCCTTTCCAACCAGTAATAGTTTGAAACCCTCCCCTTAGCGCTAATTGAGTATCAGGAAGATCTGGTATATCCATACCGGAAGTAACATTGCCCCAAAAGGAACTGGAGAAAGTATTCTCAAAAGTAGCATCCGTGAACGTATAAGTAAAACTTAGAGAATAATCAACTCCGGACTCAGAATTTATTTCTTTCTGGGCAAACAGTTCTATTCCCCTAATGGCAGCTTCTCCTGCATTAAATGAATCCCCTATTTCACATTCACCAGTTGCACCGCCCGAAGCGGTACAACTGCCGAACATATTCTGATAATCAGTATCAAAGTAAAGAAGTTCTATAAAAGTTGATTTGGTAACATACCTAATTCCAGCTTCTATGTTGTTAGCTTCTTCGGGATCGGCTCCACCACAGGAGGGAGTAAATCCTTCATGAAACCCTAAAAAGATTGAAGTGGTATCAGTTAAATCATAAGTAGCCCCAAATCCCATTAAGCTATTATCAGAATCAGCTAACTTCCTAGGATATCCTTCTTCTTTGTTGACAGCCGTTCTTGCAGCATCAATAAATCTTTCTTGTGAAATCTCCCACTCTTCAGATCTAAATCCCAAGATCAAAGTTAGTGAGCCAAGAAAAACTTCTTCATTAATGTAAAAAGCTTTTGCTTCAGCCGTAGTTACCTTGTTATTAGAACTATAATCTGGAAGAGACCCAACGGTTAAAACCCCTAATTTACCTCCAGACCAGTTGGAGTACTCATAAATTTGAAAACGATCTTCACTGTCCTCAGTCTCTCTATAACCCAAAGTAAGAATTTGAATATCAGAACTATAATGAAGTCTTAGGTCAGTGCCTTGTGACCTATAAGATCTATTGTTGTTTTTGAGTTTTATTTCTACAGTCTGGGTATTCGTGCCATTTAATATGGCTGAAGCACTAGTATTTCCTGAATTAGCAGCATCGATTATGTTGTTGATGCCGCTACCTATACCGTATACCTCTTTGTTATCAATCTTATCTACCTTGAACCAATTCCGGGAAAAATCATTTTTGTAAATCGTAGCGCTAAACTCTACATCTCCTAAATCAATAATGTAATTCATTGAAAAAGTATCATGCCCACTATCCATATTGTCATAAGCAGTTAATCCATACCTTGAATGTGGATCTTTTTTGAAATCAGCATTTGATAACCCAACGTAAGACTGATCAGAAGACTCGTCTGAGTCTTGATACTTCAAATTAAGCTCATGATAAATACCTTCTTTATCAACATCCGAATTAAGTCTTAACTTGAAGACTAAATCATTTTTATCAAAGCCTGTATCTGAAGTAGATCTCTTAATAGAGTCAAAACCATCTGTCTTCCACAAATGAGATTCAATTAAGAAAGCTGAGTTCTCATGTATTACTCCGTAATGGAGATGTGTCCTACTTGTTCTATCTTCTCCCAATTCCTGATTAATCATTCCTCCAGTTTGTTCGGGGATAGGAGTACTTAACAAATTAATAGCACCTCCTACTGTAAAAGGTCCTTGAGTTATAGCTGCAGGACCTTTAAGAACTTCAACACCAGCTATTCTTCCTGTGGTTGGAAAATAATAAGCTGAAGAAGCTGCATAAGGAGCTGGAGCTATTAAAATTCCATCTTCCATTAAAGTTATTTTCCCTGAACGATCAGCGTAAGTTCCTCTTATACTAATATTGGGTCTTAAGCCATAACCTTCTTCTGGTCTAAAGTTTACTCCAGGGATTATGGACAAGATTTTATGTATATCAGTGTACTCATAAATCTCTAGATCTTCGCTTGTGATTACTGAAGCAGAGCCAGCTATCTCAACGGCTTCCTCTTGAGAACCTATGATTGCAACTACTTCTATCTCCACTTCTTCAGAAGCTGCGTCATTGGAAGAAGCTGGAAAAGATAAGAGACTCAGAAAAAATGATAGAAAAAAGGCCTTTTTCAAAACAATTCCTATTTGTTAATAATAATCATTCTCATTTTAAATGATAATGATTCTTATTTACAGGGAATTATGACTCTTTTTTTAAATAAAACTTGCTCCAAAAACTTAATCCAAAGACCAGAGAGATAAACCAAAGAATCAACTCAACCCAATTTGGATTACTGTTGTAGCCAAAGAAACCTTTAAGGAAGACACCAACCCTGCCCTTGTCATGAAACCAATGGGAGTACAGTTCTTTGCCGTGGAGGTTAAAATTGTAAAAAAGTTCAATATCTCCTTCATTTAACAACTTTTTTGGTTGATGGACATTCCATACTCTAGAAATTTGATCTCTAGCTTTTAATGTTGTCCCATCTTCTAGTCTTTTATCTTCAAGACCGACCCAATTAAGGTGTTTCCCCTTCACCATAAATTCTTCTGCTTCATGAGTCCCATAGGCAACCATACCTGAAGCAAAGAAAACCAATAGCAAGGTAGTTATTCTAAAGAAAGAGGTAAGGTCTATTTTCCTTCCTTGAACTACAACCAGATAACCCAAGAAGATTGCTAGGATCATGCCGGAGAAAAAGCCAACGTAAGAAAAACTGCCGAGAATAGAAAAACTACCCATCAAAAATATAGCGGTCTCAAATCCTTCTCTTAGAATAGCAAAGAAAACCAGGAAGAATACTCCCCAGCCAGCTATTTCTAAAGCACTTGAAGTATGACCTTCAAGTATTTTTCTATCACTCACTAGTTTTGAGAGCCAGAAAATTACATACCAGAGCAAGCCAGCCGTGATGTACATAAGAATGGCTTCTACAAGTTTTTCAATGGAAACTTTTCCAATTGATTCTTTAATATTAATTAAAAAGAGAGCTACTAATAGACTAGCAGCAACAGAGGCTCCTACAGCGTACCAAAGGTGACGAATTTCTTTCTTGAGACCTTGTCTTAAAATTACAGTGTAAATAATACCCACTATGAGTGCAGCTTCTAAGGTTTCTCTGAAGGTGATAATGAATTCATTCACAAATGCGAATGGTAATCATTATTATCTAATTGGCAAGTCGTTCTTTGATTTTTAATCGTGAGAACTTTTTAAGTCCTTTTCTATGTCTTCGTGATCACCAACCATGATGTGCTTTTCACTTTTGATAATGTATTTCTCAAGAATTGGAATACCGATAAGTGGAATAGCTCCTCCGAGCACAATACCTAAAGCAGCAGAGCGCATAGTTGGATCCAAAGCAGCTGCTATCAAGTCAGCAAATATATGAGCTATTACTGCCCCTATGATTCCAGCTACATATCCATTAGAAGCTATTTTTAGAAGCCTATTAATGCTCCAGCCACTGTAATAACCTATTACTAATATACTCACATGAATTAGGCCAAAAATGAAGCCGCGCATCACCACTTGATCTAGTTCTAATATTCCCACCTAAGCCTTTAAACTCTTATCCAGTTGGAAAGCATCATGCAGTGCATTTACTGCTTTTTTCATCAAGTCCTTTTGGATAACAACAGAAATTTTAATCTCAGAAGTAGTAATCATAAGTATGTTAATTTCATTATCTGCAAGAACTTGAAACATTTTGCTTGCAATACCAGATTGCCCTCTCATGCCTCTTCCAACAATACTGACTTTCGCAATATCGTCATCCATTTCTATGGAACCTCCGCCAAGAGATTTAGACGTATTTTTTAGAATTTCTTCAGCTGAAGAAGCATCTTTTTGATCCACAGTGAAGGTAAAATCAGTTGTATTTTCTGCTCCTATGTTTTGGATAATGACATCCACTTCTATTCCGGAATCACTTACAGGACTTAGAATTTTAGCTGCCACTCCTGGTAAATCAGGCACTCCCCTAATGGTTAATTTAGCCTCGTTATCTAAACTACTTATACCCGACACTACTGGTCTTTCCATCTCTTCTATCTCCTCTACTAAAGTGCCTGGGCTTTCCGAAAAGCTTGAAAGCACTCTGATGGGCATCTTGTTTTTTCTGGCATATTCTACAGCACGCAACTGCAGAACCTTAGCGCCTGCACTAGAGAGCTCAAGCATTTCTTCAAAAGAAACTTGATTTAAAAGCCTAGCTTTTGAACATATTCTCGGATCAGTAGTAAAAACTCCATCAACGTCAGTAAAGATCTGACATTCATCTGCACCAAGAGCAACCGCTATAGCAACCCCAGTTGTATCGGAACCCCCTCTTCCAAGAGTTGTAATATCACCCTCATCATTCATACCTTGAAATCCAGTTATTACCGGTATCACACCTTTTTTTATCTGTTTCTTTAACTTTTCAACTTTCACATCTAGAATTCTGGCTCTTCCATGCCTTTTATTGGTCTGTATACCTAATTGATAGGCTGTGTAAGATTTTGCTTTAAGATTTCTTTTACTAAGAGCCATTGCCATTAGTGCAACTGATATCTGCTCTCCTGTTGAAACTAATGCGTCATACTCCCTTAAATTAGGTTCAGGATGAATTGCTTTAGCTAAGTCAATCAATCTGTCTGTCTCTACCCCCATTGCAGAGAGAACTACGGCAACACTATTTCCTTCAGAGATTGTTTTCACAATAATATCGGCTGCAGCTTCTAGACGCTTTGTATCCACAAGCGAAGTCCCGCCAAATTTCTGTACTAGCAGCTTTCCCATGAGTGTTAATTTAGAAAAGTGCGTATCCTATAGCACTAAGAACTTAAAGAAACTAGTAAATCCGAAAGAGAGGAAAAAGCTATTTCTATGTCTTCCACTTTATCAATGCCGCCTTGAGCTAAGTCAGCTCTTCCACCTCCGCTACCCCCAAGAAGATTAATTAAATGCTTCATTACTTCTCGAGCATCTATTTCTTCAAGATCTTTATGCGTAGCAACCATAATAGGAGCTTTGTCTTCAACAATAGAAACTAACACGATTACAGAATTTTTTTCTTTTTTTCGAAGCTTATCTGCAGTCTCTCTTAGACTGGCTGAATCCATGCCCTCTAATTTTTTCGCAATGACTTTGAACCCTGCCACCTCTTCTGCCTCTAAAGACATATCGGAGGCGGTTTCTGAGAGATTACTAGAACGAAGATTATCTAATTCTTGCTTCATAGATTTATTTGAATCTAGAAGTTGAAATACCTTTTTAGTTACTTGATCTGATGAAGTATTCAGCTTAAGTGCAATCGAATTCAAATTATTATGACTAGATCTAGAAAGCTTGTGAGCAGCTTCTCCTGTTAAAGCCTCTATCCTTCTTACCCCAGCAGCAATACTAGATTCTCCAATTATCTTGAAATAACCTATATCCCCGGTTCGCTTGACATGAGTACCTCCACAAAGCTCTACTGAGAATCCTTCACCCATAGAAAGCACTCTAACTTCTTCACTATACTTATCACCAAAGAATGCCAGGGCCCCCTTCTTTTCAGCTTCCTTAATAGACATGGTCTCTGATTTAGCCTCAGTATTCAGTCTAATTTCTTTATTTACTAAATCCTCGATTCTTTCTAATTCATCTATAGTAACTTTTTTAGGATTAGTAAAATCAAACCTTAACTTCTCATCATTTACCAAGGAACCTCTTTGTTCTATGTGTTCCCCTAAAACTAGCCTTAAAGCTGAATTGAGTAGATGAGTAGCGGAATGATTTAAAACAGTATTATTTCTTACTTGTCGGTTAAATTGAGCCAAGACTTGGTCACCCTTAGAAGCATTACCTTTCGTTAAAGTTCCTATATGACCGACATGGTCACCCACTTTTTGTGTGTCCCGCACTTTAAATTCAAATTTTTCTCCAATTAGATTTCCAGTATCCCCCACTTGTCCCCCGGATTCTGCGTAGAATGGGGTTTTGTCTAGAATAACTAAAGTTTCTTGGTTTTTCTTTACTTTGACTTGAGATTTCCCATCGGAGAAAGAAATTAATTCCAAAATCTTTGCCTTAACTTCCCCTTTTTCATATCCGACAAAGTTAGTACTTCCCTTTAAATTTAGAGATTCAAGAATAATGGAGCCAAAGGTGCTTGATTGTCTTCCCCTTTCCTTCTGTTGAGCCATGCAACTTTCATATCCTTCTAAATCAACCTCAAGATTATTTTCCCTAGCAAAATCTGCCGTCATATCTGGAGGGAAACCATAGGTATCGTATAGTCTAAAAATGAGTTCTCCTGAAATGGTTTTTCCTTTTATATTTTCTGTCTCTTCCCTGAGAACATTCATGCCCTGAATTAAAGTGGAAGCAAATTGTTCTTCCTCTTGAAGTATATTAGCTTCAATTAATTTACTATTTCTCTTGAGAATCGGATGAGCATTACTCATCAGTTTTACTAAAGTAGGAACCATAGAAGACAATACAGGCTCTTCAACTCCAAACTTATTTGCATGACGTAAAGCCCGTCTAATGATTCTTCTTAGGACATACCCTCTTCCTTCATTTGAAGGGCTAACACCATCTGCTACCAAAAATGCACTTGCTCTAAGATGATCAGAAATAACCTTCAATGAGGGATTAGTTAAATCTTTCGTCCCACAAAGATTAGCTGCTTTGGTAATTAAAGGTTTAAATAGGTCTGTCGCAAAGATGTTGTGTTCTTTCTGTAATACCGCAGCCATCCTCTCTAAACCCATGCCAGTATCTACGCATTGATTAGGAAGAGGGTTTAAATCTCCTTCTTTAGATCGATCAAATTGAGTGAAAACCAAATTCCAAATTTCTATAAACCTATCTCCTGAATCTGACCCTGATGCTGGTGGTGATCCTTCGATTTCTGGCCCAAGGTCGTAACAAATTTCACTGCAAGGCCCACAAGGACCAGTGTCGCCCATAGTCCAAAAATTTTCATCTTCATCTAAGCGTGAAATTCTTTCTGTGGGAATTCCTATATCTTCTTTCCATATAGACTCAGATTCATCATCATCTCTAAAAACTGTAACCCAAAGTTTATCCTCGGGAATTGAATAATTTTGAGTGAGTAGTTCCCAGGCAAATTCAATTGCTTCTTTCTTAAAATAATCTCCAAAACTAAAGTTTCCTAACATTTCAAAAAAAGTGAGGTGTCTTGCTGTATAACCCACATTTTCTAAATCATTATGTTTTCCTCCTACCCTAAGACACCTTTGAGAACTAACCGCTCTAGAATAAGGTCTTTTTTCAACTCCTAATAAAACATCTTTAAAAGGAACCATACCTGCATTGGTAAATAACAAAGATGGGTCGTTGTGAGGTATTAAAGAATCGCTTTCTACTACTTCATGATCCTTAGATTTGAAATAGTCTATGTAAGTTTTTCTTATCTTATTGGCTTGCACTTTGACCGTTAAAAGTTTCCAAATTAAAAAATTTCGTTAAGGAAATTCTGCATAGACTGCCAAGATCTCTCATTAGCAGATTTATTGAACTGAGTTCCTAAATTGGGATCATTAGCATCTGGGTTGGTGAAAGCATGATAGGTTCCTCCATAGCTATGCAACTGCCAATCTGCACCAGCTTTAGTCATTTCTTTTTGGAATGCATCTACCATTTCTAGAGGTACCATGGGATCTCTTTCCCCATGTAAAGCCAGCACCTTAGCTTTGATCCCTGTTTCAGAAATGTCTGATCCCATAAGAAGACCATGAAAGCTTACAACTCCTTGTAAATCCTCGCCTGATCTAGCTAAGTCAAGTGCTACTAGTCCTCCAAAGCAATATCCGATAGCTGCTGTTCTATTGGGATCAACACCAGGTAAACTCTTTCCATAATGCAAGGCAGAAACTATACGGTCTTTTAACATATTTCTGTCACCAACTAATGGTGTCATTAGAGATTCATTTTCTGCTGTATCAGCACCCACCTTACCATTCCCATACATGTCTACAGCAAAACCTACATAACCAAGTTCAGCGAGGTCTTCAGCTTTTTTGTGAACAAATTCATCTTTACCTGCCCAAGTATGAGCTATCAAAACTAAAGGAGCATTTTCTGCATCTGGAAATGCTACATAGCCTTCTAATTCAACATCGGTAGCTTGATAACTAACTGTTTCAGTCTTCATTATTTAATCCTCCACCTTTTTTAATTCTAATTTAAATCTTTTGTAATTCTGTACATAGTGTTGTGCAGATAGCAACAAACCATTTTTTCTTCCTTCATCCAATGATCCCTTTATTTTTCCTGGAGAGCCCATTACAACTGAGCCATCTGGAACTTCCATCCCTTCAGTAACCAAAGCATTGGATGCAATTAAACAACCTGATCCTATTTTTGCTCCACTTAGCACTACTGCACTAATCCCAATCAAACTTCCATCTCCTATTGTGCATCCATGAAGTATGACTTGATGTCCAATCGTTACATCTTTCCCTATCTCCACAGGAAAACCTATATCAGTGTGGATAACACAGCAGTCTTGAACATTACTTCCCTCACCAATTGTAATAGGTTCTGTGTCTCCCCTTAATACAGCTCCAAACCACACGCTGGCATCTTTACATAACTTGACCTTACCCAGAACCACAGCATTTTCAGCTATGTAAAAATCATCCCCCTCCGTTTGAACAGAGTTCTCCCCTAAATCAAACTTCATCCCTCTTCTCCTTCAATCTTACTGGGCACAGACATATTAATGCCAGCATCTAGAGCTCTATTTAAAAAATTAACGGTAATCATAGCTGTTAATCCCCATATAACATAAGAGCTATACTTATAGGCAGGCATATAAAAAGTTTCTCCGTTGCGATTGATCTCATCATTTCTATATCTTTTATCTTCTAATAAAAAAGACAAAGGAACTCTAAAACATGCCTCTATTTCTTCTGAATTTACATTTAGCTCCACATTTTTGGGGATCACACCTACAAAAGGCGTAACGCTTATATTAAATCGGCTCACCATGGTATCTAATGAACCTAAAATTGTTACGCAATCCTGAGGCAAACCGATTTCTTCTTCAGATTCTCTAAGCGCAGTAACGCTTAAAGAAGAGTCAGAATCCTCCTTCATTCCACCGGGAAAAGAGACTTCCCCTTGATGAGAAGAGACTTTACTTGACCTTAAAGTATAGATAATCTCGGGACTTTCCTCGTCAGTTATGGCTAAGAGAACTGCTGCTTTAGGAAGATCAGCTTCAGGAGAAGATTGCTTCAAAGATAACTGATCAAGCCAAGTTGACTCTCTTCGGGATAAGTTGTTTTCGATTTTTTTAAGCATGGGTAGTTAATTCCTAATTTAGATAATAGTTTATACTTCAAGCCTTCAAATCAAAAATTATCCAAGCAAAATGAAATATTGCAGTAGTTGTGGCAGTAAAGTAGAACTCAAAGTTCCGCAAGACGATCACTTTCCTAGATACTGTTGCACTAATTGTGATGCAATCCATTACCAAAACCCCAATATCGTAACGGGAACTATTCCTATTATGAAAGACAGAATTTTGTTATGTAAAAGAGCAATTCATCCTAGGCCTGGAATGTGGACTCTTCCAGCAGGTTTTTTAGAGAATGGAGAAACTATTGGACAAGGTGCTTTTAGAGAAACCCTAGAAGAAACAAATACTGAGGTAAAAATGGGTAATCTTTATGCGATCTTTAATATTCCTCAGATAAGCCAGGTTTACATGCTCTTTTTTGCTGAAGTACTTAGAGAAGATTTTGGAGAAACTCCAGAAAGCCTTGAAGTTAAGCTTTTTAAAGAGGAGGAAATCCCATGGCAAGAACTTGCTTTTCCTTTTGTTCCTATTGTTTTGAAAAATTATTTTGCAGACAGGAAAGACAATAAATTTGACTTAAAAGTAGAGACCATTGAAAGGCCTGTGAAAAAAACTAATCAATAAATTCTCTGGCATTTGAAAAGAACTTTATCCAGGGACTGTACAAGCCCCAGTCATTTGGTTTCCAAGAGTTTTGAATGGACAAAAAAGACCTCTCAGGATGCGGCATCATTAAAGTTATCGTGCCGGATAAATTAGTTACACCTGCTACTCCAAACATAGACCCACTTGGATTTTGAGGGTAACTTTCTGTAGGTCTGCCTTCATCATCGGCATAAGTAATAGGTATCAATCCTTTCTTCAATAATGTGTCTGTTTCATCTCTGGATAAGCTAATTTGGCCCTCGCTGTGAGCAACGGCAATTGGCAAAATTGAGTCATTCATATCTTTAAAAAATATTGAAGGGGAACTTCTTATTAAGAGCTGAGTAAATCTAGCTTCAAATTTTTCAGATTTATTCCTTGTAAACTTTGGCCACAAAGAAGATTCGGAAATTAAATCAGATAAAAGTGCCAACATCTGACAACCATTACACACGCCTAAACTAAAAACGTCATCCCTAGAAAAAAATTCTTGGAAATCTTTTCTAAGTGCTTCATTGTAAAGGATGCTTGTTGCCCAACCTTCACCTGCTCCTAAAACATCACCGTAAGAAAACCCTCCGCAAGCTACCAAGCCCCTAAATTCTTTTAAATTCTTTTTCCCTGAGATTAAATCTGTCATATGAACATCCACACAGGAAAATCCTACTCTATCAAAAGCAGCTGCCATCTCAACTTGACCATTTACTCCTTGTTCTCTGAGTATTGCTATAGAGGGCCTGTTCTTCGGGTTCTCTATCTTTTTGGGTATGACAAAGGAAACTGTTGGATTGATGCCTTTTCTTTTTCCATTTATGTCAAACAAATACTCTTGTTTTGCAGTTTCTGGATTATCCCTTAATGTTTGCAACTTATAACTAACTAAATTCCACTCTTTTAACAGCTCTTCTAAACTCCATTCATTAGCCAACTTTTGGTCTCGCCATAGCTTTATTTTTTTAGAATCATTTGGGGAACCAATTCTATGCACATGCTTAGTAAGACCTACTCCAACAATCGAATCTATAACTTCCCTCTCACATTCAGAAGGTACTTGAATAATAATTCCTAACTCTTCGTTGAAAAGAGTTTTAAGAATTTCATTATCTGAATTACAAATCTGATCCATTTCGATATCTAATCCACTCCTACCTGCAAAGGCCATCTCAATAAGAGTGCAAATCAAACCTCCATCAGAGCGGTCGTGATAAGAAAGAATTTTTTCTTGTTTCATTAAACGATGAAGAACCCTAACCAATCCTGGCATTTCATCTACACATTCGACATCAGGAACAGGTCCAACTAGTTGGGACGTAATTTGAGAAACAATGCTTCCACCCATCCTTTGATTCCCTTTACCTAAATCAATAAAAATGAGTTCAGTTGATTTGTGGGATTTCAAATCAATCTGTGGAGTTAATGCCATACTGGCATCTCTTAGAGGTGAAAAGGCTGAGACTATTAAAGACAAGGGAGAAATCACTGATTGTTCCTTTCCTGACTTATCTTTCCAACTAGTAGCCATAGATAAGGAATCTTTACCTACAGGTATGCAAATTCCCCACTTAGGACAAAGGTCCATTCCTACTGCTTCTACAGCTTGGTATAGATCTTGATTTCCATTGAGCTTATCCGGTGCACCCATCCAATTGGCTGAGAGCTTTACATCAGATAAGTTTTCTATTCCGGATGAGATAATGTTTGTTACTGCTTCTCCTACTGCCATTCTAGAAGCAGCCGCAGAATTAATTACTGCACAAGGTGTTCTCTCGCCTATTGACATGGCTTCACCTGTTGTTGAAAAAAAACTAGAAAGCGTGACTGCATTATCTGCTACCGGTACTTGCCAGGGACCCACCATTTGATCCCTGGAAATAAGACCGGTGACTGTTCTATCCCCTATTGTGATTAAAAAGCTTTTACTTGCTACTGTAGGATGCCTTAAAACCTTTTTTAACAAGGAGTGAATTTCTAATCCTTTAAGTTTTAATTCTAATTTTTCCCTTTTTTCTTTCTTAAAAGATCTGACTGTTTTGGGTGTCTTGCCGAAAAGAATGTCTAAAGAAATATTTATTGGATAATTATCGAACAAAGAATCATATACTTTCAGGTCTGAGCCTTCAGAAATTTCACCTAATACTGCAACAGGACATCGTTCTCTAGAACAAATTTCCAAAAAATCTTCCAAGCTAATACTTTCTATTGCTAAAACATATCTTTCTTGAGATTCATTGCACCAAATTTCCATAGGAGACATACCAGGTTCAGCATTTGGAATGTTTCTAAGTTCAACAAAACCCCCGTGACCGCTATCTTTAATTAGCTCTGGAATAGCATTCGATAAACCTCCTGCGCCTACATCATGAATGAAGAGGATGGGATTATATTTATCCTTCTGCCAACAACGGTCTAGGACCTCTTGACACCTTCTTTCCATTTCAGCGTTGCCTCTCTGAACCGAAGCAAAATCTAAATCCTGTTCTGCTTCTCCAGACAATAAGGAAGATGCAGATCCACCACCCAATCCTATCAACATGGCTGGTCCTCCTAAGACGACCAGTTTAGAACCTACAGGAACATGAGATTTTTCTACATGGGAACCTTTAATATTACCCAGACCCCCAGCTAGCATGATGGGCTTGTGATAACCATAAAGCCTCTCATTCACTGACATCTCAAACGATCTAAAATACCCTAAAACATTGGGTCGTCCGAATTCATTATTGAATGCAGCAGCGCCTATAGGCGCCTCAAGCATAATCTGAAGTGGTGAGCATATACGATCAGGTTTATTTTCTGTCCCTTCCCAATCCTCTTGTGAACCAGGAATTCTTAAATTCGAAACACTAAATCCACACAATCCAGCCTTAGGTTTAGCGCCTCTTCCAGTTGCACCTTCGTCCCTAATTTCACCTCCTGAGCCTGTTGAAGCTCCAGGAAAAGGAGAAATTGCGGTGGGGTGGTTGTGGGTCTCTACTTTGGTTACTAAATGTATTTCTTCTTCTTTAGTTGTATAAATAGAATCAGTATCAGGGTAAAACCTTTTTGCTTTGTGCCCTTTCAAAACAGCAGCATTATCTTTATAGGCAGACAACACCCCTTCGGAATTAGTTTCATAAGTATTCTGAATCATATCGAACAAACTTTTTGGGGTTTTCTTGCCATCTATTTCCCAGCTGGCATTGAAGATTTTATGCCTGCAGTGTTCAGAATTAACTTGTGCAAACATCATTAATTCCGCATCAGTTGGATTGGAATTGTTCTGAGTATAACTTTTATATAAGTAATCTATTTCATCTTCACTTAGAGCAAGTCCTAATGAAATATTAGCCTCAACAAGAGATTCTTGTCCCTCCTTTAAAACTGGAATTTCTAAGACTGGTTTAGCTTCAAGTTGCTTAAATAAATCCTCAGCACTGGATAGCTTGCTAATGACGCTCTGAGTCATTCGATCAAAGATTTTATGACCTATGTCATGCAAAGTTGTTTGATCTAATTTAAGTGAAGTATCAACAGAAAAACACAAACCTTTTTCTATTCTGTTTAAAAAATCTATACCAGCGTTAACAAGAATCTCTGTTGCCTTAGATGACCAGGGAGATATAGTCCCAAATCTGGGAATTAAAATAAATTGATTGCACTTTAATTCTTTTTTAATAATTTTAGCTTTAAGAATCTTGCAAAGATCTTTTTCCATTCTTTTATAAAAAGCGGCTGACTCTGTTGTCAAAGAACAAAGATAAAGTTCGTCACATGCGACAGAATTAATTGCCGGAAAATCAGTTTTAATTACCTCAAGCAGAGCTTTAAGACGAAACTCAGAAAACCCTTGTTGCCCTTTAAAAGCAATAAATGAGAAAGACTCTTCTTTTGCTGAAACCATTAAGTTTTGAATTGGGTATTATAGTTTAAGCCAATGAATACAAAAACCACTTTATATAGTGTTATTAGTCGTTTAGGAACACAATATATAGTGATTAACAGCTGATTGTATCTTATAATATTGCCCCCAAGGGGAGAGTTTTTTTAGTGTGAATAAGGTTAGACCGTTTTCCTTTTGTGGTTTATTGCTAGTTGCCCTGTTGGGTCTTGACAACTCTGCGGTATCGCTTAACGCTAATAGTACTAGTTATCTGGAAGAGGAGATAGAAATCCTTTGGGGTGAACAAGATCCAGCTGGCCAGGAAATTTTTCTATCAAGAATGCATCAAAGACTTCCAGAGTTGGAAGAACTCTTCAAAGAAGCAGCTACACAATCAGACCTACATTGGACTCTCTTAGCTGCTATTAGTTACCAAGAATCCCATTGGGACCCTAAAGCAATTTCAAAAACTGGTGTAAGAGGACTGATGATGTTGACGCAAACTACTGCAAAAGAAGTTGGAATATCTAAGAGAACAGATCCTAAACAAAGCGTAATTGGTGGTTCGATTTATTTCCAACGTCTGTTAGAACAGTTCCCAGATTCAATTCCTAGACAAGATAAACTTTGGATGACAATGGCTGCTTATAACTTAGGGTTTAGTTACTTAAAAGAAGCTAGAAAAATCACGAGAGCTAACAACAAAAATCCAAACAGTTGGAAAGAAGTTAGTAATGCTCTCAGTCTTATGGCAAGAAAAGAGCAAGATAAGATAATGATTGAAAGAATTAACGAAGCTTTGGATTATGTTCAAAAAGTACAACTCTATTATCGGACTCTTTCAGTAAACAAAAGAATTTTAGTATTCTGACCTCTTAACTCATAAATAATTTTTGTTTTAATTCTGACACCCTGTCTCTGTGAGCTGCCGCTTCTTCAAATTCTAGATTTTTAGCATGTTCATACATTAAATCTTCTATATGATTAATTTCCTTTTTCATTTGTTCAGCGTCTCTTAGTTCTTCTATCGGAGTAAAGTTAAAGACTTCCAAACCTTTCTTTTTACTTTTAGAACGGCCTCTCTTTCTAGTGGATCGTGCTCCTTCCATAATGTCTGGTACAGATTTTGTGATGCCTATTGGTGTAATGGAATGCTTCTTATTAAAAGCTTCCTGTATCTCTCTCCTTCGATTTGTTTCATCAATAGCCCTTTGCATAGAACCTGTAATTTTGTCTGCATACAGAATAGCTTTGCCAGAAATATTTCTCGCTGCCCTCCCAATTGTTTGTATAAGCGAGCCTTCGGATCTCAAAAAGCCTTCCTTATCAGCATCTAAGATGGCTACCAAAGCAACCTCAGGAATATCCAAGCCTTCTCTTAACAGATTTATGCCAACAAGTACGTCAAATTCTCCCAACCTTAAATCCCGGATTATTTCTATCCTTTCTATGGTATCTATATCCGAATGCAAATATCTAACGCGAACTCCATTTTCATCAAGATAGTCAGTAAGATCTTCAGCCATTCTCTTTGTTAAGACTGTTACTAGAACTCTTTGTTTTTTTGGGGCGTAATTATGAATTTGTGATAGTAAATCATCTACTTGACTGCTTGCTGGTTTGACTTCAATCACTGGATCTACCAAGCCCGTAGGCCTAACAACTAATTCCACTACCCTACCTGAATTATCCTTTTCATATTTTCCAGGAGTGGCAGAAACGAAAATTTTTTGACCGGACAACATTTCCCATTCATCAAACCTTAGAGGTCTGTTGTCCAAAGCCACAGGCAACCTGAATCCATAATCTACTAGAGTTTGTTTTCTAGAGCGGTCCCCTCTATACATACCTCCTAATTGAGGCAAAGAGGCATGAGATTCATCTATGAAGACCAGTGTGTCTTCGGCAAGATAGTCATAAAGAGTTGGCGGAGGTTCACCTGGTTGTCGATCTGAAAGAAATCTAGAATAATTTTCTATTCCTGAACAAAAACCTAGCTCTTGTAACATTTCTATATCATATAAAGTACGCTGTTCCAGTCTCTGAGCTTCTACTAGTTTATTTTCTTTATTTAATTCCTCGAGTCTTGAAGCCAGTTCTTCTTTAATAAATTCAATGGCCTTTATGATTCGGTTCCTTGAAGTTACGTAATGGGATTTGGGGTAGATGGTAGCTCTAGGAACTTCTCGAATAATTTCACCTGTCAACGGGTCAAAAAATTTTAATGATTCTATTTCGTTCCCGTTTAGCTCTACACGTAAGGCTTCCTTTTCTGAATCAGCAGGGAAAACATCTATAATATCTCCACGTACCCTATAAACTGACCTTCTAAAATCAGCCTCATTTCTTTCGTATTGCAGTTCTGCCAATCTTCTAATTAATGTCCTTTGATCGATCTGTTCGCCGCGGTCTAAATGAATAACCATTTTAAAATATCTTCTTGGATCTCCTAATCCATAAATGGCAGATACAGAGGCCACTATCACCACATCTCTTCTTTCCATAACAGCCTTAGTGGCAGACAGACGCATTTGGTTTATGTGTTCGTTGATAGAAGCATCCTTTTCAATGTAAATGTCCGTAGTAGGAACATATGCTTCAGGTTGATAATAGTCGTAATAAGAAACGAAGTATTCAACGGCATTATTGGGTAAGAATGCTTTGAACTCTCCGTACAGCTGCGCAGCCAAAGTCTTATTGTGAGCCATGATTATGGCCGGTCGCTGAAGTTCTTCTATAACTTTGGCCATCACAAATGTTTTACCTGATCCTGTCACTCCCAATAGAGTTTGATTCAGCAGACCGCTATTAATTCCTTCAACCAATTCTTTGATTGCCTTAGGTTGATCACCAGCAGGTTCAAAATCTGCAATGACCTTTAATTCTTTAGACATAAGCTTTATTAGAAATTTATTATAAACTTGGAAGAAGTTATAATTAACATATTCCCCGATAGCTCAGTTGGTAGAGCAAATGACTGTTAATCATTGGGTCGCTGGTTCGAGCCCAGCTCGGGGAGCCAAATTGAAAGGGGCTTGAGTATAAAGCCTCGTAATAAAAATAATGGCTTCGAGACTTTTTAATCCAAATACTGAAGAACCTTTCACTCTAAGCAGGTCTAGGGTAGACAATTTCCTAGAATGCTCTAGGTGTTTTTACTTAACAAATAGACTGGGAATAGCAAGGCCATCATCATTTCCTTTTAATCTCAATAATGCTGTGGATGAACTGTTAAAAAACGAATTTGATGGCTATAGAGAGAAACAACAACCTCACCCCATACAAAAGGAAAACAATTTAAACGCTATACCCTATCAACATCCTGACCTGGATAAATGGAGAGAATCTTTAAGAAGTGGAGTTAAGAGGTTTCATGAACCTACAAATTTAATTCTAAGAGGTGGCATAGATGATGTGTGGATAGACACAAAGACGAATCAATTGATAGTGGTTGACTATAAAGCCACCTCTAAAAAAGGAGAAGTTAACCTAGATGCAGACTGGCAGATAAGTTATAAAAGACAGGTTGAATTCTACCAATGGCTTTTTAGAGGAAATTCATTTGATGTTTCTAATACAGCATATTTTGTTTACTGTAATGGAATAAAAGATAAAGCTGAGTTTAACAACAAATTAGATTTTAAAGTGAAGCTAATTCCCTATATAGGAAATGATCAATGGGTTGAGCCCACACTACTGGACCTTAAGAACTGTCTTTTAGCAGAGGAGCCACCTAAAGCTGCTGATGATTGTAGTTACTGCAAATACGTAACTAAAAGCCTAACTGTTTAACTATCTTCTTCTCCAGAAGGTTCCTTCTTTGGAGTCTTCTAAAATTATATTTTGCTCGAATAATTGATCCCTTATCTCGTCAGCTGTTGAATAATCTCCGCTGTCTCTTGCCTTTTCTCTTTTATCTATAAGTGCTTCGATCTCAGATTCGTTTACATTAACTCCAGACTTAAGGAATACTTCAGGATCTTGTTGAAGTAAGCCCAAAGGTTTAGATAAATGGATTAGTTCATGAACCAATAATTTTGTCCTTTCTTGATCTCCAACCTCCTTCGCTTTATTGGCCATTTTCGACAGATCAAATAAGACCGCCAAGGCTTCGGGCACATTGAAATCGTCATCCATAGCTTGCTGAAATTGTTTGGTATGTGATCCCTTAGTTATTACTCCTTCGTCGGATATGTCTACATCATGGATAGAGGTATAAAGTCTGTCCAAAGCAGTTTTGGCCTCTTCTAAAGCTGCTTCTGAGTAATTGACTGGACTTCTGTAGTGGCTGGACAACAAAAAATATCTAATAATTTCATAAGGGTAATTCTTCAAAGCATCCCGTATGGTTAGGAAATTATCCAGTGACTTAGACATTTTCTTTTTGTCTATTCTTAATGGTCCTGTGTGCATCCAATATTTAGCAAATTTATTGCCAGTAGCTGACTCGGATTGAGCTATTTCATTTTCATGATGAGGGAACTTCAGATCTGATCCTCCTGCGTGGATGTCGAAGCTTTCCCCTAAAGCATCCATACTCATTGCTGAACACTCTACGTGCCAACCTGGTCTTCCTCTTCCCCAGGGAGAATCCCAAGCCAAACCTTCGTCTGATCTTTTCCATAGGACAAAATCAGCTGGATTCTTTTTTTCTTTATCTATTTCTGTCCTTGCACCTGGAAGAATTTTATCCATTTTTTGATTAGATAATTTTCCATAGTCAGAAAAAGACTCCACTGAGAAATAAACATCTTTTCCTTCATGGTAAGCATAGCCGCCTTCTATCAATTTATTAATCAGCTCCAAGATTATTTGGATGTTTTCTGTTGCTCTTGGCTCCTTGTCCGGTGATATCATGCCCAGAGCATTAAAGTCAGAAGTCATTCTTTCAATGTACCTATTCGTCAAAACAGTCGGATCCTGCTTTGTTTCTTCTGCTCTCATTAGTATTTTGTCATCGACATCCGTAATATTTCTAATGTAATTAACTTCTATGTTCTTGGAGCGAAGGTATCGAACGATCATATCGAAAGACAGGAAGGTTTTAGCATGCCCAATATGACAATCGTCATATACAGTCATTCCACAAACATAGATGCTGATCTTTCCAGTTTCGGTTGGGGTTAAATCCTCTTTTTTTCCTGATAGAGAGTTAAATATCTTCATATTTTGCTGGCTTTCTCTAAACGTTCTATCACCCTTTCCTTGCCCAACAGTGTACTCAACTGGTCTAGTCTAGGACCTGATTCCTGTCCAGTTAAAGAAATTCTAATTGGCTGATAAAGCTCTTTACCTTTTTTGCCAGAAGTGGAGGATAAGTCTTTCATGGACTCTGTCCACATAGGCCAATTTTTTAGAAAGGCTTCTTTGGCAAGATTAAAGAACTCGCTGCCAGAAGCTTTAATAATATTTTTAGCTTCTTTCGAGAGCTTAAAATCAGCACTCATAATATTGTTGGCCAAAGAAATAGCTTCTTCAGGGAAAGCGATGTTTTCACGTATAGTTTTTACGAAAAGTCCGCTATCAACATCTTTAGGCAATAAACCTTCTAAAAAGGGATTGAGCCAGTTGTTAAGTTCTTCATCCGTTTGTGCTTCTACAACCTGTTTCTGCCAAAAGTTTAGTTGTTGTAAATCAAAGCGACTTGGAGAACTGGAAACTTTTTTGGTGTCAAAAACTTTAGCTAGAGCAGTTAAATCTCTAACGTCATTGTCCCCAATAGTATGCCCTACTCGGGCCAGATAATTAATAACAGCCAACGGGAAGTAACCTTTCTTTTTTAACTCTTGGATCGATAAGCTTCCATTTCTTTTTGACAAAGGGGAACCATCGTCACCTGTAAAAAGAGCTATGTGAGCATATTCTGGAATATTTAATTGCAAAGCTTCTAACAAGGCTATCTGTCGTGGAGTATTGCTCAAGTGATCATCGCCGCGTACAACCAAGTTAATATTCATTAATGCATCATCAATGGCATTGGCAAACATGAAAGTGGGACTACCATCTTCTTTTTTAACTATAAAGTCATCTAGATCATTAGAATTAAAACTCTGCTCTCCTTTAACCAAGTCTTTAAAGGTTATTGTCTTGTCTTTTGGAATTCTAAATCTATAAACAGGCTTGGAACCTTTATCTAGTTCTTTTTGTATATCTTCTTTAGAAGTATTAGACCAAATTCCAGGGTATCTCGGCGGTTTTCCAGCCGCCAACTGGTTCCTGCGTATGACCTTTAGTTCTTCTTCAGTTGCAAAACAAGGATAAATTAAATCCTTATCAATTAATTCCTTATAAAATTTCTCATAAAGTTTAGTTCGTTCAGATTGGAAATAAGGTTTTTGGGGGCCCCCAGTTCTTGGTCCTTCTTCCCAAATCAAACCTATCCAAGTTAAATCATCGCAAATAGATTCCGCAAACTCTTTTTTTGACCTTTCTTTGTCTGTGTCCTCAATACGAAGAATAAACCTCCCTTTTGATTGTTTACTCAAAAGGAAATTTAACAGCGCAGTACGCAAATTACCTAGATGCATTAAGCCCGTTGGACTGGGACAAAATCTTGTTTTTTTAGTGAACATCCGATTAATACAATGGAAGCTAGTCTATAAAGTTCGTATTATATCGCTCCAGATGAATCAATTTGGAAGAAAATGAAGCAACTAGCATTTATTATTGCCCCAATCTTACTTGTTTTAGGTATATTTTGGCTTGTTCCTCTATCAGAAAAAGCAAAGGAGATAAAAGTGGTAACTTTTGAAACGACAATGGGTCCTATAGTAATAGAGCTTTTTGAAGAAGATGCTCCCATAACAACTAAAAATTTTTTAGATTATGCAAACAGTGGTTTTTATGATGGAACTCTTTTCCATAGAGTTGTTCCGGGGTTTGTAATTCAGGGAGGAGGTTTGGAACCAAGAATGCAAGAAAAAGCAGGAAATCCGCCGATCGAAAACGAGGCTAATAATGGTCAAAAAAACCTAAAATGGAGCCTCTCTATGGCACGTACAAATGATCCAAATTCTGCTACCTCTCAATTTTTCATAAACCTAGAAAATAACACTAATCTGGACCATACATCAGAAACCCCTCAAGGATGGGGTTATGCAGTTTTTGGTACTGTTATTGATGGATTTGAGACTGTCGAAGCCATAGCGTCTGTAACTACAGGCAGTGCAGGTAACCATCAAGACGTTCCACTTGAAGACATTACCATTCAAAAAACAAAAGTTACCAAGGAGTAAATAGTATGGCTTATTGCTTCATTTCTGATCTCCACCTTCAAGAAGAAAAACCTGAAGTGACAGAAGCTTTTTTATCTTTTCTAGACACCACTGCTAAAGAAGCAGAGCGCCTTTATATCCTAGGAGATCTTTTTGAAGTCTGGATCGGAGACGACCTAAAGAGTGAGCTCTCCCGTTTAATTAAAGAAAAGCTGGTGTTCCTTAAAAATGATTCAATTGCTGTTTTTGCTATGCATGGAAACAGAGACTTTCTGATTGGGGAGAAATTCTGCGAAGATACCGGGGTAACCTTACTTGAAGATCCTTGTAAATTAGAATTATTTGGGAAAGATACCCTGTTGATGCATGGTGATTTACTTTGCACCAAAGATGTAGCATACCAAGAATTTAGAAATACAAGCCGTAACCCTCAATGGAAAAAAGAATTTCTTGATAAGCCAATTGAAGAGAGGGAGAAAATAACTCAGGAACTAAGAACGAAAAGTAAAAAAGCTACTAGTCAAAAGGAAGATGAAATCATGGATGTGTCTCCCGAAGCCGTAGAGGAAATTATGACAGCCCATAATGTAAAGCTTTTAATTCACGGTCATACTCACCGACCTAATGTTCATTCACTTCAGATAAACCAAGCTCCAGCACAGAGAATAGTTTTGGGCGATTGGGATAAAGCTGCCTGGTATATTTGGATGGATGAAGCATCCTGTGAGCTTAAGCAGTTTCCTATTGCTTGACTCTATTCTGCAGGATCAGTCCTAAAATAATTAAAACCAAAGCCAACAGAAGTCTTAAATCACTAAGATAAAGAACTGTTTCAACAGGGTAAGCGATGGTTTTTTCTAGAGCCGCTATTTTAAATATATGCTTACCTCTCATTTTTGGATTGGTCGCAATTTCTAATATGGTTCTTCGGCTTTTGTAGCGCATAAGAGCTGCTCTATCCCACCTTTCTGCGCCTTCAATGCCTACCACGTCCATAACCATGTTAACAGCATTACCCATAAACACTGGATGCGATGCCCGTTTTAGAAGCTCTGGGTACATATGTTCCATGTAACGACCCATTAACTGATCTGCTGTCTCACCTGGCTCTGCTCCTTGAACATTTCCGGGATTCTCATTCATATCAAGAATGTTCACCATGATGAACTGCCTACCTGTGTCAGCTTCCATAAACTTCAGCAGATTAGACCTAAAAGCCTCTCGTACTTTAATCTCTTCTTCGGTATAAACAGTGTCGTCTGCTTCACTGTTTTGCTGAAGCCTGTCCATAAACACCTCAATTTCTTCAGGTTCAAGTTTTCCGCCTAGGTCTGTGTACCAAACAAAGAACGCAACGTAGACCACTGCAATGCTTATCCAGATTTTAAAAGTTTTAGACATGTTCTCTCCAATTCAAAATCCTATTATTGCTTTTTGAGAACAAATAAAAAAGGTTCTATCCTAGAGTAAAAATTTGTTCAAAGACTTTACAAAATAAGTGATTAAATATACTGTATATATATACAGTATTATTTTAATTAGCTCTTATGGTTGTAAAGTATCTGGGGGATACCTCAGAGGGAGATTTTCCCCTCATAGAAATCCCTTATTTTTTAAACAAAGTTCACGTTGGCTGGCCAAGTCCCGCTGACGATTACGTCGAACGACCCATTGATCTAAATGAACATCTAATTAAAAACACCGCAGCAACTTATTTTGTGCGTGTCAGTGGAGATTCTATGATAGATGCCTGTATTGGGGACGGCGCTATACTTATTGTGGACAGGAGTATAGAGCCTCAACATAAGAGTATCGTTGTTGCTGCTATTAATGGATCTTATGCTTGTAAAAGACTCCTGATGAGGCCAAAAGTCTGTCTTGCTTCAGAAAACCCCAAGTACCCTCCTATATTTATAGGAGAGAACGAAGAGCTGGAAATTGCTGGTGTCGTAATCGCTGCAATAAATACTTACTAAAAAATGACCTACGCGTTAGTTGATTGCAATAGCTTCTATGCATCTTGTGAGAGAGTGTTCAGACCTGATCTAAAAGACACGCCCATTGTTGTTCTCTCAAATAATGATGGTTGCGTTGTGGCACTTTCTAAAGAAGCTAAAAATGTTGGAATAAAGATGTGTGAACCCTGGTTTAAGATAAAAAATTCTTTTGCCAATAAAGGGGGGGTGGCGTTTTCTTCAAACTACGAATTGTATGCAGACATATCAGCTAGAGTCATGCAGACCTTGGAGCACTTAGCACCCAGAATTGAAATCTACAGTATAGATGAAGCCTTTTTGGACCTTAGCGGTGTCGACTTTTGTACCGACCTAGATCAATTTGGTCATGAATGCCAAGAAAAGGTTAAACGCTGGACAGGCATGCCAGTGCGTGTTGGTATAGGTCCAACAAAAACTTTAGCTAAAGCTGCCAGTTACGGCGCAAAAAAATACACAGCAACACAGGGCGTTGTTGATCTGTCTAAGCAAGAAAGACAAAGAAAGCTCATGTCCATCATGCCTGTGGAAGAAATCTGGGGAGTGGGGAGTAGGTTAAAAGCCCACCTTAATCGAATGGGTATCACAACGGCGCTTGACCTAGCCGATACCGACACAAAACTGATCCGAAGAAGATTTAGCATTGTCTTGGAAAGAACGGTAATGGAACTAAAAGGCTATCCCTGTATTGGTCTCGAGGAACACCCTTCTACAAAAAAGGAAATAGTGGTCAGCAGAACTTTTGGTAAGAAAGTCACTACTCTTGAGTCAATTAATGAGGCCGTAAGTGATTACGCAGCAAGGGCATCAGAGAAGCTAAGACGTGAAAAACAGTATTGCAAAGTTGTTTCTGTTTTCGCTAGAACAAATCCTTTTAGATTACAAGATCAACAATACAGCAATATTTTAAGTTGTAAGTTAAGTTCACCCACAAATGATACTCGTGATATTCTGCATGCCACTAAAATGCTGTCCAGAAGAGTTTACAAAAAGGGGTATAACTTTATAAAAGCTGGAGTAATGCTAAGTGATTTTTACGACAAAGATGTGTATCAATCGGATTTCTTTATACCTAATTCCAGGAGACCCAAAAGTGAGAGGTTAATGAAAACTATAGATAAGATTAACGCTACTGGGGAAAGTAAGATCACTTTTGCTGCACAAGGAATAAAAAAACCTTGGTCGATGCAAAGACACTTCCAGTCACCCAAATACACAACTAATTGGAATGATCTGCTGGTTGTAAAATAAGGTCTAAATACAGCTGCGGGAT
>Ga0208879_1000696_pt1 | contig 33988 bp, 35 predicted proteins | sample Knorr_S15_td_Bot_FD_185605 | JGI IMG/M metagenome (GOLD analysis project Ga0208879, IMG submission 185605) | Marine microbial communities from Southern Atlantic Ocean transect - Knorr_S15_td_Bottom_ad_5009_LV_A (SPAdes) (version 2) | ecosystem: Environmental > Aquatic > Marine > Oceanic | place... | reverse complement strand
AATCCTGCCATGCTTAAATGATGTTAAAGTTTTAGTTTCTATAACAAATGAGCGTATTTCTAAGGTACCAAACACACCAGCAATTGGTGAATTGATACCTGAGTTGAATATATTTTTATGGAATGGCTTATTTGTCCCAGCAGGTACACCACAGGATGTTAAGGATAAGATAATTGCTGTTGCTAAGAAATCAATGTTAAGTGATAGGGCGCAAGAAGTTGCGGCCAACAGCGGTGCCTTAGTCTACTGGATGGATGCTGATGCTTCAACTGCACAAATCAATAAAGACAGGGAGACCATGGCTACTATTGGTGGTCTTTAGTAAAGATAAAGCTATAAAGAAAAAGGGAAGGTTCATTTGCCTTCCCTTTTTTTATTTAAAATATAATCTAATCATAATTTTGTAGGTCTTTATGGGTAAAGAAGAATATCAAGCAGGTGATTTAGTCTTTGCAATGCTGATGCTATTGATTGTACTGGTTTTACTGGTATCAATTCCCTTTGAAACAAAGTGGTTTGATGGCGTCCCATTAGTTAAACAGCCAAGACTTTGGCCCACTTTTTGTTTAGTCGGAATGGCTCTTTTTGGTTTGCTTTATAGTATTCAGATTTGGCGAAACTATAAATTTCAACTAGGCGAGGTTCAGGCTGAATTGAATGAATTATCATCCTGGTTAAGGCCTTTAGAGTTTGTTTTTTATTTTGTATTGTATGTTTGGTCTGTTCCTTTGGTAGGCTATTTACTTTCAACCTTATTGTTTTTCTCCCTACTAACCATTAGGGCAGGTTATCGAACTCTTTTAATGTTCTGGGTTAGTTTGGCAACAGGTTTTGGAATTGTGGTTGTATTTAAATCTTTGTTACAAGTGAAGGTTGCCAGTGGTGCAATTTATGATTATCTTCCAGATGGCTGGGCAACATTTTTTATGATTTATTTTTGATTAGAATTTATGGAATTAATTCTTTCAAGTTTTGACATATTCCTTCGATGGGATGTCTGGGCAGCTATATTAGTTGGCTCAATAGGTGGAGTGATTATAGGCGCGATTCCAGGTGTCGGACCAGCCGTGGCGATTGCTATTTTGCTCCCTGCAACCTACAGTATGGATCCTCTTATTGGTATTACTGTGCTATTGGGTATTTATGGTTCTGCAATGTATGGCGGTGCGATTCCAGCAATTTTGATTAATACTCCTGGTACACCTGTCAATGCATTGACTACATATGATGGTTACAGCATGACGAAAGACAATAAAGCAAGGCGAGCACTCACTCTGGCTTATTGGTCTTCATTTACTGGCGGTATTTTCTCAATCATAGCTCTTATTTTTATGACATCTTTAATAGCCAAGGTGGCTCCACTATTTGGCTCTAGGGATATACTGATGGCAGCCTTGTTGGGATTGGTATTGGTTATTATTTCACATAGAAAACAAACCTTAATAGCTGGAATGCTAGTTTTCTTTGGAATGTTTATAAGTACCATCGGAATGGAAAGTGTCAAATATTCCATGCGATTTACTTTTGACCAATCGTGGCTCTTATCAGGCTTTGATTTAATTACCGTATTGCTCGGTTTATTTGCAGTTTCTCAGGCTTTCACACTGCTTATTGGTAACGATAAACGAGTCTCAATGCCCAGTTTAAAAGGTAAAAAACGTGAAGGCTTCTTCGAACTAATGAAATATAAAACTGTTGCACTCATTTCTTCAGCGATGGGAGTGATAATGGGAATTATTCCTGGTGTAGGTGAGTTCTTAGCACAATTTTTTTCTTATAATATAGCTAGAAGTATTTCTGACAAACCTGAGAGATTTGGTAAAGGGGCTCCAGAAGGTATTATCGCTTCTGAAGCTGCCAATAATGCCGTTCCAGCTGCAGCTATGATTCCACTTTTAGCACTTGGTATTCCTGGCGAAGCTTTAACAGCAATGATGCTGTCAGTTTTTTATGTTCACAACATCATTCCAGGTCCAGATTTGTTTGTAAAACATATTGATTTTGTGTATGGACTATATGCAAGTTTAATTTTGATTAATATTATTGTGATGATTTTCTTGCTTGTTGCTACAAAGCATCTACTCAAAATAATTCAGATACCACAGCGTTTTTTAGGTGTCTCAATTTTAGGCCTCTCTTTTGTTGGTGTTTATACACTACGAAATTCTATGATTGATTGCATAATGTGCGCAGTTTTTGGTATATTTGGTTATGCTTTAAAGCGACTCAATCTACCTATTGTACCAATCATTCTTGGAATGGTATTGGGTAACATCATGGAACTAAAGTTTCGCGCCAGTCAGGCACGTATCGATACCTTATTTGATTATATAAATAGACCTATTTCAGGCATAATTTTTGCAATAATTGTGATTACACTATTAATTCATTTTTGGTCAATATGGCGCCAATACAGAAAGGAAAACTAACTAAGCTACAATAATAGAATGACTAAAAATATCTTATTTATTATGTGTGATCAGCTAAGGCATGACTATCTTGGTTGTACCGGCCATCCAAGTATAAAAACACCCAATATCGACATGCTTGCTACTAAAGGCATGTTGTTTGAAAATAGCTATTGTAATGCACCGCTCTGTGGCCCGAGTCGTGCGAGTTTTTATACTGGCCGTTATATGAGCAGCCATGGGGTGATGGCAAATGATGACCCAATCAAGATAGGAGAGCTTACTTTAGGTGATTACCTACGAGATTTAGGCGTACAAACCCATGTTGTTGGTAAAAGCGAAGGACGCAAGAATCCCGAGGCATTAGCACATTTAAAGGTTGATTCTGATTCTGACATTGCCATTACTCGCCAAGAGAATGGTTTTGCCCCGTTTGAGCATTATGGTGGGCTTTACCCTGATCCGATTGTTCGTGAAGGCATAGGCTATAACGCTTTTTTAAAGTCCAAGGGTTATACAATGCACAACCCGTGGGAGAATGCGGCCAATACTGCAACTCTTGAAAATGGTGAAAAATGCAGTGGCTGGGAAATGCGAAATGCTCATCTAGCTTCTGATGTTGAAGCGCAACATTCAGAAACGGCTTTCTTGACCAATCGAGCAATGGAGTATATTTCGACGCGCAAAACCGATGAACCTTGGTGTTTGCACCTTAGCTATTTTAAACCGCATTGGCCAATATTGGCGCCATCCCCGTTTCATCAAATGTATGGTGAAAATGACGTCGTGCCAGCGGCACAAAATGAAAGTGAGCTGAATGATCCTCATCCAGTGTTTTCTGCTTTTCAACAGGCAGAATATTCGATAAATTACGCCGACGATAAAAAACGCAAGCATGTCATTCCAGCATACATGGGACTGATCAGTGAAATTGATGATCACATTGGCCGGTTAATGGCTTACATAGAGGGTAACGGTTTAATTGATAACACGCTCATTATTTTTACCAGCGATCATGGTGATTATTTGGGTGATCATTATTTGGGTGAAAAAGATTTATTTCACGAACCCTCTGTTCGCATTCCCCTAATTATTGTTGACCCTGAGATGCCAAAGGCATTGCAAGGACACAGAGAGCAAAAAATGGTGGAGTCGGTTGATATTTTGCCAACCATTGTTGAGACTCTGGGAGGTGCTTTTGCCAATAATAGAATGGAAGGTAAATCACTGATTTCATTATTGCACGGCGAAAAAGTAGAGTGGCGCGATACGGTTTTTGCTGAGATTGATTATTCTGATAGAGGGGCTCGTTTAATACTTGGTCAGCATCCTTATCAGTGTCGAGGCTATATGATTAAAAACAATCATTGGAAGTATATCTATTGGGAAGGTTATCGAGCCCAATTGTTTGATCTTAAAAACGATCCGAATGAGTTTGTTGATTTGGGTAATAGTGCAGAACACCAACAACAGGGTGATGAGTTTGAGGGTCAACTCTTCTCTTGGCTTCGAACACGCAAACAGCGTACCGAACCGCATCTTGAGGAGCTTTATGGGCGATGCCCAGAGGCGGATGAAAAAGCTGGAATTATTATTGGACGTTGGTAAGTGAAACCACCTTCGACCCGTATAGCTATCTTAGACTCTGTTCCCAAGATTTACTGGAAGGAGGATAACGGTATTACCGATGGTGAGAAGTTTATCGATCTTCTTTCACCAGTAAATCCTAATGCAATATTTGATATTTTCTATGTGTCAGAGAATCATTTTCCAGATTCGATTGGTGATTATGATGCTTATCTGCTAACGGGTAGCCCTGTAAGCGTGCATGACGACTATGAATGGATAAATACACTTTCTGCTTGGATTGTGAATATTTACAAAAGCGAAAAGCCTATGTTCGGTGTTTGCTTTGGTCATCAGCTAATTGCAAAATGCTTTGGCGGACGTATCGACAAGTGTGCGAATGGTTGGATGATTGGTAATTATGAAATGCAACTCAATAGTCCACCTAGTTGGCTTAACACTTCTTTGAGTCGTTCTTCAATCTTTCATTTCAACAAGGAGAGGATAACACAATTGCCGGATTTGGCACAAAGTTTTGCCGCCAGTAATGGCTATGCAAATTTCGCCTACACGTTGGGGGAGAATATTGCGTGCTTGCAAGGCCATCCAGAGCAGCCTAAACGTGCGATGTACAATTTTCTTAATGCAGTTATACATTCATTAAGTAAAAGTGACATTGAACGCGCTAATCTATTTATCGAAAATGGTAGGCCAGATTCGGTTATTTGGGCCCAATCAATTATGCAATTTCTTTGTCGATAGGTTGGTTGACAATCTCATTTAAATCAAGTATATTATTCGTATACGAATGATATTGGTTTTTTTGTGATAAATATTAAATTAAAAGCAAATTGGAATATGGTTTTGGAGGAGTGTTATGGGTGAAGTAGTCGGCGCTGGTGTTTTATCACACGCCCCAACGATAATGATGTCAAAGGAACAGAGATACGCTCTTAACGATGGTAAGGAGATATCCCTTGTGCCTGGTTTGCACGATTTGCAAGAGCAGGTTTTGAAACCTCTTAATGCCGATCTATATTTGGTTATTGACACCCATTGGTTTACGATAGTTGAATTCATGGTTGCCAGTCATAAAACTCGAAAAGGCTTTTATACATCGGACGAACTACCCAGAACAATGGATAGTATCCCCTATGAGTTTTCAGGCAATCCAGAACTAGCAGACAGTATCGCCAAGCATGTTGGAGAGTGCGGGGTTCGTTGCTCAGCTAATGACAATGAGCACTTGCCGATTCACTACCCTACCATTAATCTATTAAATTACCTTCAAGGTGACGAACAATGGATGTCAATGAGTATCTGTGGTACAGCTACGAAAGAGCAATTTCTCCAGGTGGGCAGAGGGGTAAAAAAAGCAATTGAAGAATCTGATTTGAGGGTTGTCATCCTTGGGAGTGGCGGTATGAGTCATCGCTTTTGGTCACTTGGAGAGCTTGAAAAACATGAAGCCTCCGACCCTATTCATGTGCTAACACCCGAAGCCAGAGCTGCGGACGAGCAACGCATTGCTTGGCTGAAAGAGGGCAATCATAAGGCGATAATTGACAATATGGATTCATATTACCCTCACAGCCCCGAAGGCAAATTTGGCCATTATTTGATAATGTCAGAGGCAATTGGTGGTCGTGCATGTCGGGCTAAAGCACGCCAGTTTGGCGATTATGAAAATGCAACTGGTACAGGTCAGGTGCATTTATGGATTGATCGTCCCGAAGATGGTTGGCTTAGCTGCTAACTAAACCAAAGCCCTCTCGCAACACTCAGCGACAAGGTTTTAGCATCTTTAAGTGTTTATTCTTGATTCACTGCTTTGTTTTTTTCAAGTGTGTGTAGCATGGCTCTCAACCCATCACGGGTATTCTCAAATTCACATTCAGAGAGTTCGGAGATAGCTAAATCCTCAATTTGGTGATACTTGGTAAATACTTCTTCCATCAGTTTTTTACCCGTTTCACTAATACGAACAACTACACGCCTTGCATCCGATTTGTGCTCAACTCGCTGACAGTACTTATGCTTTTCTAAAGTCTTTAAGATGCCAGTAAGTGTGCTTTTCGCAATGCCAGCATCTTTAGCTAGCTTTGCGGTTTCCATATCATCCCAAACCCACAACACCCACATCACTACAAAGCCGGAAAAAGAAAGATTGTATTCTTTAAAAACTTCTTTTTCTGCGTAGTTTCTAATAATTGTCGTTAATCGAAAGGCATTCGAGATAATCGAAACTGATTTGCCGTACAAACCAACAGAGATTAAGTGCTGTTTTGCTTCTTTTTCAGCGCCTGAGGCTTTTTTGTGTGGCATAATTTGTTCCAATTTGTTTGACAGATTATTATGCCAGATTGTTCCGCGTCAGTGTTGTGCCACCCTTCCAAGATACCCCAACTTGTCGGTAATATCCAGCAATCAGTTCTTGAGGCTCCAACAATTGGAATTCTTCTGTAGGTGAGGAGAAAAAATCAAGCTCGAACGAGCCTTTAAAAGTCAAACCAATATCAACATCATAGCCTGACATAGTAACAACTTCATTTAAGCTGTCTGTACCATCGCACTCAATTGCAGGCATCCAACGATTGTGTACCATTGGTAGGGCGTTAACAAAACCTGCATTTTCAGACTCAGATTCAATCGTAAATTTGGCCTGTATCAAACGATGATCGTAGGCCGCTAACGTTGCCCCGAATGTGCCACCAGGTGTCAATCTTGGGCCGGCTTTACCCACTGTTGTTGGCCTAGTTAAGTGAATAGAACCAATTTTTTTCGGGTAGCCTTGCAGTTGACCTCGAGTTACGGCGTAGTCTTTATCTACCCAGATATAAATGCAGCGTGAATAGGTCTTACCTTGATATTTGCATCGAACCACAAAAAACACTTCCTTATACTGTGCGCGTGTCGGATCTAGGAGCTCATTAAAGTCATCACTGCAACTTTGCCAATCAGCCCAGATTACTGCAACTGCGCCAGGGTCCTCATCTGCCAGCTCAAAACCTTCAGGAAGGAGATCAGAGACACGATCAGGATTTGTTCGGTATTCCAGTGTTAATAGATCACCCGAGTAATGCCAAGGGACATTGGGTAATATAGATGAATTACCGGTTGCGGTTCTTGGGTAGAGAAATCCTTGCACTGACATATTAATCACCTTTGCTTGTATCAATGAAAACTATATGATACCATTCGTATACGAACGAATACTTAAATTTATAATTAAATTTCAAAAAAGCTTACTTTACTTACAAATTAAATATATAATCATTCGTATACAAACGACTTTTTAGGATTAATGATGGCAACAATCGAATATAGAAAAATATTATTAAACGGGTACCCGATTCAAGTCAGGGTAGAAGGAGGCGAGTTAGCGACAAAAGATGGGCGTTCTGTGGCAATTGAAGAAGCGCAGCATTTACCACCAACAAACCCTTCGAAGATTATTTGCGTACACTTAAATTATGAGTCTCGAGTACAGGAATTTATTACCAGATTACCACCGGCACCCACATATTTTCATAAGCCAATTACAGCGTTGAACAGCCACAAGGGTGATATAGTGCGTCCGGAACGTTGCCAATGGCTAAATTATGAAGGTGAAATTGCGATTGTAATAGGGCGGTATTGTCGCAATATTAGTCCAAAAGAGGCGGGTGATTATATTGCTGGTTATACGGTTGCAAATGATTATGGGCTACACGATTTCCGTGATACAGATGCGGGCTCGATGTTGCGTGTTAAAGGTTCAGACACCCTTTGTCCTGTGGGTCCAGGTCTTATTACTGGGTGGGATTTTCATAATAAGGGCATTCGAACACTGGTTAACGGTAAAGTTGTACAAGACGCCAATACCGATGAAATGGAATGGGATATGCACTATTTAGTAGCTGATATTGCACGTACGATTACTTTAGTGCCAGGAGATATCTTACTTTCAGGTACACCTGCCAACTCAAGACCTGTTTATCCTGGCGATGTGGTTGAGGTAGAAGTAGAAGGTTTAGGTAAATTGACCAACACCATCGTTACTGGCGATATTCCAATTCGAGATGATGTGGGTGCGCAACCAAGCAGTTCTGAAGAAGTTGTCTCAACAGCTATGGGTGGTGATTGGGAATTCCGTGGAAAAAGAGCAGCAGGTGGGCAAGGTGCTCAACACTATAAATCAGCCTTGGATGACGAGTAATTAACAAAAGGACAAATCGATGAGAACAACAGTTCAACCTGTACATAATGAAAATCCGAATGCGGATATTACCAGCCATGATACTTTCGAAGCGGGTTTTCCTCATGCTGCATTTAAACGGATGCGAAATGAAGACCCCTGTGCGTGGATAAAGGAGAGCGATGGTGGTCATGGTTTCTGGTCAGTCAGTCGCTATGAGGATATTCATGAACTTAATTCGCAACCTAATATCTTCAGTTCTGCTCAAGGTATTCGTCTAGAAGAGCAGACCAAAGAAGAGTTTGAAGCAAGGAAAACCTTTCAAGAAACTGATCCACCGGAGCATAGTCATCAAAGAATGATGTTTCATCGCAGTTTTACTCGAAAATTGGTGGGTACTTATGAACCTGTTATTCGTGATATTTGTAATGATATTCTTGTTGAAGCTATCGATAAAAGCGAGGTAAATGCAACTCACGAAATTGCCAAAAAATTGCCAATGCGTATGTTGGGTAGGGTAATTGGTACTCCTGATGAAGATGCGGAATGGTTAGTGTCTAAAGGTGATGCAATGATTGCCAATACCGACCCAGAGTTTACTGATTATGTGGTCGATAAGGTGGATACCGATGAGTATCGGTTTTTGCCGTTTCGCTCTCCTGCCGGCAAAGAGATTTATGATTACGGTCAAAAGCAAAGAGAAATGCGTGAGGGTAACGATATGGGTGACGTTTTATCCATGCTTCTACAACCAAACAAGAAAGGAGGTGTGCTTTCGGATTTACAATTTAAAAACTTTTTTGCTTTAATGGTTGCTGCAGGTAACGATACAACGCGTTACACTATGGCTTTTTCTATGCATGCCTTGGCCAATAATCCCTATATTTTTAACCAATTAAAGGGTGTAGCTGACGATGCGCCTATTTGGGACAGTGTGACCGAGGAGTTTATCCGATGGGCATCAGCCACTATGCATTTTAGACGTACAGCAACTGAGGACTACCAGTTGCACGACAAGTTAATCAAGCGGGGCGATAAAATTGCTTTGTGGTTTACTTCAGGAAATTACGACGAGCGCAAATTTGAAACACCATTCCATTTTGATTTGGAGAGAAAAAACAATCAACATATCGCTTTTGGACAAGGGGGGCCACACGCTTGCTTGGGGATGTGGTTGGCACGTTTGGAAGTTAAAATTGCGATGCAAGAACTGCTAAAGCGTGTTTCAAAAATGGAGCAAATCGGACCAGTGAAGTATTTACGCTCAAATTTTATTCGCGGCTTAAAGGATTTGCCGCTAAGATTAACCCCAGAGTAATTTAAAGAAACTCAAGGAGACAACAATGGAAAATTATAAAAGAGTACGCGTTCTGTTTTCAGACCACTTAGGCCTAGCAAGAGGCAAGTATCAACCTGCAAAAACAGCAGCTGGCGGAGAGGCGCGCTTTTGCATGGGTGCATACGCTCTTACTTATGATAAGCAGCTATTGCCTGTTCCGGGTGGCGGTCTTTTGCAGGGTTTGCCGGATTTTGTCGCAGAGTTCAAGGCTGAAGATGTTAAACCTTCATGGGAAGCAGACACAGGTGTTGTTGTGCCTACTTTGACATACAAAGAGAAACCGTTTTCTTTTTGTGGAAGAAATGCGTTGAAAAAAGCAATTAGTAGATGTGAGGCACAAGGTTTAACGCCGTATGTAGGTATTGAGCTTGAAGCTTTTGTTTTTGAAAAAGACGAATCTGGCAAGTGGGTGCCCTATAACACTCCGGGTGCTTATGTTTATGGTACAGGAACTAGCGCAGATCCAGCTGGTCTGATTGATAAAGTTTGGAAGCAATCTGAGGCCTGCGGTATTGAACTGGAGTCTTTTAATTCGGAATTTGACTCGCCACAATTTGAACTAACTTTGAGGTATGCTAAGGCGCTAGAAGCTGTTGATCAAGCTTTTCTTTTCAAGGTTTTGGCAAAAGAAGTGCTTGAAAAAAATGGTTATTTGCTTAGCTTTATGCCAAAACCTCTTTCAGCGAATGGTGGGAGTGGAATGCATATTAACTTCAGCTTTGATAATAAAGAGGGCAAGAATGCGATTAATGACGAAAGCAGTGAAGATGGACTCTCGAGCTTGGCTAAAAAAGCAGTCTCTGGCTTGATTCAACATCATGAAGCAATGGCAGGACTTTTGGCGCCAACGGTTAACTCTTATAGACGATTGATGCCAGCAAGTTTGTCTGGATACTGGGCAAATTGGGGCTATGATCATCGTGGGGTTACAACACGCATTCCAGATGAAAGAGGTGCGGCAGCTCGAGTTGAGTTTCGCATGGCAGACTGTGCGGCAAATCCGTACACCGCTGTTGCAACAGTTCTGCAAGCAGCTATGTTGGGCGTCGAAAATGACTATGAGTTGCCAGAGGCTGAAACCCTTGATTGTTTAGAATCTCAAAGCACTGAGCGCCATACTCCGGATAATTTGGGTCTTGCATTGGAAGCCCTTAAAGCAGATAAGGATCTGTGTGAAGCTGTTGGTAAGGATCTAATTGATAATCATCTAGGTATTAAAGAGCAGGAGTGGCAAGATTATCTTGCCCACACCAGTGATTGGGAAATTGACCAATATTTAAAATACATCTAAATTAAAGCATGGAAAATCGTACAAATGTGAAAGGGGTATTGGTGTCAACCGAACACTATATTGGTGGCAAGCGAGTCGCTTCAGAAAAATCGTTCGCAACCATTAATCCGAACCAGCCGACACAGATTTTGGCAGAAATCTCCAGAGGTGATTCTGCAACAGCGGATTTGGCTGTTGTTGAGGCGCAAAAAGGTTTTGAAGTTTGGTCTCAAATGAGCGTTGGCGAGCGCTCTGCCATCATGCATAAGCTGGCTGATTTGATCGAGTCAAGAGCACAAGATATCGCAACAGTGGAATGCATGGATATGGGTATGCGCTATGAGAGTCTTGTGAATCGTTTGGTGCCTCGTGGCGCAAGAAATTTCCGTTCGTATGCGCAAATTGCCAAAGATCATAAACCAAGGAAATGGCATTCTAACACGACGACAAATGAGATTCAGCGTATGCCTAGTGGTGTGAGTGTCATTATTACGCCATGGAATGCGCCATTTATGCTTTGCACATGGAAATGTGCGCCAGCCTTAGCGGCTGGCAATAGTGTTATCTTAAAGCCTGCTGAATGGTCGCCATTATCAGCGTCAATATTGGCTGATTTGATTGATGAAGCTGGCTTTCCTGCAGGGGTTTTTAATATTGTTCAAGGTATCGGCGAAGAGGTCGGAGCTGCTCTTGTATCCAATCCCAAGGTAGCAAGGGTATCCTTCACAGGCTCAGTTGATGCGGCAAGGATTATTGGTGCAGCAGCAGCTAAAAACATTGTACCTTTTACTGGTGAATTGGGTGGTAAAGGGCCGTTAATTGTGTTTCCTGATGCGGATTTAGACGCGGCTGTTAAAAAAGCAGTGGGGCAGTTTGATGATTCGGGTCAAGTGTGTCTTGCGGGCACAAGGTTGTTGGTACATGAGTCTTTAAAAGAAGAATTTTTAAGTAAATTTTTGGCATTAACAGCTAAACAAAAGTTGGGATCGAGTTGGGAAGATGAAACCGAGATTACGCCAATGATCCATCCTAAGCATCTGGAAAATGTTGTTGGCTTTGTTGAACGTGCACGTGACAATGGTGACAGCATTCTCTGTGGCGGTAAGATTTATCAGGAAGGTGCATTATGGTATGAGCCAACCTTAATCGAGCCAAAGAGTAATGATTCTGAAGTGGTGCAAAGGGAGATTTTTGGTCCAGTTCTGACTTTACAAACTTTTGCAACTGAAGATCAAGCAATAGTATTAGCAAACAGCACTGAATTTGGTCTTTCTGGAATGATCTACACCACCTCAAGAGAAATCGCCAGCAGAGTTGGTAGGGCTATTCGAGCCGGCACAGTTTGGGTGAATTGTTTTCTTATTCGCGATCTAACTGCACCCTTTGGCGGCTTTGGTTGGAGCGGTATTGGCCGAGAGGGAGGTGATTATGCGATTGATTTTCACAGTGATATTAAAACCTTTCAAATACTTGATGATTCGCTTAATGATTAGCGTTATTTAGGAAAAAACCATGACAACAGTAACTTATATTTTAGAAGACAACAGTGAATTTGTCATAGAGGCTGAAACAGGCCAAAACCTTATGCAATTAGCACTTGATAATGGGCTTGAAGGAATTGAAGGGGCCTGTGGGGGCTCTTGTATGTGTGCAACCTGTCATGTGCTTATTGAAGAAATGCTTGGTGTTGAAGCCGAAGAACGTCACGAAATGGAAGAAGAGATTCTTGAAATGGAAATCGACGATCCTTGTCCAAAGTCACGTTTGGGCTGTCAGTTTGTCATCCCAGAAGGGATGATTTCAGTAACTGCGCGTATTGCCAATACCAGCCACTTCTAACATGTCTGTTATTGTCATTGGTGCAGGGCATGCTGGCGTTTCTGCAGCAGTGGCGCTTCGTAAACTTGATAAAGATGTCAAAATCACCTTGCTTTCAGCAGAAGGAGAATTTCCTTATCAAAGGCCACCTTTATCCAAAAAATCGGCCTTTAGTGAAAATCCTAAGTTTGACTTGTTGCAAGGGCGAGAGTATTACAAAACGCATAATCTCGATTTACGTATTAATTCCAAAGTTGATTCGATAGAAAAAGACATCAATCAAATTACTTTGTTTTCAGGTGAGTCTTTGAACTATTCTCAGTTGATTATAGCGACAGGTTGTCGACTTAAAAAGCTCAATACCGTTGGTGCAGAACTCGCGAAATCTCTTTATTCAACCGACGACACCAAAACTTTGTCAGAAGCATTAGCCAAGGCTCAAAGTGTTATTGTGATTGGTGGTGGTTTTATTGGTTGCGAGATTGCCTCCGGTGCAAGAAACCTTGGTAAAGAGGTAGCTCTGTTAGAAGCTGCTCCAACTATTCTTGGGCGTTCAGTTGCTCCTATTTTTGCCAGTGAAATAAGTTTTCGTCACCAAAATAATGGCATACAAATTTTGCCCAATAGCATTATTCATTCTATAACCGATAAAGGTGTTCAAACTGAAAGTGGCTTAATTGAATCCGATCTGATTGTCAGTGGTATTGGTGCAGTACCCAACACTGAACTTGCACATAAATCGGCTTTGGTGGTTGATAACGGTATCGTGGTTAATAAATCCCTGCAAAGCAGTGATGACAATATTTTTGCCATCGGTGATGTGGTCAATTTTCCTTTTGCTGGTGCACCCAATAGATTGCGTTTGGAATCCATTCAGAATGCCAATGATCAAGCAAAAATTGCAGCCAGAAATATTGTTGCAATTCGCACCAATGAGGCCTTAATTGAATACTCTCCTGTGCCTTGGTTCTGGTCGGATCAGGGCGATCTAAAGTTACAAATGGTTGGTATTGGGTCGCTTGATGCAAAGCACTACGTATTAAAAAATCAAAAAGAGGGATCCCTCTCAGTGTTGCATTTTGTCGAGGATGAACTAACAGCGATCGATACGCTAAATCATGGTATAAATCATATGTGTGGGCGGAAATTATTGGCGATGAATAAACCTATATCACTTAATAATGTCCAGTCATTTAATGACGATCTAAAAGCGCTAGTTAATCATCTTAGGTAGCATCAATTTTTTGTTTTGCTTTTAATACCAAGTAATCATGGGCAATGGTAGCCGCTACTATTGCGGTGATATCGGCATGATCGTAGGCTGGCGCCACTTCAACAACATCCGCACCAATAAAGTTTAATTGACCGAGACCACGCAGAATACCCAACGCTTGTGCAGAGCTTAATCCGCCCGCAACAGGGGTGCCCGTTCCAGGAGCAAATGCTGGATCTAGGCAGTCGATATCAAAAGTCAGATAGGCTTTATGATTGCCAACAATTTCAAGAATTCGTTCAACAACGGCTTTTATGCCATTTTCGTGAACCCATGGTGCGTCTAGAATGGTGAGACCTCTGGTGTTGTTATTGTGTGTGCGAATTCCCACTTGGATTGAATGATTTGGGTCAATCAACCCTTCTTTTAGAGCTCGGGTAAACATAGTGCCGTGGTCAAGGCGACCATCTTCATCGGGCCAGGTGTCTGTATGTGCATCAAAATGCACAAGCGCCATTGGGCCATGTTTTTCATAGTGGGCACGCAACAGTGGGTAAGTGATAAAATGGTCGCCACCAAAAGTCAGCATTTCACTGCCAGAATCAAGAATTCTCTTAGCGTGTTGTTGTATTTGTTCAACCACCTCAGTTGGATAACCATAATCTAGCGAACAATCTCCATAATCAATAACGGCCAAATTTTTGAAAGGGTCAATTCCATCAGGAAAGGCAAGTAATTCTGCCAGTTGAACCGAGGCCTCTCTTATTGCTTTTGGGCCAAAACGCGCACCAGGGCGAAAGCTTGTTGCAGCATCAAAGGGAATGCCGCTGATTGTAATATCAACACCACTCAGATCTTTGGTGTATTTGCGACGCAAAAAACTGAGTGCACCACCGTAAGTCATTTCACCATCTCTACCATAAAGACCTTTTTTACTAAATGCTTGGTCTGTGGTTACATCTTCAAAATCACTCATGAGCCGCTTATCCTTATCTATAAAATTACTGTGATCACAAAAATATGCTGTTACTCTATATTTTATATGAAAATAATGGTATTTAAGGAAAAAAATTTCATATAAAAGTGTAAAATAATGTGATCACAAATTGATTTATCGATAAAAAATATGAAAATTGGAATTTTACAAGTGGGTAAAGCCCCAGAAGAATCAATAGATATTTATGGCAGTTATGCAGAAATGTTTATCGCCTTGTTGGACCCAAAAAAACAATCTTTTGATTTTAAAATATTTGAAATATGTGATGACGAGTTTCCCTTAAGTTGTGATGAGTGTGATGGATGGATTATCACGGGTTCGAGGCATGGCGTTTACGAGTCAATTCCATGGATTAAGCAACTCAGTCAACTGATTGTTGATATCGTTAATTCCAATAGCCCTCTGTTAGGTATATGCTTTGGACACCAGATAATTGCTCAAGCGCTGGGAGGGAAGGTAGAAAAATCAGCCAAAGGTTGGGGTGTGGGCTTTGATACTTATAAGCTTGCAGATAAAACCCATTATATGGATAATTTAAACTCTGAAATTATGCTAAATATAATGCACCAAGATCAAGTTACAATACCACCAAAGGGTGCAGTAGTTTACGCAGCATCTGATTTTTGTCAATGCGCTGGCTTTTACGTTGACGACAAGGTATTAACCATACAAGCACACCCTGAGTTCTTAGTTGATTTCAATAAAGCTTTATTAATCCAACGCTCCTCATCAGTGATCCCCAAGGAGATTGTTGATCCTGCTCTTGTTGAGCTTGATAGGGGCTATAAGGATGTTGATTCTGATAATTTTGCTCAAAGTATGAGAAATTTCTTACTGAGGTAGCTTATCAAATTCGATTGTTACCTTTTCGGTGATGTACTCACCAATGGGAATGGCAGAAGTTGCAGCTGGAGAAGGTGCATTACAAACGTGTATGGAGCGCTTACTTTCTGCAAAAAGAAAATCGTGTACCAGCGTACCATCTTTTAAAACGGCCTGAGCGCGTACACCCGCTGGATAGGGCTGAAGATCCTTTAGATTGATTGACGGGCAATATTTTTGCACCTGTTTTAAATAGCCTCGTTTGTAAAAAGAGTTAAGCATTTCTTTAATGCCTGATTGCAGGTTTTGTCCGATTACTTTGTAAAACCCTTTAAAGAAAAGCATTTGTAAAAAGTCTTTAAAACTGAAGTTAATTCTGTTGTAGCCTTCCCGCTTAAATCCAAGAACTGCATTGGGTCCAACTGTCACACTGCCATCAATCATTTTTGTTAAGTGAATGCCCAAGAAGGGCAACTCTGGATCAGGGATTGGATAGATTAGATGATTAACAAGTTGATTATACTTTTGTGGGAGTTGATAGTATTCGCCGCGAAAAGGAATTATTTGGAAGTCGGTGGGTATGTTCAGCAGCGTAACAATGCGATCGGCCATTAAACCGGCGCAACTAACCAAATATTTTGTTTTGAATGTTTCATGTTTAGTCACCACTTCAACAGAATTTGAATCTTCATTAAGGTTGGTGATTTGAGTATCCAGCAAATATTCCCCACCTAAAGCCTCAAACTGTTCAGCCATTTTCTGCGTAATCATTTGGTAATCAACAATACCTGTGGATTTAACTAAGATAGCGCCAAGGCCGGTGATATTTGGCTCGATCCGTTTAAGTTGATGTTTATTGAGTAATTCAACCTCAATTTCATTTTTCTGGCAGCGCTCAAATAATTCATGCATTCGATCAAGTTCGACTTGTGTAGCCGCTATCAGCAATTTACCGCATTGTTCAAATGGGATGTTGTGTTCTGTGCAAAAATCAATTGTTGCCTTTAGACCCTCTTTGCAAAACCGTGCCTTTAGGCTTCCGGGCTGATAGTAAACCCCTGCATGGATTACACCACTATTGTGCCCTGTTTGATGGGTAGCAAATAAGCGCTCTTTTTCAAGTAAGAGAATCCTTTTGTTGGGGTGCTCGGTTATCAATGAAAGGGCTGTAGAAACACCAACGATACCCCCACCGATGATTATGAAATCGTACATATTAATAAGGCCAAAAAACTTCAAATACTAAGACTGTTGCAAAATTGATTTTGGGACGGAGTTTGGGGAAGGCTAAAAAATTTAATGTTTTATAAGTCATTTATTTTAATCCCCTTCCACAACTAAAAAAATGTCGGAGTTATTGGAAATAGTGCTTGCACTATTTTGCAATAATTTCATACTATACCGCTTTTTGCTCATAAAGGGCGTTCTCAATAAAAGCGCCTCGTTGGCGCAACAGCTCTCTATGGAGGTTCTTTTTAGCAATAAATTTATCACGACCGTGCAGCCAGCAATAGTTGTTAATAATGAGCATACTGCCCTCACACAGTCCAACCCCAAAAGTATTGGTTTCTGATTCCAAAGATTCACCCATTTCATAAAGGTATAAACCTTGATCAATATTAAATGGTTCAGCAAATTGATCAATAAACGACATGCGAGCTTCACCTGAGCTATGTTCTTCTAAAAAAACAGGGTGATAGGTTTTATAACCAACATTTTTACTGGGTGGCGAGGACCATTGTATGTCTTCTTTAGCCAGTTCGTGATTGTGGAACTTATCCAAATCCTGCCAATCATCGACGTGCAATAGCAGCGATTCCCCACCTTCAACATCAACTTCAAGCATTTTTTGCATAATAACCCAGTCGGTATGCTCTTTAACGTAGGTACCGTCTGTGTGAAGTTCCATACGCCGATGAGCTTGACGAAGGTAACTGTCACTTTTGTCCTCATTTTTAACACTAAAACGTGCATAGAATTTGCCCGACATGGAGTCAAGGTTTGGCACCCCAATAAGGTGAGAGATTGCTGTTGACAGCATAATATTAAAATCAATAAAATCCATGTTATTGAGTGTATCTGGCTCAAGGGATTCGCACTGAAGCAGAACAGCGCCAGTTTTTCGATCTTTGACGGTGTTGAGCAGGAAATCTCCAAGCGTGTTATTGGTTTCTTTGTTGAGGCAATTAGCGACATGAAAACGCAAAAAAGGCTTGTACTCAATTGACTGAACATTTTGTGCAGCTATTCTTTTACAAAAGTTTGTAATGGTTAAACTGGAAAGTGTTATAACTGACAACCTCTTATTTTTTGGATGTGGATTAACGCTAAAGCCTATCGCTTGGTTGTTTTTCATAGTTATTGCCCGATTTTATAAAATGTCGACATTATTGCATTATAACGATATTAATGGTAAAATGCAATTAATTACATTGAAAGCCTTTCAGTATTTATCATGGTGCAGTTTGTGGATATTGAATGAAAAATTGAAATGACTACCTCTACAAAAAATACAGCCGCACAGATACTAGAAGCCCTGACTGGTGACATCCTAGAGGGTGAGTATTTGCCGGGTGAGAAGTTGCATATTAAGACCCTAAGGGAGCGCTATGAGGTGGGTACAAGCCCGTTGCGTGAAGCCTTAAGTCAATTGATTGCTAAAGACTTGGTTGTCTCAGAGAACCAGAGGGGGTTTTACGTCAGCGATATTTCAATAGATGATTTAGAAGATATTTATCAGGCGCGAGCCAAAATAGAGGCGCTTTGTATACAAATGGCGATTGAAAAAGGTGATGACTACTGGGAGGCGAATTGCTTAGCAGCGATACATCGACTTAATAAAAGCAGCGGAGCGGAGGCCGTTGACCTTAAAGAGTGGCAGAAGCGCCATTCGACATTCCATAGCGATTTAGTAGCTGGCTGCGCATCTCCTCGCTTGTTGCAGATAAGGCAGTCTTTGTTTGAAAAATCAACTAGATATCGTAACCTTTGGTTAAAAGAAAATGTGACCAACGCTGACACACTTGGTGTGAATCAGCAGGAGCATACAGAGTTGCTAAATTTGGCATTAGAGCGCGATATTAAGAGTGCTACTCAACTTGTGGAGGCGCACATACTCACGCCCGTAGAAATAATTAAAAAGTCTTTAACATGAGACCTTTACACAAATTATTTAAAATTTGCTGAGTGACAAGGGTAAATAAAAAATGTGTAAAAATTTGTAATTAATAGCACTAGCTATTGATTAGAATTTTTCTGAACTTTTTAGCATCATTGTCCCCAGCCCTTTGGGATAGGGGATTTATTCCATTTTTCTGCGTTAATTTTTTTCACAAGACAACAAGTTGAGCTTTTAAAAATATGCCTTGTAAAATGAAAAAAAATACCACTATCAAATCTAAAATGACTTGTGCAAAGGTCTCAACCTAAGAATCAAATCGAATAGCAGTGCATTGGAGTGGGCGTGAAAACTCAGATGGAATGTGGTGTTTATTGTCGAATAAAACTGGCGCTAAAGCTTTCAACATGTCCTCATAAATATTTTTTTTGAAGTCGATGACGGCTTCGATTGGACTCCAAAAGTCGACCCATTTCCAATCATCAAATTCAATCTCTTCGTGACTGTCCAGGCGAATATTCTCCTCTGTGGAGTCCAGCCTTAACAAAAACCAAACTTGTTTTTGACCAACGTATAGTGGTTTTTGATTGGGCCTTAGGTAGTTATTTGGCAGATCATAGCGCAACCATTTAGGCGTTTTTGCAAGCACAGTAACATGCTCTTTTGCAAGGCCGACTTCTTCATCGAGCTCGCGATAAAGCGCATCGAAGAGGTCTTCGCCTCTATCGATTCCGCCTTGAGGTAGCTGCCAAGCATTTTCCTTGTATCGCTTTGCTAGAAGTATTTGCTTCTTCTTATTTGTGAGAACAATACCAACGTTAGCGCGATAGCCTTCGTTGTCAATCACTAATCGTCGCCAGCAGCAAAACCTAGAATGTGAAGTAAGCTAAGGAATAAATTATAAATCGAGATATAAAGCGTTACCGTCGCCATAATGTAATTGGTCTCACCGCCGTGTATGATTGTACTTGTTTGATAGAGTATTAACCCACTCATCAACAAAATAAAGCCAGCAGATACGGCTAGAGATAATGCCGGCATGCTGAAGAAATACGCAGCCAAGCCCATCAAAAACATCACCATAATGCCTGCGGCTAAAAATCCACCCATAAAGCTAAAGTCTTTTTGAGAAACCAGTGCATAGACTGACAGTGTCGCAAAGATAACCGCAGTACCTGTCATTGCCATTGCGACCAATTCGGCGCCATTAGAGAAGGCTGTTAGGTACATATTGATGATTGGGCCTAGCGTTAAACCCATAAAGCCAGTTAAGGCAAACACCGCCAAAATACCGTAAACAGAATTTCTAAGTTTGGTTACTAAAAACAGTAAACCGAAATAACCAAGGAGAGTCATTAAGCCAAGATAAGGGAAGTTAATTGCCATTGATACATAAGCCATCACACCACTAAAAAGCAGTGTCGCTGAAAGCAATTGATAAGTGTTTCTGAGTGTGCGATTGATAACAATTGCATTACTTGCTGTTTGAACATTTGAACGCATAATATTTGAAGTAAAAGTAAAAGTGTAAAATATAGTCAATTTCGACTCAAAAAGCAAGGAAAGAGGGCTCTTTTTTAAATGAAACTTATTTTAGGTATGGGACTCACAGGTCTTTCTGTTGCGCGTTTTTTTAAAAATCAGCAAGTAAACTACCAAATTGCAGACTCCCGTCAGTCACCACCATTGCTGGACACTTTTATAGCCGAAGGGCTAGCTGAAGATTGTCAGCTGGGCTCTTGGAGAGAAAGCCTCCTCGAAGGGGTTGAGGAAATTATTGTTAGCCCTGGTATTGCTATGTCAGAGGAAATAGTCATTTGGGCAAAAGCCAAAGACATTTCATTGATAGGAGATATTGAGTTATTTTCGCGCTACGCTGATGCGCCAATTATTGGTATCAGTGGCTCTAATGGCAAATCCACCGTGACTCAGCTCGTTGGTGAAATGGGAATTGCTGCAGGTAAAAATGCAGCAATTTGTGGCAATATTGGTACACCAGTGATGGATGCTTTGAATGATGATGTTGATTTATATATCGTTGAGTTATCAAGTTATCAGCTGGATTATACGAATTCATTGGATTTGCTAGCGGGCCTAGTTTTAAATATCACGCCGGATCATTTGGATCGTTATCTTAGCTTTGAGGCTTACATTGCTTCAAAAATAAGTCTTTATCAATACTGCCAAAATAAGGTGATTAATCTTGATGAAAGTGTCACTTCTGGTATTGTCTGGGATTGTTGTTTTGGCTTGGAAGCTCATAATCAAAAATGTGAATTTAGGGTTGAGACCGATCAAGGCATTACTACATTCTTCAATAGAAGCGATACTCTATTTAGCAGCGAGAGTCTGAAAATAGTCGGCAAACATAATATGAGCAATATTCTTGCAGCTCTTACGTTGGGTTATCTTGCCGGCCTATCAAATAAGGCGATGGTGCAAGCAGCGATAGATTTTAAAGGCTTGCCTCACCGCTTAGAGTGGGTGGTAAATATAGATGGTGTAGATTTTTTTAATGACTCGAAATCAACCAATGCCAACTCGACAATCACCGCCATTAATGCACTGAGTGAGCACTATTCATCTCTGGTGTTGATTGCTGGCGGTATTGCTAAAAAAGAAGATTATTCTGTGATGTTTGAGTTGATTGGCGACAAAGCAGAGGCTGTTGTTTTGATCGGTGAAGCGGCTGAGAGTTTTGCCTCAAGTATTACCAATTGCGTGGTCGAGATTGCGCAGTCAATGGAACAAGCCTTATCGATTGCGAAGTGTTATACAGCTAATGGAGCAATTTTACTTTCACCTGCTTGCGCAAGTTTTGATATGTATGAAGATTTTAATGCACGCGGCGAGGATTTTAAGCGTCTGCTTGCTTAAATAGAGATCTTTGCATAACTAGGAATAATCGTCAATACCCGTCATCTTGCCAATCACCCATAATTATTTAAAGGTCTCTAATAAATTCAATCGCTTTGTCGATGCTTGCCTCTGTAAGGGTGAGTGCGTCATTTTCATTTCTGAGCCAAGTGCACTGGCGTTTACATAGCTGCCTTGTGGCAATGACGGCTTTTTCAATCATTTCACTCTCAGTGGTATCGCCGTCTAAATATTGCCATGCTTGGCGATAACCAACACAACGAATGGATGGCAAATCTAAATTTAGCTTTTTGTTCGTTCGAAGCTTCTTGACTTCATCAATAAACCCAGCATCCATCATTTTGTTGAATCGTTGCTCAATTCTCTGATGCAGCTTTGCCCTATCGGGCATTAATACAATTTTTTTGATCGGATTGTTGAGTGCATTGCCGTCTTTGTTTCCTTGCAACTCACTCAATGTTTTTCCACTTAAATAGTGCACTTCGAGCGCGCGCGTTACTCGTTGTGAGTCGTTACAGTGAATTCTCTCAGCAGCGATAGGGTCAATATCGTTTAATTGCCTGTGTAATTCTTCACTGCCAAGAGTTTTTAATTGTTCGGTGAAATATTGTCTTGACTCACTGGTTGATTCAGGCAGAGCTGAGAGACCGTATTCTAGTGCATGGAAATAAAATGAAGTACCACCAACCAAGATAGGTAATTTATTTTTCTCAAGCGCTAAATTAATATGGATTTTTGCTTGGGTAACAAAATCATTAACCGAAAAAGAATCCTCGGGTTCGCAAATATTAACCAGTGCATGTGGGTAATTTTGCAGGATTTCAGAGTCGGGTTTGGCCGTACCAATATCCATATTGTGATAGATGAGAGCTGAATCCACACTTATGAGGTAGGCGTCAAAATGTTTGCACAATTCAATTGCCAACTCTGTTTTGCCAGAAGCAGTCGGGCCCATTAAAAAAATGACTGAATTATTAGGCGACAATCTCATATGAGTACTAGGCTTATATCAAGGTGTCCTACATTATACCCATGGGGCAGGGCGTAGCCTCCTTTAGGGTAAGTTTCGTATAGTCAAGCAAGTTTCCTAACTTAACTTTATAATACCCTCTAAATTTTTATATTACTCAATAACGATGTTTACAGTCTTAAATCAGGCGAGTGGAAAATCCTTCCAGAGTTCAGGCGAAGCGCCAATTTTGGATGATGCTCTAACACATGGTCTAAACTTTCCCTATGGTTGTCAAAATGGCTTTTGTGGCAAGTGTAAAGCCGTTGTTTTAAACGGTGAGATTAAATACAATGGCGATGTTCCACCAGCCATTACTGAAGAAGACTTGGAGGCCAATATGGCTTTGCTTTGCCAATGTAGAGCAACGAGTGATTTGTATATCAATGTTGATGAGTTAGATGATTTGGCTAATATAGAGGTGCGCTCACTACCTTGCAAGGTAGAGCAAATTAATCGCCTCAACCATGATGTGATTCAAATTATGCTTAAAATTCCCGGCGCGCAATCTTTGCAATATTTAGCTGGGCAATATCTTGATCTAGAGCATTCCGATTTTGAACCCCGTGCTTTTTCAATTGCCAATGCGCCAACCAATTCAAATTTTATTGAGCTTCACGTTAGATTGGTCGAGGACGGTCAATTTACTAATTTTATTTTTAATAGATTGACCGAAAAGACCATTCTTAGAATTGAAGGCCCCAAAGGTGACTTCTTCTTAAGAGAAGAAAGTGATAAGCCTGCTATCTTGATTGCAGGCGGCACCGGTTTCGGTCCTATTAAGGCGATTGTTGAGCACTTGATTGCTATTGAGTCTCAAAGAAAAGTACATATCTACTGGGGCGTTAGAGCTGAAGAAGACATCTATTCTAATTTGCCTGCTGAATGGGCCAATGAGTTTGAAACGATTAGTTATGTGCCCGTTTTGTCAGAAGCTAACGGCGCTTGGCAAGGTGAAAAAGGCTTCGTCCATGAAGCCGTCGCCCAAGATTTTGCAGATTTATCTGATTATGAAGTTTATGCTTGTGGGCCACCGGTAATGGTCAAGGCGGCAGCCAGTGGTTGTCTAGAAAGAGGCTTGTCGAAGAAAAACTTCTACTCAGATGCTTTTGAATATGCCTTTGAGGAAAGTGCTGATGACTAGTATGCAATCTCACTTAGAAGAGCAATTGAAAATTGCTCTAGAACCCAGCCACCTTGAAGTGATTAACGAATCAAGTAATCATTCAGGGCCAGCTACAGAATCCCATTTCAAGCTTGTTGTGGTGAGTGAGATTTTTGACAAAATGAAACTAATTGATCGTCATCGTTTTATTAATAAACTCTTTAAAGAAGAGTTAAATCACATCCATGCTTTGGCGATGCACACCTATACACCGAGTGAATGGAAGGTGCGCCAAAGTTCGCCAGATTCGCCACTTTGTGCTAGCAAAACAAAATAGTGCGCGCTCTTTTACTAACACTTGTCTTAGTGCTGTCGGGCTGCCAAAGCGTTCTTGATAAGGTCAAAAATTTAAGTAATTTAATTGATGTTGCACCGCCAACAAAAATCTATAAGGATGAGTCCAATCTTTGGCACTATATTGCCAATCATCAGCGCTTAGTCGGTCAAAATCAACAACGAGTTGATGAACACATTGCCTGGTTTTTAAAACACCCAGATTACCTTGAAAGAGTTAGTAGGCGTGCCCAGCCATACCTTCATTTGGTAGTGAGTGAAGTTGAAAAAGAAGGCTTGCCAATTGAAATTGCCTTGCTGCCAATTGTTGAATCTGCCTATTACCCTTTTTCCTATTCTCACGGTACAGCGGCAGGGCTTTGGCAATTTATTCCTTCGACAGGAAAGTTGTACGGCCTTGAAGAGGATTGGTGGTATGCAGGTAGGCGTGATGTACTTGCATCCACTAAAGCCGCTGTTCAATATTTGAAAAACCTCAATGAGTTATTTGACGGGGATTGGCTGTTGGCAATTGCTGCCTACAATGCCGGTCCAGGACGCGTTCAAAATGCAATTGATGCCAATAAAAAAAGCGGCAAAAAAACCGATTACTGGCATTTAGAATTACCGGTTGAAACAAAACGTTATGTGCCGAAATTATTAGCCGTAGCGAAAATTCTACAAGATCCGTTGCGCTACAAACAAAGCTTCGAGAGAATTAATAATGTCCCTTATCTTCAAGCAATTGAGCTGGATTCTCAGTTTGATTTAGCACTGATCGCTCAGTGGACGGGGCTTAGTATTGATGATATTTATGCTTACAACCCTGGTTTAAGGCGATGGGCGACCCCAAGCGTTCTGCCATTTACGCTATTGCTGCCAGATTCGGTTGTGTCAATTTTTGAGAAAAAGTTAAACGAGTCAGGTGATCGACCTCAAGTCAGTTGGGTTCGTCACAAAATTCAATCGGGCGAAAGTCTCAATTTGTTAGCGAGTAAGTACAACACAACGCTCGAACAAATTATCAGTGTAAACGATCTGCGAGACGACACGATTCGTGCAGGTGAGTATATTATTGTGCCGCTTGCGCAACAAGGCGAATCGTATTATGCACTATCGGAAGAACAGAGAGAAAAGAGCAGACTCAATTCTCAAAAAGGTGCTTCAAAATTAGTATACACTGTTGTTTCAGGTGACAGTCTGTGGAAAATCTCTGAGCAGTTTGACACCAGTATCAATAACCTTATACGCTGGAATCATATTCAACCATCGGCCCCTCTTTCAATCGGCAAAGAATTGGTTATACGGTTGACGAACAAGAACCAAACAGAGCTCGCTAAAATTGCCAGAACTGGGCTCGATATAACTCGTAAAATTACTTATAAGGTTAAGTCTGGTGACAATTTATCCAAAATTGCCAGTAGGTACAGTGTCACAGTGACTCAAATACGAAAGTGGAACGAACTTGGCACTTCACATATTATTCACCCGGGCCAAAAGTTAAATATTACAATTAGTGTTGTTAATTCGAATCTAAGCTGATGATGTTACCGATTAAGAAAACCATTCTGGCCAGTCTAGCTTTTATCATTATGCACTGGCGTAAAATTATAGAAATCTCTATTATCCCAATGATTTTTGCATTTCCTTTGCTGCTTGTTCTACCTGAGCTTATGGCTGTGTCTAAGCAGCTATTTATGGGCCAGACTGGTGTCAGTATTAGTGTGCCGGATAACACGCTACTGTATATGCTCTTATTCTTGTTTGGTTACGCCTTACTTTCCATTAATTTAGCTCGTTTGGTCATGTTGGGTACAGGCTCAGTTTCTATTTTGAGTTGTGTTTTTGAGTTTGGTAAGATTGCTAAATATACTGGACTGACAATGTTGATAGGCTTTGCTATTGTTTTTCCTACTGCCCTTACAGGGCTACTCTTCGTACAACTAATTGTGTACTTTTTGATTGTTCCATTAACACTTAATTTTGTTAACGTTGCCATAGGAAGGGCGCTTAATTTGCGCTGGAGGCTAACTTTTATTGTTCACGTTAACTTGTTTTTAATGCAAGTCTTGTTGCCGACATTATTTGCCTACCTGTTTGGAATTGTTGCCGATGCCTTGGGTCTAAGTATCTATGTTACTTTGCTTGTTCAGGTGATTATTTTTTATTGGTCTGGCGTTAATCTTGCTTTTTGCTATCGCGTTATTGTGGCACATAACTCAGCGCAAAGCCTTTAGCGTAGCGCATATCAAAAATCCCTCTTTTTCGTATTTTTCTAGAGGTTTTCTTTAAGTTGTCATAAGCTTTAACAAAATCCTTTAAGCGATGCTCTTGCTTTAGATGACCTAGAATAATACTAACATTGGGCTCAATGGTAAGTTGGTCTATTTGGCCTCGTTCAAACTTTGTAATGACTAACGGCTCGAGAATGGCTTGATAAAGCTGATAATCTTTAAAGAATTTGAGCGCTCCATCTTCATCAACAACAGCCAAAGGCGTCTGTGAAGTTACCATTACTTCTGGTTTGAATAGTATGCCTTCAGTTGAAATGTAACCCTTTTCCTGCCATCGCATCGCTATGATATGGGCGCTTAACTTGATGTCGATTTTATTCCAAAAAATTCGATCAGCTTCAGCACTGGCAACCCAGGGCTCGGTCTCAATATTTTCTTTTAATTCGGCTAAGTTAATCAAGTATTTATTGTTAAGAAGCGGCGCAATAAGTTGTTCATAGTGAGCATCACTGCGGTTAAGTTTCTCATCAATTGTCCAGCTAATCTTAGGATCAAATAAATTTGAACGATGAAGGCTGTAGCCAACGGCGGCAATGGCCAAGATAAGCAGTAAAAATGGCAGTTTCCTTCCCAGTTGTTGAACAACAACTTTAGTTGGTTTTTTTGGCTTATTTAAGCGATTAAGTCTTTGTTTGGCCATGATTTATACAAGAGTCTCAGCCATGCAGAATACTAAGGACGAGCTGCTCAAAAGTCATCCCGGCTGCTTTTGCCGCCATCGGCACAAGTGAATGTGAAGTCATGCCTGGTACAGTATTAATTTCGAGTAAATAAGGTGTTTTATCTTTGTCGATGATAAAGTCAACTCGTCCCCATCCCGAGGCACCAGTCGCACGAAAAGCCTCCATTGCAATTGTTTGCAGGTATGTTTCTTCTTCATCCGTTAAATCAGCTGGGCAGAGGTACTCAGTTTTATCGCTGAAATATTTTGAATCGTAATCATAAAACTCAACATCAGCAATAATTTTCACACTTGGCAACGCCTCTCCATTAAGGATGGCAACGGTATATTCAGCACCCTCAATCCAATGTTCAATGAGAGCATCATCGTCATATTGCCACGCCAAATTAAGTGCCTTATTTAACATACCCCTATTAGTTACTTTACTTATGCCGATGCTAGAGCCTTCCAAGATTGGCTTGACTGCCCACGGTAAAGGGATGTTAATGCTCTCTGGAGGGTTTTTCTTATTTGCAACAATGGATGGTGACAAAGGTAAGAGATGCTGCTGCCAGGTTTCTTTAGTAATGGCCTTATTCATGCATAGTGCGGAGGCAGCACTATCGGAGCCGGTGAATGGAATACCTCTACCTTCTAATAGGGATTGAATATGGCCGTCTTCACCGCCGCGTCCGTGGAGAGCGATAAAGGCTTTATCAAACTTCTTATTCCATAATGATTCAATATTATCCGCAGTGAGGTCAAAAGCAAAACAATTAACTTTGTTTGCCACAAGCGCTTCATAAACGGCCTTACCACTCAATAGGGAAATCTCTCTTTCGGCAGAGTAACCGCCCATTAATACTGCAATCATATAATCACCAACTCTGGCTCCAGGGCAACACCGTGTGCGTCTGCCACAGTGGTTTGGATGTGTTTAATCAACTCCTCTATATCCTTGGCGGTGGCCGAGTTTTGGTTGATAATAAAGTTAGCATGCTTGTCAGAAATACAGGCACCACCAATACAAAAGCCTTTTAAATTACAAGCCTCAATGAGTTTGGCTGCAAAGTTATTGTTTGGGTTTTTAAAGACACTGCCGCAACTTGGCAGCCCAATAGGCTGTGAGGCATTTCTTTTATCAAGTAAGTCGCGTACTTCGATGTTTTTCTCAACTTGGTTAAAATTAAACTCAGCGCTTACAAAAAATTCATCATTGTGCTTTGCTTTAACACTGCGATAAGTGATGACATAATCATCAGGCGATCTTTGTTGAATGTTGCCATTCATATCAATCGTTTTGACGGAGACGACGTATTGCCAGATTTCTGAACCGAAAGCACCTGCATTCATTGCCAGAGCGCCACCAACACTACCGGGGATCGCGCTGAGAAATTCAGCACCATGTTTGTTATTTGCACCCGCAAATCGAGATAATTTGGCAAGCGTTGCGCCAGCATCGGTTTTAATCACACTGTTGTCAAAACTAATATTTTTTAAGTGCTTAGTGTGTACAACTAGACCATCAAAACCATTATCACGAATGAGTAAATTGCTACCCAGTCCAATGAAAATAACCGTTTTTTTGTTTTTCTTTAAATGACTTGAGAGTTGATCGATGTCCGCTGGCACAAAGAATTCATTGGCCAGCCCGCCAGCCCTAAGCGAGCAGTGTTTGGACATTGGTTCATTTATTAAGTGGGTCATTAATGATGTCCAAAATGCTCTATCAGCTCATGCGGTATTTTATGAACATCACCAGCACCCAGTGTCAAAAGTACATCTTCAGCTAAAATTACATTGGGTAAAACGTCGAGGATTTCCTTACTATTACTCAACACTATTGGATCAATCGAACTTCTTTGTCGAATAGAATCGGCAAGTGCTGCAGAATTGACTTGATGAATGGGTGATTCGTTCGCTGGATAGATATCTAATAAAATTAAAACATCCACTCGAGAGAGGCAGCTGACAAATTCGTTAAACAAATCTCGGGTTCGGCTGAAGCGGTGTGGCTGGAAAATAACCACTAATCGGTTTGTTGTGAAAGTGTTTCTCAGGGTACTAAGTACTGCTGCTATTTCGTTCGGGTGATGGCCATAATCATCAAACAGAGGTATGGCATAGTCTTTAATTGAGATTTTATGATGATAGTCAAGTCGACGTGCAACACCACTAAAGTTGTCAAGTGCGGCCTGTATGATCTTATGATCTATTTCAAGTTCAATGGCTACAGCAATAGCCGCAAGAGCATTTAAGATATTGTGTTTACCAATAAGATTAAGCGCGACAACAAATTTCTGTTGATGTTTTTTACACTCCACATCAAAGGTCATTTGCATTTTCTTTTGTACTACATTAGAGGCCTGTACATCGGCGTCATCACTAAAGCCATAACCAAGAATAGGTCGGTGAATCTTTTTCAGAATGTCTTGTACACCTTGGTCATCTACACAGACAACACACACACCGTAAAAAGGCAAATTAGAGGTAAAGTTAACAAAGGCATTGGTAAGGTTTTCGTAATTGTGCTCATAGGTTTCCATGTGATCTTCGTCGATATTTGTAATCACGCTAAGCATCGGTTGTAAATGCAAAAACGAAGCATCACTTTCATCAGCCTCCGCCACCAAATAATCACTTTTTCCTAGCTTGGCATTCATGCCAGTCGCATTAATTATGCCGCCAATAATATAAGTTGGATCAAGTTTTGCCTCGGTCAAAATATGAACAATAAGGCTGGTTGTGGTTGTTTTTCCATGGGTGCCTGCAACGGCAATACCAAAGCGAAAGCGCATTAGTTCAGCCAGCATTTCAGCACGAGGCACAATCAATAGATGATTCTCTTTAGCTGCTAATAGTTCGGGGTTGGTTTTTGCGATAGCTGAAGAAACAACAACCGCTTGTTTGCCGATAATATTGTCGGCACTTTGACCGTACATCACTTCACAGCCTAAGCTTGCAAGGCGCTCAGTTACCTTAGTGGTTTGAATATCAGAACCAGAGATCTCATAGCCTAAATTATTAAGAACTTCGGCAATGCCGCTCATTCCTGTGCCGCCAATACCTATAAAATGAATTTTCTTTATTTTTGAACGTGTTGGGTTGTCGATTAATTTCATTTATTGCTAACGGTTATGACGGTTATTGCTTGAATGCCTTGCCCCTTGCCAAAGGCCGTTAAGCCTTCACCAGTGGTGGCCGTAATACCAACATCGTTGGCGCTAATATTACATAGTTTGGCAATACTGTTTTTCATGTTTTTAATTTGAGGCGCTATTTTTGGCTCTAAGCATTCCAATGCAATCGCAATATGTTCGATTTTCCAATCGTCTAAATCATCAAGTGCACATTGTAAATATTGGCGAGAATCTTTAATACCTTTTTGGCAAAGCTCATCTGCGATTTTCCCTAGAATATTTCTGCCGGTAATACTCGAGATTGCATTGGTTAATGAGTGCAATACAACATCGGCATCGCTATTACCTCTAAGGCCCTTACCTTGTTCGAATTTAACACCTGCTAAGATTAAATCTTTACCAAACTCATCCTCGAAAGCGTGGGAGTCTTGACCAAGTCCGGTTTTAATTTTCATCGTTAAGAGGTCTCAAATAATAGTTAGCTAACGCAATATCCTCAGCCACAGTAATTTTGATATTATCCTTTGAGCCAATCACAATTTTTACCTTGGCCCCAGTTCGCGCAACAGCCTCGGCTTCATCGGTGATGTGAGCATCACTACTAACAACATTTTCTAGCGCTTTCATCAGCACGCTAAATTTAAACATTTGTGGTGTTTGTGCTTGAAACAATCCCTCTCTATCAATAGTTTTTTGCACTTCAAAGTCATCAGCAAGTTTTAACGTGTCCACCATTGGCGTCGCTAGAATTCCACCATCGCCACCATCTTTTAATTCATCGATGAGCAATTGAACATCACTTGCTTTTACGCAGGGCCTGACTGCATCGTGCACCAGTACCCAATCATCTGGTTTGGCAAACTCAGCTAGAGTATTAAGCGCATTTAATACTGAATGAAAACGCTCTTGACCGCCTTCGGCAATGGCAAGCATTTTGCCGTGTTTTTGATAATTGGACGTTTGAAAGTATTCATCATCTTGAGGTATGGCAACGACACAACCAATAATATCATCCATTTTAAGCAGTGTTTTTAGGCTTTGATCAAGAATGGTCAAGCCATTTTCAAGCTGTAAATATTGTTTTGGCGTAGTTGTATTCATGCGCGAACCACTGCCGCTAGCAGGAATAATTAAGAAACAATTATTATGTGACATGGAGGTCTAAAAATTCCAATTTAAACGCTGTATTAATTAGGTTTTATTATAGATGTTTCGTCACTATTATCCGCCTCAATAATTGCATTGATTTGATAGTAAGTTTCACCATCTTTAACCAATCCGTATTTATAGCGCGCTTTCGATTCTATCAAGATTAAGTCACCATCACTGTAATTATCAATTTGCTTTTTTAAGGCTTGGTTTTCTTCCTCAATTCGAGCGTTCTCGAATATGATATTGTCAATCATATTTTGTCGGTCGTTAATCACCATCGGAAAGCCATTAATCAAAATATTTTGTTTAAAAAGAGCGACAAATATAACAATAAAAACAAGGGTGATTTTGTATTTATAAACAAAACCTAATAATCCTAATTTTGGTTTATTTGAATTGTTTCGCATTAATTGAAATCTAACATTCTGAATAAGAATCTCATTATATCGAATTGGTTTTAGTATGAGGCCAATTCCACGGTAACATTGACGAGTATCGTAAAGCTAAATCTGATTTTATTGAGTATGTTCTTAAAGTCACATAACAAAGCGCTCTCGTTCGGACGCAAACTTCGCCGCAACTTGTGCGGCATTATGCGGCAGGAGATTTATGAATAAATTAACGATACCGAACGCTCTTGAGATACTTAACAGGCAGAGCGAACCTTTCATCGAGCTGTTTAGGCATGGCACAATGGTGGTTGAAATATATAAACCCATTAAAGTTGACCTCCAACAGCCTCATACAAGAGATGAGCTCTATGTCGTTACTTCGGGTTCAGGCTATTTCGTAAATGGCAGCAGCAGGGCTAGTTTTGAAACTGGTGAGGCCTTATTTGTTCCCGCAGGCGTTGAGCATAGATTTGAAAACTTCACAGATGATTTCTCTACATGGGTTTTCTTTTATGGCCCCGAGGGTGGAGAAAGCGCATAATAAGATGCTTAGGCAAGCAAGCCTCCACTGGACGCGCTAACGCGCACTGCTTAGCAAGATGTTACTCTAGATCTGGCGAAAGTAGACGCCCTGCTTGATCAATAGAAATACCTTTTCGTATGGCGTAATCTTCTACTTGCTCTTAAATAATGAGAAAAGCTGCTCATTTAATTATTTCTTGGTGGATTGTAGATAGGTTTTCGAGAAGTAATCGTGCAGTGGTAGTTTATTTTTGTTGAAAAGTTGAAAAATAAAGCCGATGCCAACCAGTGACAAGGGCGCTAGAAAAAACCGAACGGCTGATTGTTTGTAAGTGATGCTTTTTCTGTCAGCTTGCATGATTTCAAATTTCCATGCTTTCATCCCAAGCGTTTGTCTGCCTTTGACCCAAGAAAGTGCAAAATAACCAAAAGTCAATAATAACATGAGTAAGAAAAAAAGCGGATTTTTTGTGCCGTCTTGTATGGCAATAACAACAAACAGTCCAATACAAAAAACAAGCGAAAAAACCAAGAAAAAATCGTAAGTGATAGCGCCTAGTCGGCTTACAAGTGAGACGTTTGATTTCATGTTTGTAATAATATTAAAAAGTTAGTTTGTTTTTTTATAAACCTTTGAAAGGAGTTTGCCTTGGTAAAGTGTGGTGTTTATGATGTCACCCACATTGATATCATTTGTGTTGTGTATGACAAAATTTTCTTCATTTTGGGTGATACTGTAACCGCGTGATAAAGTCGACAACGGCGAGAGGATATGCAGTGCTTTGGCTTGATTGTTGAGTTTGGCTACGCTCTCAGAGAGTGAGTGTGCCATCTTCTGATGCAGTCGTTCTTGTGCAAGTTTGTTTTGTTCGATTTTATAGGTAATGAATCGCGCAGGCGAGTGTTGATAAAGTTCGGTGTTGAGTGATTTAAGTTTGGCTTGATTAAGTGTTTTTAGTGTTTTGATAACCCGAGTCAACCTTGCTTCTGCTTCATCCAGCCTTTGTGCTTTGTGCTGTAACTCTTGGCTGGGATCAATAATTCTGAATTGCAGTTGTTGTAATAAGAGTTGATTTTTTTCAAGCGTTAGATCAGTGGTGTTGGCTAAGTTTTGTCTAAATTTTGCTAGCTGGTTAAGAAGCTCGGTTTTATCTGGTGTTACCATTGCAGCAGCCGCACTTGGAGTGGGCGCTCGTGCATCGGCAACAAAATCGGCAATGGTGGTGTCAGTTTCGTGGCCAATGGCGCTCACAATTGGCTTTTTACAAGCGAAAATTGTTCTAGCAAGGCTTTCTTCGTTAAATGCCCAAAGATCCTCCATTGAGCCACCACCACGCGCCAGGATAATAACCTCGCAGCGTTTGTCATCTTCAGCCATCTTTAACGCCTTGATAATCTGTTGATGAGCGCCGTCACCTTGTACTAATGTATCGTAAAGGTATATATTGGCAAATGGATAACGCTTATTAAGTACATTGATGATATCGTGAATAACAGCACCATTTGCCGATGAAACAACAGCGATAGAGCTAACTGAACTTGGTAGCGATTTCTTGTGCTCTGTATCAAACAAGCCTTCTTCGCGCAGTTTATTTTTGAGCTGATCAAAAGCCAGTTGTAGATTACCAATGCCCGCAGGCTCAACTTGTTGCACAACCATTTGAAAATCACCGCGTGCTTCGTAGAGCGTGGGCGCACCCCTAAGAACCACCGACATGCCATTTTCAAGGGCAAATTTTAGTTTGCGCTGGTTAAGACGAAACAATGCACAACGG
>Ga0208879_1000692_pt1 | contig 34081 bp, 27 predicted proteins | sample Knorr_S15_td_Bot_FD_185605 | JGI IMG/M metagenome (GOLD analysis project Ga0208879, IMG submission 185605) | Marine microbial communities from Southern Atlantic Ocean transect - Knorr_S15_td_Bottom_ad_5009_LV_A (SPAdes) (version 2) | ecosystem: Environmental > Aquatic > Marine > Oceanic | place... | reverse complement strand
CTTGGCCAGTACCGTCGTGATAGCTGCCGTCAGTGTCGTCTTGCCGTGGTCAACGTGACCAATCGTACCGACGTTCACGTGAGGTTTCGTGCGTTGGAATTTCTCCTTTGCCATGTTTGCTTACCTATTTGGTAGTGCTTTAAAGTCTTTAGTTGTGTTAAGCGCGCACCGAACCTGATGCAGCAGAGATCACCTCTTCGGCGACACTCTTCGGCACTTCGGAATAGTGATCAAATTGCATTGAGAACAGAGCCCGACCCTGGGAGATCGAGCGCATGTCGGTGGCATATCCAAACATGTTCGACAGCGGGACATAGGCTTTTATGACCTGCGCGTCCTGACGTTGAACCATGTTGTCAATGCGTCCACGGCGACTGTTCAGGTCTCCGATGACATCACCCATATATTCTTCCGGTGTTACCACTTCTACAGCCATAATCGGCTCCATAAGGGCTGGACCGGCTCTGCGAGCCGCTGAGCGAAAGCCCATGCGACCTGCAATTTCAAACGAAAGTTGATCTGAATCCACGTTGTGGAATTTGCCGTCATATAGACGGGCCTTGATTCCTTCAATGGGATACCCGGCGAGCGGACCCTGCATCATTGCGGATTTGATTCCCTTCTCAACGGAAGGAATAAACTCACGGGGGATGGATCCACCCTTTATATCGTTGATGAACTCGAGTCCAATTTCGCCGTTATCTGAGGGACCAATTTCCATCCATACTTCTGCAAACTGACCACGTCCACCCGACTGTTTCTTGTGCGAGTAGCGTTCGTCGATCATTTTGCCGAGCGATTCGCGGTAGGATACCTGCGGTTTACCCACATTGGCTTCCACCTTGAATTCCCGCTTCAGGCGATCGACAATGATTTCGAGGTGAAGCTCTCCCATCCCGGCAATAATTGTCTGCCCGGTCTCGTGATCCACATTGACTTTGAACGTCGGATCCTCTTCGGATAACTTCTGCAGGCCATTTCCGAGCTTGTCGCTGTCAGCTTTGGTTTTCGGCTCGATCGCAATTCGAATTACGGGCTCCGGGAATTCCATCTTTTCGAGGATGACCGGATGATCGATGTCACAGAAGGTATCACCAGTGTGAACCACTTTGACTCCTACAGCCGCCGCGATGTCGCCTGCTCTCACCTCGTCAACATCTTCTCGGGAATCTGCGTGCATCAACAGAATCCGACCGATGCGTTCTTTCTTGCCCGTTGTGGAATTCAGAATTTGAGTTCCTTTTTTCAGGTGACCCGAGTACACGCGGAAAAACGTCAGTTTTCCGACAAACGGATCGGTCATCACTTTGAAGGCGATGGCACTGAAAGGACCATCCGGATCGGCTGGGCGCTCAACTATTTCATCCGTGCGAGGGTGAATACCCTGAATTGGAGGCACGTCAAGCGGGCTTGGGAGATAATCCAGAACACCGTCAAGGAGGCGCTGCACGCCTTTGTTCTTGAATGCTGATCCGCAGAATACCGGGGTGATATCCAGGTTCAGCGTGGCTTTTCGAACCACCGCCTTGAGTTCTTCTTCCGTTATATCCTCGCCCTCGAGGTATTTCAACAGAAGCTCGTCATTGTACTCTGCAACCTGCTCCAGCAGATTGATTCGCCAGTGCCGCGTCTGTGTGATAAGATCGTGGGGGACTTCAATCACGTCCCATGTCTGACCCTGCGTTTCCTCATGCCAGATTATGGCTTTATTGGTGATCAGGTCGATGACGCCCTTGAACATCTCGCCCTCACCAATCGGAATCTGAACGGGGACCGGGTTTGCTTTGAGCCGCTCTTTCATCGCGCTCACGGCCGCCTCGAAGTCGGCACCCGTACGATCCATCTTGTTGATGAACGCGATGCGAGGGACTTTGTATTTGTTTGCCTGACGCCAGACCGTTTCCGACTGGGGCTCTACGCCACCAACGGCGCAGAAAAGCGCCACAGCGCCGTCCAGAACGCGTAATGAGCGTTCAACTTCCACCGTAAAATCGACGTGGCCGGGAGTATCAATGATGTTGATACGGTGATCCTGCCATTCGCAACTCGTAGCGGCACTGGTAATCGTGATGCCGCGCTCCTTCTCCTGCTCCATCCAATCCATGGTAGCACCGCCTTCATGCACCTCACCCATACGGTGAAGCCTCCCGGTGTAATACAGGATGCGCTCAGTCGTCGTCGTCTTGCCGGCATCAATGTGGGCCATGATGCCGATGTTGCGTGTACGTGCAAGCGTGAATGATTTAGGCATGTCTGAAACGAATCAGGTTTTGGGTCGCCCCTTTAATCGAGATCTTCAGTTAGAAGCGGAAATGAGCGAATGCCTTGTTGGCTTCGGCCATTCTGTGCGTGTCATCTTTCTTTTTGATGGCACCGCCCTCTCCTTTGGCTGCACTCATCAACTCGTTGGCGAGACGATTTGCCATGCTCTTGTCATTACGAGAACGGGCATATTGAATCAACCAGCGAAATGCCAGAGCCGTACGACGATCCGGACGAACTTCGATGGGCACCTGGTAGGTTGCACCACCGACGCGTCGGCTTCGTACTTCCACGAGAGGCGCCACATTGGTGACCGCCTGACGGAATATTTCGACTCCATCTTCTTCGGAGCGTTCGGAAATGACGTCAAAAGCCTGATAAACGAGGCTACGGGCGACATTTTTCTTGCCGCTCTTCATGACTGCATTGACGAACTTCGAAACCAGTACATCTTTGTATACCGGATCGGCTAGAGTCTGTCGTTTTTCTGCTGTTTTTCTACGCATGTGTTTCTACGCGCTTTCCTGTGTCGAACAGGGTGTTGCTTGCAAAGCAAGCCGGGGTTTCAGGTGCCAATCGGAACTGGATCGCCCGAGATTAAAATGTCACAATGTTACTTGTCACTTAGCGAGCGAATTACTTCCGGGGACGTTTAGTGCCGTACTTCGAACGACTCTGACGCCTGTCTTCGACGCCCGACGTATCGAGTGCGCCACGGACGATATGGTACTTGACTCCTGGAAGGTCTTTTACACGACCCCCGCGGACGAGCACGATGGAGTGCTCCTGAAGGTTGTGACCTTCTCCCGGGATGTAAGCGATCACTTCATCACCATTCGTCAATCTGACCTTAGCCACCTTACGAAGAGCCGAGTTTGGCTTCTTTGGCGTCGTCGTGTATACACGAGTACAAACACCGCGTCTCTGCGGACAGGACGCGAGTGCTCGCGACTTGGTCTGCTTGACCTTGGGTCTTCGTCCTTTTCGAACCAGTTGCTGGATCGTGGGCACGTCTGTTACCGAGTTAATTCGAACGTTTACAGAGACAACGGATCGGGGTGGAAATTCCGCCCATCTCCGAATAGTTTCAGCCTCACAATATACGGCGCCCTTTTATCGCAACACTCACAGTATTGTGAAGAAAGCTTGAGATGGGGTCCACTTTGGGCAAAATCGGCCCGGAAGTCGATCAGGCGGGACATCAATGAGGATGACTGATCTATATCACTATAACAATAATGATAAATCTAGAATGGGTAAAAACGGCTGATTTCAGCGCCCATTGATGCTATATAATCGGGTGGTAATCGCCCAGGAAATCGCTCTGACATCGCGCTCGGAAGTGGTGCTCTCTGTGTTGATTGACAGTGGGCGCACAAGTGGGCTACCGAACAATCATCCAAAGGTTTACGCGCTACTCTGCCTCGGATTTTGCTCCCGTCTTAGCGCCTCTGGTCTCCTCTTTGGAATCGCCGTTCGTGAGGGCGACTTCATCTTGCCCGGGTGCATCGCCATCAGAAGACTCCGATTTCGAGGCCTCCTCTGCAGCGGCTTCCTTCTCCGTGCCTTCTTTCGCGGTGCTTTCGTTGTCAGCGCCGTTCTCCGCAGCTTCCTCCTTCTCGGCGCCATCATTCTCGGCGCCATCATTCTCGACATTGTCCTTGCTGGCGTCCTCTTTGTCGGCGCCTTCCTCCTTTTTTTGTCCGTTCTTGGAGGGATTGAGATCGATATATTCGCCATGAGGCCTCTTTCCCAGCAGTGCCACCAGGTCCTTCGGACCGAGTACTTCTTTTTCCAGAAGCGCTTGGGCAAGGGCTTCCAGCTCTTTGGAGTACTTTTCCAATACCTCACGGGCCTTCGTGCGCACTCCACCGATGATCAGCCTCACCTCCTCATCGATGATCCGAGCCGTTTCCTCTGAATACGGTTTGCTGAATACCGGACTGTCCTTGGAGCGACCCGAAATGTTGAAGGAGATGTATCCAATGCGTTCGCTCATTCCGTAATCCACGACCATGGCATAGGCCATCGCAGTGATACGCTCCAGATCGTTCTGAGCACCCGTGGATATCTGTCCGAAGATGATCTCCTCCGCTACACGGCCTCCCATCGCCATGACCATGCGATCGGTCAACGCTTCGCGAGTATACAGATAACGCTCTTCAGGAAGGTACTGAGCGTACCCGAGCGCTGCCAGGCCACGCGGAATGATGGATACCTTCACCACCGGATCGGTGTATTTCAGGTACCAGCCAGTAATCGCATGACCCGCCTCGTGGTAGGCTACGATTCTCTTTTCTTCGGGAAGAATGATCTTGTTTTTCTTTTCCAGACCCGCAATTACGCGATCGATGGACTTATCGAAATCGTCCATGTCGATGGCGTCCTTGTCTTCACGGGCCGCGAGCAGCGCCGCTTCATTACAGACGTTTGCTATTTCAGCTCCAGCGAAGCCGGGAGTCTGAGCAGCAAGCACTTCCATGTTCACATAGTCATCGAGAACGAGATCCCGCGTGTGCACCCGAAATATTGCCGTTCGTTCCCTTCGATCCGGCTTGTCGATCATGATCTGCCTGTCGAATCTTCCGGGGCGCATGAGCGCTGAGTCAAGTACGTCCGGACGATTGGTGGCGGCCATGATGATCACTCCGCTATCCGTATTGAAGCCATCCATCTCAACGAGCAGCTGATTGAGCGTGTTTTCCCGCTCATCATTTGCCCCCATCATCATTCCCTTGCCACGTGTCCGACCGATTGCATCGATCTCATCGATGAATATGATACACGGAGCCTTCTCCTTCGCCGAACGGAACAGATCACGGACGCGAGCCGCACCCACCCCGACAAACATTTCAACGAAATCCGAACCAGATAATGAAAAGAATGGCGTTCCTGCTTCTCCTGCCACCGCTTTGGCGAGGAGTGTCTTACCCGTTCCGGGAGGTCCGACGAGCAGCACACCCTTGGGAAGCTTTCCGCCCAGTCGAGTAAATTTAGATGGGTTCTGCAGGAATTCGACAACCTCGGCGACTTCTTCTTTGGCCTCTTCCATTCCGGCCACGTCTTTGAAGCTGAGTTTCTGATCGCCCATCGCATCGAACAGCACGGCCTTGTTCTTGCCAATGTTCAAAACCTGCGAGCCCGGGTTCATGCGCTTGATCAGGAATACCCACAGCGCGATGATGATTGCCAGCGGGAAAATCCAAGTCAGAATTCCACCCATCCAATCCTCTTCAAGGCGCGCATCGAAGGCCACTTCGGTCCGTCCGTCTGCAGCTCTGAGTCCATTGAAGTCGATCAGGAACTGGATCAGTTCGTGATCGGCGGGCTTTGTGGACACGAATCTTCGACCATCGTCCGGATTGGAACCTGTCAAAAAGTTGGGTTCGACCGTCTTGACCTCGACGCGTCCTTCCTGGACGGCCTGGACAGTGTATATCCCTTCGACATTTCGATCATTCACGAGGACGACTTCTTCCACGTAGCCCTGATCAATCTGCTCCAGAAACGCCGAATAGGAAACCTCCTGGGGCGTTACATCGCCCATGCGCAGCAAAATGTGCGTCATCAGGCCCAGAAACAGTGCCAGGTAGATCCATAGCATGAATCGGGGTTTCCCATCAGGCAAACGCGGTCCTCTGCCCTGCTTGGAGTTACCGTCGAGTTTCAGTTTTTCTTTGTCGTTCTCGGCCATCTGGTCTTCTTTTACGAACCGATTTCAAGGCTCGTTGCAGTCTTCAGTAATGAGGATTTGCCGCTGGTGAAGTGCGGGTCGCACGGTACACTGCGACCCCTTTTTGGTTCCTTTTCGAGCTTCCCCGGCGGGTACTAACGCTACCTTCTACGGACAGTAGTAGGTAAGAGGTGCAGATAAGTTCGCCGAACAGGTAGAATTGCATCAAAACTTGAACTTGCGCGGTCGCCTTCCGCTTTTGTCTCGAACATTCCCCAGCCGACAAGATATTCTACTTGTTCACCGATAGAGTTGGTGATGACATAGAGGCGGATTCCGGTGGATTCGAGCTGCGTTGTCAGCTCTCGCAGGGAGAGCTGGGCAGACCGGATGTCGAAAAACTGCGCCAGTATCAACGAGAAGCCTTCCGCATCCAGATCAGGACGGCCGGTTGGCAGAAGTGGCTTCAGATCCGAAGATTCGCGCCCTTCTTCTTCCTCCTCTTCTTCTTCGAGGGGCTCGCCTTCGTCCGCGGAAGGATTTTTGATCGGCAAAGCCTCCTCAAATTCATTTTCTGGTTCTCCTTCTTCAGAATCCGAAACGCCTGCATTCGGCATCTGTGGTCTTGGGACCTCCCGAAAGCCAGTTACTTTCGCCAGAGAATCGGCAGCCGCGAGCGAATCTGCTCGCGCCGCAGCTATTGCGACCAGTTGCATGACCAGACTGTCGGCCATTACCGGCTGAACGTCCAGCGAGTCGACCGCCGTTGTATCAACGGGCGGTGTGCGCAGCTCCACGATGGCGTCCAGGATTGCCCTGGACTGGAGGCCGATCTTGTTGCCTCTCATAGTGGCGACCAGGCGCGAGTAAATGTCCTCTATATATAAATCCTCTTCCTTCGGCTCTTTTTGCTCTTCTTCATCGTCCAGGCCAGGTAAATCTGTTTCTACATCCGCGGAAGTTGGTGTAGAAAGTGAAGAATCAGCCGGGGCCATTTCGAGATCATCCGGCAGATCCGCTGTAATAGCTGTTGAATCCACGATCGCCGCCGCTTCGATTGCCGCCGCTTCAATCGCTGCCGCCTCCTGCTCTTCAATCACTGCTGCTTCCGCCGCTTCAATCACCGCTACCTTCGGATCTTCAATCGCAGCTGCCTCCGGCTCTTCAATCACCGCTGCCTCTTCAATTGCTGCTGGGGCCGCGACCGCCAGACTATCAGCGCCATCCTGCTCGATATCGCCCAGGATTTCGAGTGAATCAGGTTCAACGGCGAGCGAATCCTGCTGTCCTGCATCCACAAGGGGTTCAGGATCGGGCAAGGCTTCGAATTTTTGTGGCCACAAGACCGATAGTCGGTGTCGTTCGATTTCGAGGGGTAGCGGAGCGAAAATGGCTGCTGAGTCGGCATCAGCCATTCTGAGGTGAAGATCGCCCACGACGAAAAGTGCGCGAGCGCTCTCTTCATAGTCGACCCAGTCGACAGCCACACCCAGCATGACATTGATCGCAAGAATGGGGTCTGCATCCCCAAATCCGAGGGCTAGATCGAATGCTTCGACGGCAAGTTCCGTAGAGTCGCGTGTGACGGAGTCTTCAATCTCAATGCCGAGGCGCTCCCGAACTCCATCAGAAAAATCTGAACCTGGAAATCTTGCCAGAATATCGCGGTACAGCCGCTCGGCGGCCTGTAAATCGCCCAGTGATTGCTGGACTTCAGCCAACGCGTAGAGGGCACGCTGGGCTACTGGCTCCTCACCGTCTTCCTCGATCACCTTTCGGTACCACACAATGGCGGAATCGGGCAGCACCATCCCCAGAAATAAGACGTTGCCCAGTTCATATCTGGAAATAGCCCTGGATGCTCTCATAAGCACCTGATCCACGGAATCTCTAGGCACCGCAGAATCATCGATGTCCGGTAGGATGTTCGCATTCAGTGCGTCCAGCGCCGCAGTCGCATCTTCGAGAGAGGTCTCGTCCTGATTAAAACTGAAGGAACTCAGCGCCGCGCTTCGCCTCCAGTTGGGAGCCAGTTGACGATCCCCCCAGATTTCCTGGAACGCAATTCTCCCTTCTTGTGCTCGAATGGGGTCTTTGTGAAACAGGAAGCCGCCGGCCGTTCCGGTGGGGTCGCCAAGGGTTGGAATGATTTTACCTTCGGGGAGCCCACGATCGCGATTCAGATCGTTGAGACCGCCCGAGCCCCGAAATGCCTGCGCGCGCTGACGTTCTTCCAGAATTTTACGTCGCTCTTCCAGACGCACTTTTTCCTTCTCACGCAGCTCCATGATTTTAGCGTCGTACTCTTCCTGTGGAAGGCTCCCAAGCCAGAGCAATGAGTCGTAGCGAGCGATCTCTCCGAAAACGCGGGCGTACTTGGAGTAATTATCCCTCAGATCGGTTGCGTCGATGATGGCTTCGGGTGTGAACTGGGTGTTCGCGCCTGCTGCAGTCCCGACCCGCGAGCTGTTTCTGGCGGAGACCGCGCCTGCAAGATTTCCCGCAGCCGTATCGAAATGAGCGGCGGCCATCATGAAGTTGCGGTCGATGTCGCGATACAATTCACCAAGAGCGTAGTGGACCCGTCCCTTCACCTTCGATGCGCCAGAGACGATCTCGGGAATGGTGAGTAACTCGTCATACAGGTCGAACGCCTCATCTTCCCGGCCCACGTTCTGCATGATGCGTGCCCGCAGGAATCGCATTTCGGCGAGATTGTCGAAGTTCTTGTCGTCCCGCTCCATCTTTCGCGCCTCGGCGATAGCGCCCTCTGGATCGACGTACATGCCGTCCACCCGAATGGCGCTGAAACGAGCGGCATAGTCCAATTCATAGATCGGGCGAAAATCGCGAACGTCTTCGAATGCAGCTACGGCGTCTTCGTAGCGCCCGAGTTTTTCGGACACCTGGCCCAGCAGAAACTGGGCTCGAGCCGCCAGGTCCTTGTCCTTGATATCCGGAATGGCATCGGTGAGGTACGTCGCGGTCGCCTCCCAGTTATCCTGCTGGACATTCAGATCCGCCAGAAGCAGTTGATATTGGCTGGCCCACTTGCGGTCCAGCTCCTCCCCGGTGATCGCCGCATTCAATTCGTCGAGTGCACTTTCGAACGCACCACTGGTGATGAGGGATCGCGCCAGCCAGAATCTGCCTTCGTCCTCCAACTTGGATTCCAGCTCGATGACTTCCCGGAATTTTTGCGTAGAGCCTACATAGTTTTCCTGATAGTAATAGGCTTTCCCGATCAGGAGCAACGCATCGTCAACCCATTTGGAATCTGGATGCTCTCGAAGAAGGTCGGCGCTCTTCAGAACTGCGTCTTCAAAATCGCGCGAGGCCGATGCGCCGGTGGTCTTCACAAAAAGGGGCAGATAGTGATTCCGGTCAACTTCCTGATTCGTCCGGTTCAGATTGTTAAAGCCGTTCTCAAAAACGCGCTCCGCATTGTAGAATCCGTTGTAGTACGCGGTAAAGTTGCCGTATGGGCGGCCGATGATATCGGGCGCCTTGCACCCGCTTCCGATCAGAATGAGGAGCAAGAATGCGATTCCGGTCTTGACCCCATATTGGGTAGACCAGAAGTGAATCTGTTGTGGACGAATTGTCTTCACGTCAGCGAATGATTCCGCGGTTATCGGTGATTAAGTCGTAGCGGTTTGGCTGAGCGATGAATCCTGGCTGATTAACGGTAATAATACGGTCTCTTAAAGGACGCTCACGTGAACCATGTTGGTGCGTCCTTTAGCGGGAAGCGGCATTCCGGCGGTCAAAATGACAATTTCTCCGGTCTGCGCAAGCTGCTCCTCTCTTAGTACATCGTGGACGAGCGTAATACCCTTATCCGTGTCCGACTGAAAAGGAAGATAAAATCCTTTTGTTCCCCAGGAGAGCGCCAATTGCCCCAGTATCCGACGGTCATCGGTGAACGCGTAGACCGGCACGTTCGGGCGGTGTCGGGCGATCGATCTCGCAGTCGCGCCCGAAGCGGTCAGGCACACAATGGCCACCGCCTTCAGCTTGGCCGCCAGAAAGCTGGCCGTGCGCGAGACCGCCTCCGTAGTGGAGGGAGTGTCTCCGAAGGGCTGTGTTTCCCTCTCATCTTCGATGAATGCACGTTCCGCCTCAATAATCACGTCGGACATGACTTCAACAGTGCGCACCGGATATTTTCCAATGGCCGTTTCGCCCGAGAGCATAACAGCATCGCTTCCGTCCAGGACGGCGTTGGCTACGTCGCTCACCTCCGCCCGTGTTGGCCGCGGACTGTCAATCATGCTCTCCAGCATCTGGGTTGCTGTAATAACGGGCTTCGCCGCCCGTATGCATTTCGCGATGAGGCTTTTTTGCGTTCCGGGGACCTTGGACAGGCGCATCTCGATGCCCAGGTCTCCCCGAGCCACCATGATGCCATCTGCAATTTCAATGATCTGATCGATTTTGGCTACCGCCTCGGGCTTTTCGATCTTCGCGATGATCATCACGTTTTTACCCGATGCCTCCACAAGATCTGCGAGCAGCCTGACATCGGATGGGTCCCGAACGAAGGAGAGCGCGAGAATGTCGACATCATTGGCCAGCCCGAACTCCAGGTCGCTCAGGTCCTTTTCTGTGAGCGCGGGGGTTGAGGTCCGGATGCTGGGGAGATTTACGCCCTTTCTTGATTTGAGCACGCCGCCGACCACCACCTCGGTCTCTACATCGTTTCCTGCAAATCCCGTTACTATGAGCTCAAGACGACCGTCGTCGAGCAGAATTTCGCCTCCGATTTTGACGTCTTTGGCCAGAGTGGGATAACTGACGAACACGCGTGATGCGGTGCCGGCAGAGATCGCCTTGCTCGTAATGGTCAGGGCATCTCCTTCCTTCAGCGTGACTTCGCCACCTTCCATCTCCCCGACGCGAAGTTTGGGTCCCTGCAAGTCCAGCAGGATGGCGACGGTCTTGCCAGCGTCTTTGCCGGCGCTCCGGACATTGTCGATGAGCCTCTTGTGATACTCATGCGAGCCGTGCGAGAGGTTCAGCCGCGCCACGTCCATACCGGCCTCAATCAATTCTCGGATGATTGATTCATCCGAAGAAGCGGGGCCCAGCGTGCAAACTATTTTAGTGCGTCGTTTCATTGAAACAGTATCTACTTCCGTTGATGCTGTAAAGTACCACAATTATGAGGACGGTCCGATGCCGGATGACCATTTAGCCGCCTCTGATTACCACTCACTATTGAGATACGACCGTTGGGGCCCACCGAGATAGATTTCTTTGCTTCGAGTGTATCTCTGGGCCTCCGAGTCTCGTAGTGGTGCGTGTCCCCGATGGAAAGTTCGGACCGGTGAAGATGATTGTAGAGTAGAGGAGTCGATGCTTTCCAACGGGGTCCTTTTTATAGGCCTGCTGACACAATCTGAAAGCGCGCTGTAGCTGACTGTAAATCGGCAAATCAAGGCGTGAGGAAAGAAATTTGGTACAATCAAATGAATGACGAACAACGCAGAGTGGCCGATTTACAGGCGATACCCGACGGGCCGGGACTATTTTGTCGCCTCGCTGCGTTATCAGATGTTTATGTAACGGTGCTACACTTCTCATCTTCTGCCTTGCTGGACAACACAATAGAACCCGGCATCGTGTTTTCAGATTGTGTCAGCAGGCCCTAATGATTTTGGGAGCGGATATCGGAAGTCGCCAGCCGCTCCTTCACGTTTTCAGACTTGGGAGGGTCAGTACATGAAAACGATCAAACAAATAGTGGCTGCATGCAGCATCGCCGCTATGTTCTTTCTGGTGGCAACACCCGCTTTGGCACAGTTTGCGTCAATGGACGCAGAATTCGCCTATTTTGATGGGGCCAATTCGGCCGATCAGACGACGACGATTCTTAGCTCTGCTGGCGATGCCAGCGTGGCCAAATCGGTCGCTGAGCTTCGAGTAAATAAGCCTTCACTCACAAAAGCCGAGTGGAAAGTATATGGCGAGAGGATTGAAGATGCACTCGGTTCCGACCACAAGGGTCTTCAGAATTCCGCTCTTCAGCTGGTCATTGCTTATAGCGACAATCTTGATATCAGCAGCACCGCTGTTGTAGACGTCATGCGTCTCTACCGCGACGGTGATACCGATCAGATTCGCCGCATGGCGGTCGTTGCTCTGGGTCAGGTTCAATCTGATCTGGCAGTAGACTACCTCATACGTTCTTACCAGTTCGAAAAGTCAAGCTCGGTAAAGAAGACGATCCTGGCGGTTGTCAACGAGAGCAAGTCCAAATCCTAAATTGCCTGATGTGACCTTCGCCTGACCGTCGAGTCAGGACAGCCTTAGGTCAGGTCAAGTGGTTTTGAGAGGCGGCGCCCGCAGGGAGCACTACTTCCCAGCGGACCTTTGAAGATGTCCTCCCTCTCTAAAAAAAGCTGTAGCCACACATCAATTCACTAGAGCAGACATCATGTCGTTGTTATCGACCGAATAGACCATTACGGAAGTGGCGCGAGATCGTGACAGTTGCCACGCGTTAGATGCTGTTTTTTCACGTCTTAACACAGCCTTTGCAATTCAGCCGGCGTAAACTCGGCTGAAAAAAGAAAAGGGTCGGGATCCTGATGGATCCCGACCCTTAATTCCTTAACACCGAGAGGGTATCGCTGGGGGCTTAACCTTCTCCGCGTAGAAACTCTACGATAGCGCGAGCTTCAGTTTCTTCGATGCCCAGTGGGACCATTGGTACGATGAACTCTTCCAGCAACAGAATTGCCACAGGATGTTCTGCGAGCATCTGAGTTGGGTTCAGAATCATGTTCATCACATAGACCGGAGAGCGTCTGTCGACCACGCCACCAAGGGCAGGACCAATAACTTTCGCTTCCAGCGTGTGACACGCCGTGCATTTTGCCGTGAAAGCAGCTTCGCCAGTTGCGGCCAGAGCTGCGTCGTAGGCTCCAAGCTCAAGCTCGGTCACGGGACCGATCTGTGCTTCTGCAGAGACTTCCATTACTTCAACTTCGGGAGCAGCTTCTTCTTCGGCAGCGGGAGCTGCTTCATTTGACGACTCGCCACCGCCACAGGCTGCAAGGCCGAGTGCCGCAGCTGTAAAAAGGATAACAAAGATGTTGGCCTTTTGCATTCGCTTGTGCCTCAATAGATTCATTTGATGTTTAAACGGCGATAATCCAATTTCTTGAGCGAAATATCGGACGTCGCCAGGCTGATCGGGGCTAAAGGTCGCTAAGATTCTCTTTGAAGGCAACTCCCCTGCTCCATCTACGCTAGTTTTTCAGAACTAAGCAAATCTGATCATCGACTACTCAAAACCCGCCACACGCGCTCATATTCCCCATTCTCTGGATAGCTGGTGATCAGCTTTCTCATGATCGGGCGCGCTTCATCGTCGCGGTCGGTATTGATGAGGAGGGATGCCAGGTTTGCCAGCGACAGTTCGAGATCCGGAGAGAGAGCGAGGGCTGAACGAAAATCTTCCTCGGCCGCCTCGAAGTCCCCCGTCAGCAGGTAGGCGAAGCCGCGGTTGTTCAGTCCATTCTCAAATTTCGGGTTTCCTCCCAGCAATCCATCATATATCGCGATCGCTTCGGGCGCCCGGCCCGCCTGGGTATAGGCGACACCCAGTTTGTCCCCGAATCGCAAGTGATCGCGGCCCTGGGCAAAGGCCTGTTCGTACCACCGGATGGATCGGTTGGCATCTCCACCGGCAGCGAACGCTTCGCCAATTCTGTAGAACGTCCAGGCATCGGTGGGTGCTTCAAATCCGGAAGACTGACTGAGCCTTCTAATGGCTGCGTGATCCGACTGAAGGTGCCACAGCCGAATGCGCGAGCGAGTCAGGGCGTCCCCATCTTCAGCGCCGTCATCGATTCGCCCAATCAGGACAGCAGCGGAGTCCAGCATTCCCGGTCGATCGGTGAACTGTTCGTAGTAGGTCAAAAAGCCATCCGCCTGCTGCCTCAGTGAGGGTGCGTCATCCACCAGAGCAGCCATTCGGATGAAGCGGGTCTGGTCCTCTGCTTCCTCGGGAGAGAGCCGTCCGGGAACGCGAATGAAGTGGTCGGTAATACGGATGTTGGGAATGTCTGTCGAAGACGACTCGGGCATGTGACATGATGCGCAGGGCAGCGCGTTTGTGCCGGCGACCACCGTTGGTTCTGTACACATCAGGGCGGATGCGGTCTCGGCACGTCCATCGTGACAGTTCTGGCACGTGGCATCGAACGTATCGAGCGTCTCCTCTATGGGTTTGTGCGGGTCATGACAGGTCAGGCACGTGATCGGCTGCATGTCATTGTCTGACTTCCAGGATTCTAGAAAGCACGCGCTTTGGGCTAGCCGGTCCGGATGCGAAGCCATGATAAAGTGGGTGGTCGAATCTGGTTGTCTGGGCCAGAACACATTCTCGTGCGCCGCTAGGGACTTGCCGGGGCGCCAGTCGAGGGGCCCATCGCCGCCTTCGAAGACTGCGGCGCCCTGCATGTGGCATCGCTTGCATACGTCCAGCTCACGTTCTGGGCTCAGTTTGCCTGGATTGACAATCGAAAAATCGATCTCACTGACCGTATTGACGATGATTCCCGCCGTTTTCTCCTCAATATGAATTGAACCGGGTCCGTGGCACTTTTCGCAGTTGATGCCCTCGGGGACGTGCTCAAATCGGTTTTCAGACCCTTCAACGAACGTTGGCTGCGCGTTATGACAGGCCATGCACTCGTCGGTGATGACCCGCGAGAAACGATAGTTATTACCCGATTTCTCGAATTTGGGTGCCAGTCCCCATTTCTGATCCTGCGTGTACCACGTCACCGGAATTTGATACAGATATCCGTTCTCCGAATAGATGTGCGAATTGGTGTGTTGACCGGATCCGACGATGAAATCTATCTGCTCGACCCGCGTGTAAATCGTATCGGATTCGGCCAGGCGATACTCTTTGACGAAAAGATCCTCGCCCACCGCGTACGGCTGGTAGTACATGTCGTCGAATTCAGAATACAGGGGCGTAACATCATCCCAGGGCGCGTCTGAAAGTGATCGCGCCGCGTGCTTGAACGAGCGACCCATCTGAGAACGAATGAACGAGTCATACTGGGGTTCATGACACTGCTGGCACGCATCGATGCCGACATACTCCGCCAACGGACTCCACGCTGCGTAGGTCGGCCCGAACGAGGTGATCTCTGACTCCTTTTCAGACGACGAACACGCAGACAGGTACGCTCCCATCAGAAGGAGCGCAGCCAAAAAGAGGGGAATTCGTGCGTTTACCACGCGAGTCATCATGCTTTAAAAGTTGACCGCCATCGAGAGAAAGCACCGCTACGCGTTGTCCGAGGCGCCTCGGTGAATGCGTCCCATGTGTATCGGGTTTTGGTGTGCTTCGATATTACCTCGTGAGCCCCGCTCATCCAAACGAAAGGGGCGGGCGCCACCGGCGCCCGCCCCCTATCCGACTGACAAATCGATTCGACCCAGATTCAATCCGGGCTCGCTAAATGTCCACTTGCCGCTTCTTCAACATGAACAGCCCTTCGCGACTCGAGGTCACGACTATCGTTCCGCTCTGGAAATACGGATAGTTGCTCCACGTGCCTCCACCCGCACGATCGTTCGATACGGTGTCGAAAAATGCCACTTCAACGGGCGTTTCCGGATTCGAGACGTCCAGGATGCGAAGGCCCGCCACGTAATTCGACTGATACATCAGATTTCCCTTGATGTAGAGATTGTGGTCCGTGCTGGTTTCCGTCGAAAAGTGCTCGCCTGCCAGAATCGGGTCATCGAGATCTTCCAGATCGTAGATCAACGTCCGGGTGCCCTCTACCAGTCCCTGCGGCTCGTCGCCCTCGTCGTTGATGTAAAAGTATCGGTGATCTTCCGTGAGCCATCCCTGATGGGTGTACGCGATGTTTGGGTAGGTCGCTATTGATATGACTTTTGGATTCCGTTTGTCCGACACATCTGCGATGGAGAGCGCCGTTTCATTTGATCCGAGGCAGATTTCCTGGCCAGAGTGATCGGTGTCCGGTCCATGATAGATTACACACTGAGCGTCGTGTGTATTTCCCGTGCCGTTTCGACCCGTCCCTTCGTGCGAAAAGCAGCCCGCGAAGGTGGGATTGAGCGGCTCGCGAATATCGATCATGTGGAGACCCCCACCGCACGTGATGCCCCCCATCCGGGATGCGACCGAGTAGGCGTAGCCCGTCTGTTCATTGATCACAATATTGTGCGCGCTCGCGATCTGATCGTAGAGAACGTCCGGCTCGAACTCAACCGGAGGATTTTGGACGTTCAGCAGCCGTGATAACTTGAAAACCTGCATGCCGTGTTGCCCAGCGCCGTCGGCCACGATGAATGCGTGATCCTTGTACACTTTCATATCCCTCCAGACAGAGTTATTGGCGCCTGGGGTCTTATCCATATTGCCAAGATAGGTCGGATTGTATGGGTCGGTGACTTCTACGAAGGCGGCTCCGTCGGTCCGCCCTACGATCGCGAACTCACGGCCTGATGCTGGATCGACCCAGCCCCAGATATCATTCATCCGCGTTCCCCGTCGGCCACCAAGATCACGCAGAGACAGGAAGGACTGGATGTCCACGTCTTCGCACCGGAATCCGGCGGCATTGCCGTCTTCGCATTCCACCATTTCACCGGTGAACGATTCCATCGCGCCCTTGTCATGAAACACGATGCTCGACTGGGACCAGTCGCCCCCCATCTGATTGAACACGACGGCGGCTCCTTCGCCATTGTCATACCCGGGTGTCCCTACCGCCACAAAATCGGGACCCGCCGTGAGGGATCCGCCCGCCGCGCTGCGCAGCTGAAGCCCTTCGACCTTAATCATGCCTTTGGCCGCGAAATCCTTCATCATGTTGCTGGGCTGGTACGCGTAGACTGCGCCGACCCGATCGTTGGCGCCCGGCGCTCCGATCCACACCATATGATTGGCATCGTGAGTCATCGAGCTCCCAAACAGCTCATTTCCGGAGGCAGTAGACGGCGTAAGACGGAGCGTGAAATCAAATGCCATTGTCTCTGTATTCCAATGGTAGACACCGACTCCGCCAATTCTTCCCTCGTATCCCGGAGCGCCAATCATTGCGTGTCCGTGATGCAAATACAAGGACGATCCAAACATCTGGTTTTCACCAGCCACCGGCATCGTGAGCTTCTGGACTTCCTGCCATTCGCCCGATTCGTCTTGCGTGAACACGAGCACCGCGCCCGTGCCCTCGTTTGCCCCGGGATAGGACAGCAACGCCATGTCTCCGTCGACGGAGATCTGGCCTCCGAGTTGATCGCCCGCTTCTAAGTCCTCGCTCCCAAGATGACCCGTCATCGGCCACGAACCGTCATCCGCTCGCGTGAAGATGTGCGCCATACCCGAGTTTTCCTGATCGCCAGGTGCGCTGACTCCCACCTGGTCGCCACGAATGCTGACCGCAGATCCAAAGCCGATACCAAAGCCATTAAGCCTGGCAACGCTCGACCACGAGCCGTCATCGCCGCGCTGAAAAATGTAGGCTGCCTCCTCCACAGGAGCCCCTACGACCAGATAATCGCCATCTGCCGCCAGAGAACGTCCAAAACCATCCTCTTCTGCCGTTTCCATGGGCGAGCGGAGCATGCCGCTCTCCATCCATGAACCGTCATCGGTGCGTTCATAGGTGAAGACCATGCCTGCCGTCACGCGATTGCCGCTTTCTCCGGCAAACAGGACGCCGTCGGTGGCCGCGGTTGCGGCGCCAAATCCTTGTGAATAGGCTGAGCCTGTAAAGAGCAACAGAGCAACGCAGATTTTAAGTGTACGCATTAGAACGTTTGGTCTTGAGGTGGGTGATTGATCGATCAAGAAGTGCGACTGCCTATTTCTACGGCGCCGCGGTGCTAAATGTCAATTTCGCGTTTCTTGATCATATACAGGCCTTGCAGGATGTCTGTGACCACGATGGTGCCGCTTTTGAACCACGGGTAGTTGCTCCAAGAGCCTCCACCGGCTCGGTCGTCAGACACCGTATCGAAATAAGCTACTTCCACTGGGTTTCTGGGATCCGAGATATCCAGAATGCGCAGGCCCGATACATAATTGGACTGGTACATCAGATTGTCCTTGATGTAGAGGTTATGGTCCATGCTGGTTTCCTCGGCAATATGCTCTTTCACCATAATGGGATCATCGAGATCCTGCACGTCGAAGATCAACGTGCGCGTTCCTTCCACCAATCCCTGAACTTCGTCGGCTTCATCATTGATATAGAAAAAACGGTGATCCTCGGTAAGCCATCCCTGATGCGTGTAGGCAATACTGGGATACGTGGCGCGTGAAATCACAGTTGGATTGTCCTTGTCCGTCACATCTGCGATGGAGAGCGCCACTTCATTTGAGCCGAGGCAAATCTCTTTTCCAGCGTGTTCCGTATCGGGACCGCGATAAATAACGCACTGAGCGTCATGAGTATTGCCCGTACCGTTGCGCCCCGTGCCAACGTGCGAGAAGCATCCCGCAAACGTCGGGTTCAACGGCTCGCGGATATCAATCATGTGTAGCCCTCCGCCGCACGTGATGCCCCCCATCTTGGAGGCAACCGAATAGGCAAAGCCTGTTTCCTCGTTGATCACAATGTTGTGAGCGCTGGCTATCTGATCGTATAACACGTCGGCGTCGAATTCTACTGGAGCGTTCTCCACGCTGAGCAGCCGGTCGAGATCGAAAACCTGCATGCCGTGTGGTCCGGAGCGGTCCGAGACGATGTAGGCATGACCCTTATAAACCTTAATGTCGCGCCAGGAAGAGGCCGTTGCTCCTTCGGTCATGGCCAGATTGCCCAGATAGACCGGATTCATCGGGTCGGTTACTTCCACGAAAGCCGTGCCGTCGGTCCGGCCCACAAGTGCAAACTCGCGCTCGGAGTCTTCATCCATCCAGCCCCAGATGTCGTTCATGTGCGTCCCGCGCACGCCTCCGATGTCTCGGATTGAAAGAAACGACTGAACATCCATCCCATCACAGGCATAGCCGGCCGCCTCTCCTTCTTCGCATTCGATGGTCGTGCCGGTGAACGAATCAATCGCGCCATTGTCATGATAAACGACCTGTGCCTCAGCATACCCATCATCGGACACATCAAGTACGAAGGCTCCCCCCTCTCCCAGATCGTATCCGGGTGATCCGATTACCACGAAGTCAGGTCCTGCGGCCAGCGCGGCGCCGATTCCGCCACGGAATTTGGTCCCTGCAATCTCGACGACTCCATTGGCGTCGAAATTGCGCATCATATTGCTCGGATTGAACGAATAAACAGCACCCATACGGGCGTTCGCTCCCGGCGCCCCGATCAACACATTATGATCCGGATCATGCACCTGTGCCGCACCAAACAGCTCGTTTCCCGAGGCTGCGGCTGGAGAAAGGCGAAGCGAGTAGTCAAAAGCTCCGGTTTCATCATTCCATTGAAATACGCCAACAGCGCCCGTGCCCGATTCATAGCCGGTCGCTCCGATCATGGCGTTCCCGTGATGCAGATAGATCGAGGAGCCGAACAGCTGACTGGGCGATGACACGGGCAGCGTGATTTGTTGAATCTCACTCCAGCTTCCATCATCCCCTTCTCTGAACGCGATAACCACACCGGCTTCATCATTTGCTCCCGGATACGAGAGCATGGCGAAATCACCATCCACGGCAACAGCCGCTCCTGCGAGATCGCCTGGGGCCATTTCCCGATTTTCCAGGTGGCCCGTCATTGGCCAGGAGCCGTCGTCGGCGCGCGTGAAGATGTGTGCCATTCCAGGATTCTCCCGGTCGCCTGGCGCTGCTACAATGATTTGCTCTCCACGAATCCCGACTGCGCTACCAAAGCCGATCCCGAATCCGTTGAGTCGTGCTACGTTCGACCACGAACCGTCATCCCCGCGCTGAAATATGTAAGCTGCTTCTTCGACAGGAGCGCCTACAACAAGAAAATCATCATCAGCAGCCATCGTTCGACCGAATCCGTCTTCTTCCTGCATGCCAGATGATGCCATCAAGGCTCCTGTTTCCGTCCAGTTTCCGTCATCGCCTCGGGTATAGACGTAAACCGAACCAGGCTTGACCTGATTTCCGGCTTCTCCGGCAAAAAATACGTCGTCACTTGCGGCCGTAGCAGCTCCAAATCCCTGGGCCAAAACGGATCCTGTTGCAACGCACAGAATCGCACAGAACAGTAGTCGGGAAAATATTCGCATCAGAACTCTGGGTAGGTGAAAGTGAGGTCTTGACTCATTCTTGAAGCATTGCAGCCCCTCATTGTCCGAAACGCCCCAAAAACAAGACCCACAATGTATTGATCGAGCTACACATCGAAAAGGGCCATTTCCTTCGTCGACCCCATCTCAGGCAGGTTTCGGCCCTACTGAGGCTGAAGGGAGTCCAATGAGATGGCTCTCGTCCCTCGGCTACCCTACTCCTCTACGGATCTACGTTTAATGACACTGAACACGTAACTTTCAGGAGCCCTCAGAACCTGCCTCTTCCATGCATAATTCCGACCATCCGACCGGCGCAGCGTTACTCGGTAATGCCGCCCTGAACAAGTCCACCGCGTTCACGGCCCAGGAGCGTATCAAGTACCGCTTGCAAGGACTTCTCCCCGCGAATATCAGCACGCAGGAGATCCAGAAGCAGCGCGTGATGGGGAATCTGAGGCGAAAGGAGTTCGACATCGAGCGATACATTTTCCTCATGGCTCTCCTCGGGCGAAACGAGCGTCTGTTCTTTCGGACGATTCTCGACAACATCGAAGAGACGCTGCCCCTCATCTATACGCCCACCGTCGGGCAGGCCTGCCAGGAGTACGCTCACATCTTCCGGCAGACCCGCGGCCTGTTTCTGACGCGCCAGGATCGCGGAAATATGCGCGACACGATGCGTAACTGGCCAGAAAAGGACATTAAGGTCATCGTCGTGACCGATGGCGAACGCATCCTCGGGCTCGGCGACCTCGGGGCCAATGGAATGGGAATATCGGTGGGCAAATTATCCCTCTACACGGCCTGCGCGGGTGTGCACCCGCATCAATGCCTGCCGGTGATGCTGGATGTTGGGACGAAAAATGAGGAACTGCTGCGCGATCCGCTCTACATCGGAACCAAGGCCCCTCGGCTCACGGGGAACGAGTACGATGATTTCGTCGAAGAATTTGTAACCGCCACGCAGGAAGTGTTTCCAGAGGCCCTCATTCAGTTTGAAGACTTCCTGACGCCGAATGCTTTCGGCCTGCTCAACCGGTATCGGGATCGGGTGCTCTGTTTCAATGATGATATACAGGGCACAGCCTCGGTCGCGCTGGCCGGCGTGATTGCGTCGACACGCATTTCGAAACTGAAATTCAAAGATCTCAGGTTCATGTTTCTCGGAGCCGGGTCCGCGGCCACCGGTATCGCCGATCTCATGGTCGAAGCCTGTATGGCGGCCGGGCATTCCGAGCAGGCGGCCAGAGAGCACATATGGTTCGTGGATTCGAAGGGACTCGTGGTAAAGGGGCGGGCCAATCTGAAGGACCACAACCTTCCCTACGCCCACCAACATCCAGAGAGCGACTTTCTGGGCGCGATACGTTCCATTAAGCCACACGTTTTGATCGGGGCGACGGGGCGACCCGAGACGTTCACCCAGGAGGTGATCGAGCTCATGTCAGAAATCAACGAGCGTCCGACGATCTTTGCCCTCTCCAATCCAACCTCACGCGCCGAGTGTACCCCCCAGCAGGCCTACGAATGGAGCGACGGCCGCGTGATCTTCGCCAGCGGAAGCCCATTTGCACCCGTGACGTTGGGCGATCGGACGTTCCGCCCGGGCCAGGGAAACAACGTGTACGTCTTCCCAGGGGTGGGTCTGGCGGCTATAGCTTGCAGGGCCAGCCGCATCACCGAAGAGATGTTTTTGGTGGCAGCCCATACGCTTGCCGACATGGTCAGCGAAGAAGACCTGGCCGCAGGCTCTCTCTACCCTGCTCTGACCCGGATTCGAGAGATCTCGCTGGCCATTGCCGTGGCCGTCGTCGAAAACGCCCAGAGTGCGGGCCTTGCGCGCTCTCCCATCCACGGCGATATCCGCGGAACCCTCGAAAAAATGATGTACGATCCGACGTACTGAATCCGCTCGAACGCTTCCTTATTCGCTGCGCAGCGAGTCGGCAGGATTGGCGAGCGCCGCCCGGACTGACTGATAACCCACGGTTGCAGTGGTTATCAGGATGACGCCCGTGATTGATATGCTGACTGAAGACGAAGAAGATTAAAGTTCAGCCATACAGCGCCCCTTCGTCACTGATTCGAACTCATGAGCGAGCGGTCCATACGGACGGTTTGTTCTCTGCTCACGGTGGCCGAACTGAATGCCCAGACCAGCGACGAGAGATATGCTCTCACAAAATGCAACTTTTATTTCTCATAATGAGTAGTTTGTGTTACATTATGTAACCAATACTTCTAGCAATGATACTTCTAACTAGGATTGCTCATCATGACTGACGCCCAACAAACACCCACACCCCCGGAGAACACCGAATCCAACGACGTTGAACTCCTTTCCGAGCGCAATCAGCGCCTCATCGCCTTCGGAGCCGTACTCGGAATCTTGATGCTCGTCGCCCAACATGTTCTGATTGCAACCCACTTTCACGGATGGGTTATCGTCGCCGCATCCACCGTTTCATTCATTGGTTGGGCCCTCTTCCTACTCGGCGCGTATCTGAACAGGAGGCTGAAGGGCACGCCCGAGGGTCGAGCATTCATAGAACACGCTGCGCACGACGAACGCATCATCCACATTCGCTCTCAATCGTTTGCCTTCGGTTTCACCGCGATGATGGCCTTCCAGGTGCTGCTGATTGTGCTTGATCTGGTATTCGGTCATCTCGAATCCCAGCTGATGTCGGTTCCCGTAATCGCACCGGCGACCATCGCAGCGGGAATCACCGGCGCCGTCCTTCGCTTTCAGTTCCTCTCGAGCCGATGAAAGATCATGCTGCACATCGGCTAGAAAACAAGATCAAGGTCTTCCGGGCCATTCACGACTTGACGCAGAGCGAGCTCGCCCTGCGGGTCGGGGTCACGCGCAAGAGTGTCAACAGCATTGAGAAGGGACACTTCGTGCCTTCAACCGAGCTGGCCCTTCGCATGGCCGCCGTCCTTGAGTGCACGGTCGAAGAGTTGTTTCAGCTTCCGGCAGACCGGGTTGACAAATCGTGATTGCATAACACGATCACGGACCTAGGGCACCGATATTCATATTGCTAAGATTCTATTATACATTTTGCAAGTGAAGGATTATACATTTTGCAAGCCCGATGTTATCCAGTAAACAAGCGACAGGCCGGCCGAGAGCGGTAGTATTGCGTTTCGCAGCTCGTTCACGGGTTCATGATCTGGCAAATTCGAGAAGAGAGCTGATGTCTCCGCGATCCGCGCATTGAAGCGCATCGATGTAGCGTTTCCGAGAATGGGGAGCAGCGCCTGACACATCTCCTCCCCAACTGAACATGGGCTGCACTAGCGTAAAGTGAACAAGCAGGTCAGCCATCAATCGGGCGTGCCGCCCGTTGCCATTCGCAAAGCAGTGAATACTTACGAGTCGGTGTTTGAAACGGACGGCTATTTCGTCGGGCGAAAACGTTTCGTTGTCCAGCCAGTGGTGAACGTCACCCAGCAAGATCTCCAGGTCCGTGGCGATGCGCACCGGATCCACACCTAGATTCTTCTCGGACAATCGGAAGGTCCCGGCCCAATCCCACACTTCTCCGAACATGCGCTGATGCACGCCCCGCACACCACGGCCCGACAACAGCCAGGAAGATGAAGGATGATTGCGCTGATACCACAGCCTGGCGTCGACCATGTTGGCCTGCTCGAAGTGATCCAGGTCATGCCGAGTCAGAATCGTCGGGATGAGTAGTCCCGTCCGTTCGTCTTCCTCGAGCGGCGCCAGATGGGTCATATCGAAGAAGGCTGATCCCAGAACGATCGAGATCGATGGCGAACGAGTTCGTCCGTGAGTTCCTCGATTTCGTGGAGTACCTCTGCCCTACCGATCGCCTGATCTTCCAGCGACATCGAGACGGACGTGCGACGGATGGCTTCTGTTGCGAGGCGCTGCGCCTGAAGGCGTATCAGATCTGAAACCGTGCACCCGGCGGGAATGATGGCATAGACGAGCTTCATATCGAGCGAACGAGCAGCATTACCAAGCGCAGTCAGGGTGACCTTTCCCTCGGCTTCCCGCATCTCCAGATCGCGAACCGCTTGCGGCGACATCCCTAGCCGGTTTCCCAACTGTCGCAGCGACATGCCAATGGACTGGCGAATGAATCGGACCCAACCCTGTGGTGGAGCCACAGAATCGGCCGCGAGGTGGAATTTCTCCAGTTTATGCTCCAGTTGCTCTATTTGCAGCCTTTGAGTATCCATCGTAATGCTATAACATTAAAATTGGTATTGACTATTAATGCTGTAACTTTACATATTCTAACCAAGTTCCTCCTAATCGATTAGAAAAGATGCGTTCACGCCCTGAAGACCCTCGAATGGGGTGGGCGTAACTCGGCCGTAAGAGTGTACGCGTCAGCCGCATCACCAAGCCGTTCTGACCTACGAGCCGACCCGATCGCCCACCAGGATGCGTCCGATGTAATTCGAATCGGTGCCAAACCAGATCATGTCATCCGATTCGTGATAGTACATGTGACGAATCGTGCTGCCTCCGCTTGGGATGGTCGCGCTCTTGACGAAGGTCTCGGTCCTGGTGTCAAAGGCGACGAGGTTGTTTGGACGAACACCGGTTTCGACCAGCCAGATCGTGTCGGTGTTGTCGGTGGCCATGCCATAGACGCGTGCGCCCTCTCCTGATGGAAGCTCAAACTCGTTGAACGATGCGTCGCTGGGATCGAACACGATCAGGTATCCCCGGCGGTAGTCTCCAAACCAGATACGGCCATCGGATGTGATTTCCATGCGCCGCGGCCGCGAGGCTTCGTCGGGCAATTCCATCTCATGCAGAACCGCATTGGTGACATCAAAATGGGCAAACCGGTTGGTGCCGAAGAGCACAACCCAGACCTCGCCATCGGGCCCGACCTTGATGCCGTAAGGGCGCGAGCGACCATTCTCCGCGCTCGCCAGACGCACTTCGCCCGTAGTGACGTTCAGGTGTCCCACCATATTGGACTGCTGCAGCGTGAAGGCGATGTTGCCGTCGGGTAGCCAGACCATCGTGTGGGGATCGCGCGCCGCCGCAGTAGGCATAGGGAACTGGGTGACTTCTCCTGTATCGGGATTCAATCTCCCGATATGGCCCCTGCGATTGCCTGCGTACCAGACCATGCCATCATCGGCGACAATCAGATTGTGCGGTCCAGCGCCCTCCCCGATGTCATACTGCTTCATCTCACCCGTGACAGGATTGAGCGAGCCGATATATCCGCCCGCCTGGCCACAGAAGAACACCGTGCCGTCTGGAGCCACGAATGGATCCCTCGGACGCGTCGATGCCCAGGGCACCTGCCACTCGGCCATGTCTATCTCAGATTCAAAAGATGATGTGAGATCCTGAGCCTGACTCGGCTGAACAGGACTAACAATCAAAACGAGAAGCAGCGCACAAAGAAAACCTGCAAATGAACGCATCATACCGGCGGGTTGGTGAACGGGGCACTCAATTAAAGAATAGACGAGCTCAACCTCAAGCCCATTCCGATATTCGCCGCCACAGCTCGTCCCGACTTCATCCCGAACTCGCCCCCAACACACCCCTATTCACCGAAAACTTCACTTGGCCCATGCTCACCCCTCTGCGTATCTTTGAGGCTCTTCAACAATCGCTAGAGGATTGCACTCGAATGATTGGCCGGCTCTCACTCCGGCAGAAGATGTGCCCGTGGCTCAGCTGGATAGAGCGCCTGGCTACGGACCAGGAGGTCGAGGGTTCAAATCCTTCCGGGCACGCACCCAAAAACGCCTCGTATTTGCCCTTTCTGGCAGGTATGAGGCATTTCTGTTTCTAATCGACGGTGGGGAAACAAGCTGTGTATTCCCTGGATCGTGCACCGTTATGCATCAATGGCCAGCAATTTGTTGAACTTGTGTAGAACTTTTAAGCCGCTTTTCACTCGGTTTCGAGAGCTCCCAGCGTTTCATTTCTCATCGTCTTGGATGACAAATAGTAGTGTCGTTGCGTCACTTCACCTGAGGATCGGTTCAATCGAAGAACAAACCGATCAAACGTTGCGCACCGTAGAATTTGTATTGATTGCAGCGGGAAGTGGGCTCCAAAATGGTATCGCGGCTACGGTCTATATTGCGAATATTGATCTGTGAGGGCAAGTAAATGCCGTGTATGCTCAGGTTTTTGGAGATCATAAACCAGCAAGAGCAATCATGCCATCCCGCGATCTGCATCACCCTTTTTTGCTTGATATTGAAGTCGTAGCATCGATTTCAGGTTGACTATAGTTGAGATTTTTATATGACGACGAACGACGTATTGCGCCGTATTCGCATTGTTTTTGATATGAATGATGCGAAAATGATTGAATTATTTTCGCACGTCGAGCACACGGTTACCCGGGCCCAGATTGGCGCCTGGCTTAAAAATGACGATGATCCCACCTATGTCGACTGTACGGACACAGAACTGGCCATGTTTTTGAATGGGCTGATCGTTGAGAAACGTGGCCGAAAAGAGGGCCCTCTTCCCGAGCCAGAATCCGAGTTGACCAACAATATTATCTTCATGAAGCTAAAGATTGCACTCAATCTACAAGCAGGGGAAGTTCTTGAAATATTGCAAAGTGTGGACTTTTGGCTGAGTAAACACGAACTGAGTGCATTTTTCAGAAAACCTGGACACAAACACTTCCGAGAGTGCAAAGACCAAGCACTGCGTAATTTTCTAAATGGACTTCATGCCAAGTACCGCGACAACTCCAATGCCAGGGCCAAGGCCAATTAGGAAGCGTAGGGTTAAAGATTTGTCATGATCCGAGCTCGCACGGCAGTTCCTGAAGGAGATTTACCTTAGACAGATACTAAGCCACTTCGGGTTCGAACCACCGCCTCCAGTAATTCCTTGCAGATTGCCGAAATGCTTTCCAGATCGGAGAGCTCGACCGATGGCGTCAGTCTGTTAGACCATGGTGCCAAGGAAGGATGTTCATGTTCTTCATGGACAAAACCCTACTATCCGGGATGAATCTACGGAATTTTTGCAGCTGGCTGGTCCCTCTCGCCCTAGTTGCGCTCGGCGGCTGCGCCTCGCTAGAGCTTGCACCATCACCCCGGCAGCCGAGCAATCGGGAAGCCATTCTCATCCTTCCAGGTCTCGACTGGAAGTTCGCGAAGGCCCGAAGTATAATGAAAGGAAGTGACTCGGACGACATCAAGTCGTTCGCCACCACTGCGGACTCCGCTGGATTCGACGTCTTCCTCGCAGATTATAAGCGACGCAAGAGCGTGGACGCCGGCGTTGAGGCGCTGCACCAGTTTGTCGAGCAACATAACATCGCGTCTTACGACCGCGTACACGTGTTCGCTTATATCCTCGGAGGATATACGTTTAACCGCTACCTGACGCACTACCCAATGGAGAATCTGGCGAGTGCGGTTTATGATCGTAGCCCGCTACAGGAATTGGCTCCTGGGCTCGCAACAGAGGGCTGGTTTTCGGTGCTTACATGGATCGCCATGGGGCCGGTCGTCGCGGATCTCGCAGCGACGCCTTACACACCGATTCCCCGGAGCAATGACTACCGGATTGGATTGATCATCGAGAATCGGGCGACACGGTTCATCCGGAAACGCCGAAAACGGGCGCTTGCCGTTCGGCCCCTCACCTTCGAGCCCGATAGCCTTGGCCAACCCTTTCATGCGGCCATACACGTGCGCTTCAATCATGTCGAGATGTATTCGAACTTCGACGTGATCGGTCCCGAGCTGATCCACTTCTTCGCGCACGGTGATTTCAGCCCAGAGGCCCTTCGACAACCCCTCGGAATTGACCCGTTCACCAAGAACTGACCTAGCGGCCCCGAAGTACCCGGCTGACCGCGCCGAGTCGGCGGATGAGTGTAATCGCCATTCCCAGAATCATCATCACGAGTGTTACAAACAGAACCTGGCCCGCCATGCCTGTTTGAGCGGTCGCAGCGGCTACCAGGCACCCACAGGTCAGAAGAAACATTCGGTGTGGCTTGGCCATTGGGCCGTGAAACGGATGACCGCCACCAATTCCTGCAGCAAGCGCTCGGATGTAGGCTACGAGGAGGGCTAGCACGCAGGCGGTCCAACCAACAATCTCTGCAAACGGCCAACCGGATGCCGTCGCGGCGTAACCAGCGGATACGATCAAGACGATATCCTCAATTCTATCAGGAAACTCATTGTAGAGATTCCCGAGTGGTCCTCCGCGCCCACCTTCTACGGCTACCATCCCATCCAGCATGTTCGCCAGGAGCCGAAGTTGAATGAAAACTGCCCCCAGCATGAAAGCGCCAACTTCTGCCGAGATACTGTCTGCAAAGCGGCCATAGCCTATCGAAACGGCGCCTAGTAAGGCGAATGCAACACCCATGGTCGATATCGCATTCGGGGAAACACCATGGCGAGCCAGGAACGACGAGAGGTGGCCCGCCCATGACGCAGCTCGCGTCTTCAGGGGGCGCCTGGCATCGGAATCGGGTCGAGTCATTTCAGGATTTCGGTCTTAGGTTGAACACCGCTTCTTCCAGATCAGATGCGATGTGCTTGAAGGATTCTTTGCTCGGGCTGGCGTCCTCATAAGACCTTGGTTCGCCAACGTGCAGGACTAGTTTTGAGGGTCTAGGAAACCGCGCTCCCTTTGGGAGAGCCTTGAACGCGCCTTCGAGATAGCAGGGCACAATGGGGATGTCCGTGCCGGCACAGAGGAGCCCGATTCCTGGCTTGAAAACGCCCGGCGTCCCGTCAGCGGTACGCGTGCCTTCCGGGAAGATGATCAGGATGTTTCCCTCATTTTTTAGAAGTTCGCGGCAGAGAATGAGGCTCTCGGCTCCGCGGGCCTGGCGTTTGAAGGGGAGGCCATTTACAACGATTGAGGAGAAGGCGCTGGTGGGCAGATCCTTGAAAAAATAATCGGCCGCGGCAGCCGGAAAGGCACGATGGATATTTCGAAGAGGGATGGTCGATACCAGGCACGGCGTGTCCAGGTGGCTCTGGTGATTGGCTATCAGGATGAAGGACTTTCCGATGGGAAGCCTCTCCTTGTTACGAATCTCAAAGCGGTGGTAAAGCTTGAACCAGCTTCGGATTACAAGTGCTGCGGTGGTCCTAAGAACATACATCCAAAGGTGAGGCTCTCTCGGAAACCCTTGCAGGAGCTCGACCAGCGGTCGATTCCGGTCCGCGGCAGGCTCATACTGCCAAGCCTGAACCTCCTCTGTCTCGTGCTCAGTAGAGGTCATGGAACCACCGGACCATGTGGAAGAAGAATGGAGCGGTGAAAATGAGACTGTCCAATCGGTCCAGAATGCCTCCGTGACCCGGAATCAATGTGCCCATATCCTTCACGCCGAGATCACGCTTGATCGCGCTGATGGTCAGGTCCCCCAATTGCCCGCCGACTCCGACGATAATCCCACTGAGAAGCAGTTCTACCAAGCCGAAGTGGGGAAACGAGAAGTGGAGCAGCCAGGGCAGAACCATCGATACAGCGAGCGCACCCAAACATCCTTCCAGCGTCTTGTTGGGACTGACATTGCTTCGGAGTTTTCGCCGTCCGAAGAGTTTCCCGAAAGTGAAAGCAGCCACGTCGTTCAATTCGACTGCAAAGAAGAGGTACAGCAGGTAGCCGAAGGCACTGGTCGAGTTGGCGAGGAACGCGAGGTGGCCGAACATCCATCCCATGTAGATGAAGCCCACGATAGACAGCGACACAAGCTGGAGTTGGCCCTCGGCCCGATTCCGCAAAACGGGAATGGTCAACAGAAGGGCGATAACATATACGGGGGCGGCCATAAACATCCCGTACCAACCCGCAAGACCGGTCCGGGGGTCTGTCATCAGCTCCAGCACACACAACGAGACGATACTGACGTAGACCGCGACGGTATACCACCAGTGTCGATGCAGTCCAGTGGCCCTCGCGAACTCCCTGAATCCGAGCATCGAAAGCAGCCCCAGCCCCACTATGGTTGGTACTCTTCCGAGCCAAAGCGTGACGAGGAATAAAGGCGCCATAATCAGCCAGCCACGATACGTCTGCCAGATGGAGGAGACATTCTTGCCCGCGACGTGAGTACCGAGCAACACTAGGCCTGACACAACCAGGAGACCCACCGCCAAGAGCGCATAGAGCCCCAGGACCGGGTCCACCATCTCCTGTAAAGACCAACTTTCTGGGATCATTTGTTCGGAATCGTTGAGTCGTTCTATAATTCGATTGGAGCCTATCGCCCCATCAAGTACATGCCCGCCACGAGCAGCACCATCCCTAGCAGGTTAATCGGTCGTATCTCGGTGCCAAAGGCGTAGAAGCTAATGATCGCCGCAAAAATGAACGTGCTTGCGTATACCGGATACAAGACGGACAGCGCTCCTCCCCGCTTGAAGGCTGCGACGAAAAGAACCATGACGCCGATGTAGCATGCGACTCCGGCCAATATGCGCGGGTTGAGGACGTACGTGGTCCATCCTCCCGTGGCCGCATCGGCGCCCCCCTTATACAGAAACTGTCCCAGCGCTCCAAGAACGGCTGCCGCAAGAAACATGAGGACGGAGGCGACTGGTGTGTGCACGGTATTGATACCTTCTGAGTAAAAACGCTGGTAAATGATAACTAAAAGGCACTGAGAGACAAAGTCACCTTCTCTTTCAGAAAAATCAGATGCCGGAATCTACGTTTCTAAAACACTCGGAATTTCTGGTCTTATCACTCATTCGAGTCGGAGCCTATCAGGGAAGCGTACAAATCTTTGATTCGGAGATTAGATATCTTGAATTAAATCAAGTATCACCAACAATTGCCCAAATACCTCTCCAAATCAAAATTCCTCTCCGGCTCCCAGTGCCACAAAAAACTGTGGCTGGAGGTCAATCGCCGGGACCTAGCGACGCCCGTTTCGGCCGCTCAAGAGTGGATATTCGAACAAGGTAATCAGATTGGCCATCTGGCCACCCAGCAATTTCCGGATGGTGTTGAGGTAGATCACTCTGACTTCTTCGGCGCGGTTCGTGAGACGCAGAAGTTGATGGAAACGGACGTACCGGCCATCTTTGAGGCCACCTTCCGTGTCGGCAGACTGTACGCGCGCGTGGATGTCCTGCGTCGAACACCCTACGGATGGGATCTCATCGAGGTAAAGGGATCGACGAGGGCCAAGCCGGTCCACATCATTGACATCGCCTTTCAATATCACCTCCTGAAGAAGGCCGGCGTCATCGTGACGGGCCTATACCTGATGCACGTGAACAGGGATTATATCCAGCCGGATGATGGCGATTTTCTCGTGATTGAAGAGGTGGGCAAAGAGGTAGAGGCCGTGCTCCCTGCGGTCGTAACCGAGCTCAAAGGTCTTCTTGGCGTGATGGACCGCGATGAGCCAGATGTCCCCATCGGCACGCATTGCAGCGATCCGTATGACTGTCCCTTTCAAGAGCACTGTTGGTCATTTCTACCGACCGAATCAGTGCTGACCATTCCGAGCCTCAAAAAGGTCAAAGCATTTGAGATGGTTCATGCCGGGATCCATAACGCCTGCGATGTCCCGGAAGACACACACCTCAGCGACAAACAAAGAGCCTACGTCAACCGGCTACGCACGGGAGAAGTGGATTTCGACATGAGTGGTATTGAATCCATGCTTGCCGAACTCACTCCCCCCTACTACTTCCTCGATTTCGAAACGGATAACCCCGCTCTTCCACGCGCAGATGGCCTGTCTCCGTATGCGAAGATGCCCTATCAATACAGCTGCCACATCGTCGACTCAAATGGCGATATGCGTCATGTCGAATACCTGCATGACGACCTGTCAGACCCTCATTCCGTATTGGCGTCCCGGCTGGTCAATGACCTGGGCGAAAGTGGATCGATCATCGCGTATAACGCGGGGTTTGAGCAAGGAGTGATTCGAGATTTGGCGGGGCGTGCACCTTCGCTTTCGGCAGAACTGCTGGTGTTGAATGACCGATTCTGGGACCTGCTCGTATTGGTCCGGAAATATATTGAGCATCCGGGATTCTTGGGCTCGAAGTCAATCAAGAACGTGCTACCCGTCCTGGTACCGGGGTTTTCTTATGAAGGCATGGTCGTCGCTAACGGGAGCGATGCAGGAGGCTGGTGGAATAAGATGATCCGGATGCAAGACGGTGCTGCGAAGGAGGCGATTCGTGAGGACTTATTGGCCTATTGCCGCATGGACACGCTGGCGATGGTTAAGATTTGGGAGGTCCTACGGCACCCTCCAGATTCATGAAAATCTTAGGATTCGCAAGAATGAGTTATTACCGGCTCGAATCTCCAAGCGCGAAACTATCCGCTAGAGCGGCGCAACTCCAGTCCGCTCCGCAACAACATGCTGCATCGTTCCGTTGATCGCGTTACATGTAATCTTTACTACATACTTCCTTTCCATTCTTTCAGTCTCGTTTGATTACACCATGAATCCGACTTTCGGCGGTTTTCGCGCTACGCGGACGACGGCGTTCGGTTCGGAGGCCATAAGGTTAATTAGGAATCCTTTCCCTGCAGATCGTGCGCCTATCGGTCGTGTATCGATTTCCCATTCCTCGTAAGTCCGGACGGAAACGCCGCAGATATCAGCCATCGCTCGTTGCGTCTGGCCGAGAATCTCACGAGTAATCCGAAAGAATTCTGCCGGCGTTTCGACCCCAGTCCAGTTGGTCGATTTTAGTTGTTTAATTGCGTCCGAGAGTTTCCAGATCGTTTCTCCGTTTTCTTTGATTTCGACAACTATGTAGCCGTCGTGAATGACTTCGCGAACCGGTTCTCGTTCGCCCGAAAGAATCTGATCTACTTCGCCGAGTGATCGGCGGAGCCCTCTGATTAGGTCAGTCATCGTGTCACCCTATTTGTCGTATTTTGAGTCCTATTTGTATTTCTGAATGATCGCTTTCGCCAGATCATCAATTTCTTTTAGTTCAGCGTCGGACAGTCCGGCTTTTTTCATCTATCGTAGCATGTAAGCAGGAATACGAATCCTTTGATTTCCGCGAAGTAAAAGACGCGAGCGCCGCCGGATTTTCCAGATCCTTTGATCGCTGCGCGAACTTCGCTGATCCTAGCAGTCAGCTTATCCGCATTCTCGCCGAGACGTAGAATTTCTTCCTTAACGCTGGCGAAGTCACTTTCGTTTGCCTTCGTCTTCCTCCATTGCCGGTCGAAATAGGTAGTGCGGATAAAGCGGGTCGACATCGGCTCGTAGTCAGTACTGGTTTCTATTTACTACGGTATTACCGTATATATGTTTTGGCATAATCGATGTATTTTTAAGTTTTTGTCGTTATTTCGCCGCTTCTCTCCTCAAAATGTGCGTGATATTCGGCTAGGTAGTATACTGATAGTCTTCGTCCAGATAGGAATACGTAATCGGCCACTCCGGTACTATCCGGAATTGGTTTCCGCAAAAAAACTAAATACTTTTTTAAAACTGATGCTTTTTGGCAATTATTAAATAATTGTTCATGGCTCTGAAAATTTAAAAAAATGAAAACAATCTGTTATTTAATTCTAATTGGTCTATTTACAGTTTCTTGTAACAATCCAAAATTATCCTCATCAAGTAATTTGTTTGGTGAAGTAAGAAAAGATGATGAAAAATCACAAATGATTCAAAAGGTGTTTGATGCTGTTGCTGCTGAAGATATTTCTTATCTACAGGAGATTTTTTCTGATGACTTAAAACACACAAATCCTGATGGAGTAGTCATAAATAAAGAGGAATTTATTGAGGGTATTAATAATATATATGATATGTTTGATAATATCGAATTTAAAAAATCTGAATACGAAGATTATCCTAATTTAGAGATAGAAACAACCTATTATTCCAATGGAAAAATATGGACTAATATATGGAGCGAAATGAAAGCAGATGGAAAATACACTGGAAAAGA
>Ga0208879_1000689_pt1 | contig 34118 bp, 27 predicted proteins | sample Knorr_S15_td_Bot_FD_185605 | JGI IMG/M metagenome (GOLD analysis project Ga0208879, IMG submission 185605) | Marine microbial communities from Southern Atlantic Ocean transect - Knorr_S15_td_Bottom_ad_5009_LV_A (SPAdes) (version 2) | ecosystem: Environmental > Aquatic > Marine > Oceanic | place... | reverse complement strand
GCCTGTACGATGGGTTGCTGGATGACATGGGCATCTGGCAGCGAGGCCTGAGTGAAGTGGAAATATCAGGCATCTATCAAAATGGCCTGGCAGGAAAGCCGCTAAATGAGGAATTTGAACCGCTCAATATCAAGGCTATCTCCTTGAATGAGGCCGATGTGGATATCGAGTTTTACAGTCCATTTAGCAGCAGGAATTATCTGGTTGAGACCAAGGCCGGGTTAGGTCTGCAAGAATGGGCAGAACAAGCTGGCGTGGAATTAGGAGATCTTGGGAATGGTGGTTATAAGGCAACCTTCTCCAAGGATCAGAATATAAATAATTTTTATCGAGTTGTGGCACTTGATCCGCCCCCGGTCTTCTTCGACGATTTTGAAGCCGGGGGAGAAGGCTGGACGCATGGTGGGGACGAGGATAACTGGGAACACGGTGTTCCCACCACCGGACCGGGTAAGGCGTTCAGCGGGGACAATGTTTATGCGACTGGACTGGGGGTTGATTTCGCAGCATTTACGGATTCGTATTTGCGCTCACCAATAATTGACCTAAGTGATAAGAAGATTCAGGCAACCTTGAGTTTCTCGGAATTCAGAAAGATTGATCCTGAAATTTCGTTCCACCGGGTTTCCGTGGTTATTCTTGATGCCGAAACAGAAGAAATTCTTGAGGAACCCTATGAGGCTTCCGGCGCGACCAATGATTGGGAGACTCAATCCTTCCGTCTCAAGCCGGATAGCTTGGCTCGAAAGATTATAGTTGAATTCTGGTTGTCCACAGACGACTTCAATTTACAGGAAGGCTGGTTCATCGACGACGTCAAAATTGTCGCTGAATAGGTGGCTTGCAGAACTTTTGCCAACCGAGGCTGAGCTTAGATCAGCCTCGGTTTTCAGTGGTATGTAGTGAATTGGAAGTGACCTGAAGGGGGTGGCTTGTTAAATTCCCGCCGTTGGAATGATTCCTGATACGAATATCTGAATGGGTAAGATTTTAACAAAATTAGCTGTTTTTTCTTTGGTGATTGTCGGGCTCCCCAATGCGCGGGCTGCTGGGGAGTTTGATTTTTTTGAAAAGGAGATCCGGCCGCTACTGCACAAGCATTGTTACAAGTGCCATTCCACCGAGGCCGAGAAATTGAAGGGTGGTTTGCTGTTGGACAGTCGCCGGGGATGGGCGACGGGGGGTGACTCCGGCCCGGCAATTGTCCCCGGTGACCCGGAAGGTAGCCTGCTGCTGCGCGCGGTGAGTTACGAAGATGACGATCTGCAAATGCCGCCCAAGTACAAGCTCGCGGATCACGAGCGTGCGGCCTTGGGCAAGTGGGTAGAGGCCGGTGCGGCGGATCCACGCGATCACCAAATGGAGGGCAAAGCCGAAGGCATCGACCTGGCCAAGGGACGCGAATTCTGGTCGTTTCGGCCGGTGACCAACCAAGCTGTGCCGAAGATGAACCCAGCGCCTGGCCAAGGGGAAAACCTGGGTGCAATTGATCGATTTATATTGGCGCGCCTGGCCAAGGAGGGGATCGAGCGGGTCGACTTGGCCAGGCCGGAGACGCTGCTTCGCCGCTTATATTTCGACCTGATCGGCCTGCCGCCGACTCCGGAGCAGATCGACGACTTTTTGGCCGATCCGTCGCCGGAGGCGTACGCACGGTTGGTGGATCGCCTGCTGGGTTCACCGCAGTTCGGTGAGACATGGGGACGGCACTGGCTGGACGTGGCGCGTTTTGCCGAGAGCAGCGGCGGTGGGCGGAGTTTGATGTTCAAGGACGCATGGAGATTTCGCGACTACGTGATCAACGCCTTCAACGACGACAAGCCGTTCGACCAATTCATTCGCGAACAGATTGCGGGTGACCTGATGCCAGCAGGCACTCGCGAGCAGCAAAACGAGCGCTTTGTCGCCACCGGCTTTTTGGCGTTGGGTCCGCACAACTACGAGTTGCAGGACAAGGAACTGTTGCGGATGGAAGTGGTGGACGAGCAAATCGAGACGGTTGGCCGAGCGTTTCTCGGTATGACGCTCGGCTGCGCGCGCTGTCACGACCACAAGTTCGACCCGGTTCCCACTGATGATTATTATGCGTTGGCCGGCATCTTTCGCAGCACGCAATCACTCGTTCCGGGCAACGTCTCCGGCTGGGTGGCACGGGAACTCGAACCGGAGCCAACGCTGAAAAAGGCAATCGAGCAACATGCCGGGGAGACCAGGGAAGCCAACGCCGCGCTCAAGGCAGCAAAGAAAGAACTGCGAAAAAGCGAGGAAACCTCAGGTAAGACAGGGATTTTCGTCGACGACCTGGAGGCAGAGAAAATCGGTGACTGGATGAAATCGACAAGCAACAAAACCTATTTCGGCGACAACTACATCCACGACAAAGGTGAAGGGAAAGGGCAAAAGAAAGTCATTTTCACCGCCGAGCTGGAGGAGGCCGGCGAGTACGAGGTGCGCTTCGGATACACGGCTGGAACCAACCGCGCCCAAAAGGCGCCGGTGACGATCGAGCACGCCGATGGCCCGACGACGATTCGAATCAACCAACGCGAGAAGCCGCCGATCAACGACAATTTCAAGATCATGGGCCGGTTTCAATTTAACGCCGGCAAAGCGGTTGTTTCTGTTTCAAACGCGAACACCCGTGACGTGGTGATCGCGGATGCGGTGGTGTTTGTGCCGGTTGCGGAGTTAAAAAAAGATTCTGTCCCCGGGCAACGCTTGGCCAAGCTGCGGGGCGAGGTCGATCGCCTGGTCAAGCGCGTGGATGCGCTGAAGAAAACCAAGTCGACGGATTTGCCAAAGGCGATGTCGGTGCAGGACGAGAAGGAAACCGGCGACTGGCATGTGCATATTCGCGGCGAAATCCGCAACAAAGGCGCAGTCGTACCCCGTGGGTTTCTTCAAGTCGCCAGCAAAACAAAAACCGTCGCGCAGCCGACGATCGCCGCTGGGAGGAGTGGTCGACTCGAGTTGGCCGAGTGGGTGGCCAGCAGTGACAACCCCCTGACAAGCCGCGTGATGGTGAACCGCATATGGCACCATCTAATTGGCAAGGGGCTGGTTCGAACGACCGACAATTTTGGGATGATGGGAGAAAAGCCAAGTCACGCGGCTCTGCTGGACTGGTTGGCGCATCAGTTCGTTGTTGATCAATGGTCCGTGAAGAAAATGATCCGCCGCATAGTAATGTCGCGCACCTATCGCCTGGCCTCAACTGGTGAGAGCGTTGGGTGGGCGGGCGATCCGGAGAACCGCCTGATTTGGCGCGCCAACCGTAAGCGGCTCACGGCGGAGGCGATCCGGGACTCGATTCTATCGGTGAGCGGACAACTTAGCATGCAGCAGGGTGGCTACACGATTCGTAAATTTTCGCAGTACGACTTTGGGTACGAATTCAATACCATCCGACGCAGTGTGTACGTGCCGTTATTCCGCAACACGTTGCTGGAGGTGTTGGAGACGTTTGACGTTGCCAACCCGAACGTTGTGTCCGGTCGACGCTCTGAAACCACATTGCCGACTCAGGCGTTGTACCTGATGAACAGCCCGTTTGTAAATGCCGAGGCCGAGCGCGCAGGGGAACGCATCTCTCGCAACGGGGTGACTGACGCTGAGCGAGTGCGTTTGGCTTATCGACTTGCGCTTGGCCGCGAACCCAGCGCTGTTGAGGTAGATGTGGTGATGAAATTTATCGGGAAATCGAAAACCGGCCAAAAGTCCAGGACATGGTCGGCGTTGGCTCACTCGCTTTTTGGTAGTGTGGACTTTCGACACTTGGATTGACCAGTGACTAAAATGGGCTATCTTTCCCCTGTGCGACCGCTGTCTCGAAGAGAAATGCTCAGGACTTCGGCCTGTGGATTCGGTTCGTTGGCCTTGGCTGGGCTGTGCCAGCAGGCGGCGGCCTCTACCGGTCCGGCGACATTGCTTCAGCGTCAGCCGATGATTGCACCCCGGGCCAAGCGGGTGATCTTCATTTTCATGGCAGGTGGACCTAGTCATGTGGATTCTTATGACTACAAGCCGGAGTTGATTCGGAACCACGACAAGGATTACGACTTCACCGGCGTTCGATTCGGCACGTTTGGCAAGAAGAGCAAACGGAAGCTGATGAAGCCGCTGTGGGACTTCAGGCAGTATGGTCAATGTGGCCAGCATGTCTCCGAGTTGTTCCCGTACACGGCGCAGATGGTCGACGATTTATGCTTCATCAAATCGATGCACACCGAGGGCGTCGCTCATGGTCCCTCAACGTTATTCATGCACACTGGTGCCACCAATTTAATCCGCCCGTCGGTTGGCAGTTGGGTGACGTACGGTCTGGGTACGGAGAATCATAATTTACCTGGCTTCGTGACACTGCAGCCTTCCAGTTCGAAGGGTGGTCCGCGAAACTACTCCAACGCCTTTCTGCCGGCGATCTACCAGGGCACCGCCATTGGCAAAGCCGGGCAACCAGCGAGTGAGGCAACGCTGCGCAACGCCGTGAACCCGTCGTTGTCGCATGCCGAGCAAGTGCGCAACTTCAAGTTGCTGCAGCAGATCAATCGCGCCCAGTTGGCCGGCAAACCGCAGGACGATCAACTCGACGCCGTCGTTGAGTCGTTCGAGCTCGCTTGGCGCATGCAGATGAACGCCCCTGGAGTGTTCGATCTGTCCGGCGAAAGCGTGGCGACCAAAAAACTTTACGGCATCGGCGAAAAACCGACGGATGACTTTGGCAAGCAATGCATGATGGCCCGTCGCTTGGCGGAGTCTGGGGTGCGGTACATTCAGGTAAATTACGCAGATGAGAGCACCAACCCGCGCTGGGACCAGCACAGCAACATGCCCAAGCACATGGATCACGCCCGTGCCACCGACAAGCCAGTCGCTGGACTTCTGGCGGATTTGAAAAACCGTGGACTGCTCGAAGAGACGCTGGTTTGGTGGGGGGGCGAGTTTGGGCGCACACCGTTCTCACAAAGCGGCGACGGACGTGACCATAACCCGCGCGGTTTCACAACATGGCTCGCAGGCGGGGGCGTCAAACCGGGCATCTCCTACGGGGCCACCGACGAACTCGGCGATACTGCGGTGGAAAACAAGGTTCACATGCACGACCTGCATGCAACCATCCTGCACCTCCTCGGCTTGGATCACGAAAAGCTGACCTACCGTTATGCCGGTCGCGACTTCCGTCTAACCGACGTCCACGGCAGAGTCGTTCACGGGATTTTGTCCTGAAAGCGAGCGCGAGAGGGACCTGTTTTATCTGCGGAGGTGTCTAGTGGCCCTTTCCTGCATCCAGGCGATATCTTTGTTATTGGGGGAAGGTCGGTCGTATGGGGTGCCCACTCCTTTTCTAAACGCGGCCACGGTTCGTGAATCCAGCCATTTCTTTGTTTCGGAGTGCCCGTCGGCAAACGATAGTCCGCCGCCTCCGCCGTGGTAACTCGCCGGGATGTCCACCATCCGGTGCATTGTTGGTTTATCCGGATAACCTCCCATATCCACCACAAACATACCGTCATTGATGCTGTCTTCCCTCTCATCGAGAAAGACGAATGTGCTCGATGGCCCCGGGTTGATCATGTCTTCCAGTTGACGGTAAATCCTCCACGGCCCCGTGGAAGCAGACCAACCCATGGCTCTGTTTTCACCTCGTCCACCGATCCAGTTGAGCATGGACATGCTACGGACACGGGGCAGTGTTTTGCCCTTTGCATTTACAGTACTGGTATCGCCGGGGCATTTGAAAATATCTTTGTTATTCCCGCAGTACTTCCAAAGAATACTTTTGGACAAATTGAACGTTGGGTCCCAATTCATTCTGTTGTTGCCATTAAAATCAAGCCAGCCACCGCACCATTCGTAAGGTCCGTGTTTAACGTGTGGTAAATTACTGTTGTTGTCTTCGACGTACATTCGCCATGCAATCATCAGTTGCCGATGGTTGTTAAGGCAGCTAATCCCTTGTGCCTTCGACTTGGCCATGGCCAGAGCTGGTAAAAGCATGGCCGCAAGGATCGCAATAATTGCAATGACAACAAGTAACTCAATGAGAGTGAATCCTTTGTTGTATCGAGAAAATTTATTCCTCAACTTGATTCTTCGCCGACGTGAATATTGAAATGAAGCATTCATGTTTTACCAGTAAAACTCCAGAAGGAGGGGCGGGAAAGGGAATACTGTCAGTTGCCTTTTGAGAAGTCAAGTAACAAGTCGGAAGTGGAGTGGTGCGTTAATTTATCTCGCCCCAGCCGCCACCGCCGGGGGTCTTTATTATCAGTCGGTCGCTTGCCTCCAATTCTTGTTGGGCAACAGAGGCGAGCTCAATTTCTTGACCATTGCGCTTGGCCAAGTGCTGTTCGCCGGGGTGGCCCGCTTGGCCCCCGTTGAGGCCATAGGGGCCTTGGGTGCGATTTTGGGTGAGCAGCGAAAGCGAGACCGGTTCTGTGAAGACCATCTCGCGGACGATGCCGTTGCCGCCGGTGAACTCGCCTTGGCCGCCGGAGTTTTTGCGGATGGCGAATCGCTCCAGCCGGACGGGAAAGCGCCATTCCAAAACCTCCGGGTCGGTGATAGCCGTGTTGGTCATGTGCGAGTGCACGGCGTCCGCGCCGTCGAAGCCCGGCCCGGCTCCGGTGCCGCCGCAGATGGTTTCGTAGTAGCTGCAGCGCTCGTTGCCGAAGATCAGGTTGTTCATCGTCCCCTGGCTGGCGGCGACGACCCCAAACGGCTTAAGCAGCAGATTCACCAACCGCTGACTCGTCTCGACGTTGCCGCCGACCACGGGTGGCGCCTGAGTGGGGTCGCCGGGAAACTCGGGATTGAGCAGGCAACGGGGAAGGGTGATCTCGACGTGCTCCATCAACCCCTCGTTGAGTGGCACCGGTTCGTTGACGAGCAGCCGGACGACGTAGATCACCGCGCTTTGGACAATCGCCGGTGTGGCGTTGAAGTTGCCGCTGTGCAGGGCGTCGGTGCCCGTGAAATCGATGCGGATTTTTCCGTCGCCAACCTCGATCGTGGCTTTGAGTTGCGTGCCGTCGTCCAGTCGTTCGGTGGCGGTGTGCCGTCCCGGCTCGAGAGTGGTGATGCGCCGAGCGATAGCGTCGGCTGCCCGTTGCCGTATTTGCCCCATGTAGTCGGCGACTGTTCCAGCGCCGTGCGTCGCGGCCAACCGCTGTAGGGCCTGGGTGCCGAGAAGATTGGCGGCGGCTTGGGCCTTGAGGTCGGCCAAGTTGTCCTCCGGCGAGCGCGACGGATACGGCTTGGCAGTCAGCAGTTTTTCAATTTCTCCAAACCGAGCCTTACTGCCGCGATACAAAAAGGTCGGCGGAATGACGACGCCCTCCTCGGCGAGAGACTTGGCCAGGGGCGGCATCGAGCCGGGACTGATTCCGCCAAGTTCAGCGTGGTGTGCGCGGTTGGCCACGTATCCAAGGAGTTGCTCGGCGTCATCGAACACCGGGCTGATCACGGTGATGTCCGGCAGATGCGAGCCGCCGTGGCCGGGGTGATTGGTGACGATCATGTCGCCGGAGCCAAGCGCTTGGCCAAGCGCAATCGAGCGAACACAGAGGCCAAGGGCCCCGAGATGCACCGGAATGTGCGGCGCGTTGACAACAAGTTGGCCGTCGCGATCGAGCAACGCGCAGGAGTAGTCGTGACGTTCCTTGACGTTGGTCGAGACCGCGGTGCGCTGCAGCAGTTGCCCCATCTCCTCGACGATCGAGCCGAACCGGTTCGTGAACAGCTCCAGCTCGATCAGCGCCGAGTGGGCGCCGTCGCTGGCTTCGGGCGCCTCGGAAGAGCGAGTCAATTTGAGAGTGCCCTCGGAGCCAAGCGTGCCGATCCAGCCGGCGTCAATTCCGAGGGTGCAAAAACGATCCTGCACGACTGCCGGCCCCTCGATGCACTGGCCGATGTTCAGCGACTCGCGGTCGAGGATCGGCTTGTTGAGCGTTTGTCCCGTTGGATCGGTAAACGATTCCGTCGCAACCGACGGCGGATGTGTCGAGGCGACGACCCGCGCCGAGACAACCTCGATCGATTTGTTGTCTGGCCAGTAGCCGAAAAGGTTTTCGTACCGCTCGCGGAACGCCGTAGCCAAGTCGGTCGTTGTATCGAAGGCGATTTCCTCGGTGGATTCCTGCCCTTCGTGACGTAGCGAAACGAGGCGGCGGCGGACAATGATTTGTTTGTCGGCAAAGCCTTCAGCCTTCAGTGAACCAAGCGCGGAGGTTTCGAGTTCGGCGAAAATGTCGCCAAGCGCTTGGCCATGCGTGCCGAGTGGTTGGAGAATCTGCCGCTCGGCGAAGCGTTCCATAACGGCTTCGCGGAGACCCCGGGCGCTGAGAAGTCCGGCGTCGCTTGGGCAAAGGACGGTGCTGACACCGAGTTCTTCGGCGATGGCGCAGGCGTGCTGGCCACCGGCACCGCCGAAGGCGACGAGCGCGTAGTCGCTGGGATCGTAGCCTTCGCGGATGGAGATTTTGCGAACCGCGTCGGCCATCCGTTCGTTGGCGATGTCGAGAAAACCGGAGAGCAAATCCTGCTCCGGCGGCGGCTCGGGAATCGATTGGCGGACCTGGTCGAGTGCGGATTGGGCGGCGTCGATGTTGACCGGGATGCCGAACTGGGCGGGATCGAGCCGGCCGAGCAGCAGGTTGACGTCGGTGATCGTCAGCGGGCCGCCCGCGCCGTAGCAGGCCGGGCCGGGATTCGCGCCCGCGCTCTCCGGGCCGACAAACAACTCGTCGCCGTTGAAGCCGCAGATCGAGCCGCCACCGGCGGCGACCGTCTCGATGGCGAGCACCGGCGCGATCACCCGGGCGCGGCCGACGCGATGCTCGTATTTGTAATCGAAGTCGCCGTCGAACCGGCAGACGTCGGTGCTCGTGCCGCCCATGTCGAACCCGATGATGCGGTCGAAGCCGGCTTGGCGTCCGGCCATCGCGGCACCGACGACACCACCGGCCGGGCCGCTGAGCAAGCTGTCCTTGGCCCGGTAATCGGCGCGGGAGACGAGTCCACCCGCGCTGGTCATCACGTGCAGTTTGCCGCTGCCCAACTCGCGCTCCACGCCTTCGAGATAGCGCGTCATAATCGGCGAGAGGTAGGCATCGACGACGGTCGTCTCGGCGCGAGGCAGGACTTTGATGACCGCCGCCAAGTCGCTGGACACGGAGACGTGTTGCCAACCGGCGTCGCGGAGGTGCTTGGCCAGGCGCTGTTCGTGTTCGGGGTTACGGTGGCTGTGCAGACAGACGACGGCGGCGGATTGGTTTTCGTTTTTAGGCGGGTTGGGCTGCGGGAGATTGAGCGGGCGGAGTACTTGGCCAAGCGCGTCGAGTCGTTCGTCGATCCCAACGGCGTTGGTGGTGAGCGGGGCTTGTTTTTGGACGTTCAGCGCGAAAAGGTCGGGGCGTTTTTGATCGCCAATGACGAGCAAATCCTCGAAGCCGCGCGTGATGAACAGCGTGACCTCAGCGCCTTTTTCCTCGAGCAATGCGTTGGTGCCGCGGGTGGTGGCCAAGTGCATGACCATCGGCGGGAGCGCCTGGCCGGCGGGAGTGCCGGTGGCGATTCGGGCCGCGAGAATCGGGGCCTCAACGTCAAAGGCGATCTCGATCGCTTGATCAAGCGGGGTGCCGCCGGGCAGCGGTTTGGCCAAGCGGAGTTGGCTCGGCGAGTCGTGACCGGTGATTTTTATCGGCTCCCCGGCTTGGCCAAGGAGCCGGAATTGTTGGCCAAGCGCGAAGCCGGCGATGAGCGGCTGGGGCAACTTGATCGCGATCTCGGTCGGCGAGTCGATGGCCGTGAGCGTGCCTCGGAGGCAACTGCTGGAGAGAACCTTGAAGCGATGGGTGCGCCCGTGCGGGTCGGCGGCGAGGCAGTCGGTGAAGGTGCCGCCGGTGTCCACCCAGACGCGCCAGCCGCCTTTTTGTCCGTCGGTTGCGTCGTCACTCACGGTTGGCGGATTGCGGCTCGATGAGTACTTTTATGCGGAAGCCGCCGGTTTGCATTTCAGCGGCTTGGCCGACGAGAGCCGTGATTTTTCCCGAGGCACGGCGGTCGCCTTTTATGATGCTGAATTCTGTGGTGCCAATGGTTAGCTCGCCTTCGTTGATTACGACTTCGATCTCAATAAACTGCTTGTTTGGTTCGCCGATACTCATGCTCGCTTCCTGTTCGGCGATGACGGTGATTTTGGGAGTAGCGATTACCACGGGATTGTCCGGGTCGGAAGCATCTGTGAGTTGAAGCGCGACGATGTAGTTGCCAGAAGTTGCTGCGTTGTCGTTTCCCAAACCGGAACTCAGCGCGAGTTGGCAGCCGGCCGTGAGTGCCAGAAATCCAGTGAGCAGAACGGTTTTTAATTTCCCCCAATCCATGGCGCGAAGCTAGGAAGGCGCAAGTGCGCTCGCAAGCTATTTTTGGGCGCGGAGTTTTTCAGCAACAGCTTGAGCGTCGGTGCCTGTGATGAGCAGGGTTTTGTTTCGGCTTTTTTCGCCGCGGATGAGGGACGCGGCGCTTGGTGGGATTCCGAGTGACTTGGCGATGAACTTGGGCAGCGCATTGTTGGCGGCGGAGTCCACGGGCGGAGCGGTGATGCGGACTTTGAGTTGGTCGGCATTGGGGTCGGCGATGAATTCATCGCGCGAGGAGCGTGGCTGGACGCGGATGACCAGCGTCACGCCTTGCGGGGTTTCTCGGATGTATTTGGGCAGTTCCACTTGGGGTGACCATTGGAGGTTACGAAGCGCTCGCTGCCAAGCCGCGAATGGCGTACATTGCCGGTGTGAAAATGGATTAAGCCCAATGGTGCAGCTTGTTTTTGGCATTGGGGGTTGCTGGTTGCACAAGTATGAAGCCGGGCGCGGTTTGGTCGACCGGCGGGACGAAACCGGCGGTGATCAATGACCGGGCGATTATCCGCGAGATGACCCGCGAGGCGACGAGGATGATGGATTCCGACGACCCAGTCTCGATGGAGTCGCTGATTGAGCAGTTGAAGAAAGAGCCGAGGGTCAGTCTGAATTTGCCGGCGGGAAAGGGTGCCCGGACGGAGGATGCGCAAAAGGCGATCGCGGTGGTGGGTGGAGTTTACAAGTGCAAACACTGCACACGCTGGCACGTGGCCCCGGCGAGCGGGTTCCTGATCGCGGAAGACATGGTGGTGACGAATTATCACGTGGTCAATCAACCGGAGCGTTCGAGCTTGGCGGTGCGGTTGTTTGACGGCCGGGTGTTCATGGTCGAAGCCGTGGTTGCGGCGAGTGAGCGTTTTGACTTGGCGGTGTTGCGGATTCCCAAGACCGGGGTGAAGCCGGTTGCGCTTGGCCAAGCGGCGCCGGTCGGGGCCAAGGTGGATTTGATCAGTCACCCGAACCAACGCTTTTACACGCTGACCGAGGGGCGTGTCGCGCGGTATTTCATGATGCAACGCGACAGGAAACAGGTGTCGGCGATGTCGATCACGGCGGACTTCGGCCGGGGGTCAAGCGGCGGGCCGGTGTTCAACGAAACAGGCGAGGTTGTCGGTATCGCCGCCAGCACCGAGTCGCTTTATTACACCGAGAAAGACGGCGAGCAGAAGAACCTGCAAATGGTCTTCAAGCACTGCGTGCCGGTGAGCCAACTCAGGGAACTTATTGGCGAGTGAGCGGGCTGATGCTTGTTTCTCCGGGCGGCGTCTGCTATTGAGTCGCCCACCTGACAATCTGACCGGATTATGGATTCAACAATCACCTGGCTATTTGCGTTTGTGGGTCTGTATTGGGCCTATTGTCTTTTTTGGGGAATCAAGGGCTTTTTTGGAGCCAAGTCGTCCTCGGATTATTTTATCGCCGGCCGTCAGATTAGCGTCTGGGTGTTTATCCTGGCGGCAACGGCGACGAGTTTCAGCGGGTGGACGTTCGTCGGTCATCCGGGGAAGATTTTCACCGACGGTTTGCCGTATGCCTTCGCCTCGTTTTACGCGCTGACGATCCCTCTCACCGGCGTGTTGTTTCTCCGGCGGCAATGGGTGCTTGGCCAGGCGTTCCGCTACGTGACGCCGGGTGAGATGTACTCCGATATTTTTGGCGGTAACGCCATTCGCATCCTCACGGTGATCGTGGCGTTCCTGTTCAGCGTGCCGTACCTCGGCGTGCAGTTGAAGGCATCCGGCAGCCTGTTCAACATCCTGACCGACGATTGGGTAAGCGTGAATCTCGGCATGTACGCGTTGACGGCGGTGGTGGTGGTTTACGTTGCGTCGGGCGGGTTGCGCTCGGTGGCGTACGTTGATTGTGCCCAGTGTGTTTTGTTGGCGGTTGGCATTGTTGCGATCGGGATTGTTGCGGTCGTCAAGATCGGCGGTTGGGGTGAGTTCGTCGAGGGGATGCAGTCGTTTGTCTCCGCTGACTTGGCCAAGGGCGAAAACCTGACACCGGCGGGGCACTCGCACTATGTGGCGTTACCGGGATCAATCCAAATGGTGTCGGAAGGGGGCAAGTCGCAGGGCGGGCCGTGGACGGGGATCATGTGCATGACATACATGTTTGCACTGATGGGCATCCAAGCGTCGCCAGCGTTTTCGATGTGGGCCTTTGCGAACAAGACGAGCCGGGCGTTTCGCTGGCAGCAGGTGGTCGCCTCGTCGCTGGTCATCGGATTGATTCTGTTCACGTTCACGATTTTCCAGGGTGTGGCGGGATGGATATTGAGTTCGAACGGAACATTCACCGGCGTGAACGACAAGACGCTGGTTCCGGAGTTGATCAATCTGTTGTCCGGCAGCACGCCGTGGCTTGTGGCGTTGCTGGCGGTGTGTGCCTTGGCAGCGATGCAGAGCACCGGGGCGGCGTACATGTCCACGTTCAGCGGCATGATCACGCGCGATGTTTACAAGCGCTACATCAAGCCCGATGCCAGCGAGAGTGCCCAAAAACTGTGCGGCCGCATTTTTGTGGTGCTCGTGGCGTTGGCGGCGCTTGTGGTGGCGTCGTTCGCGAAGGATGCACTTGTGATGCTGGGCGGCTTGGCGGTGGCTTACGGGTTCCAGATGTTCCCGGCGCTGATGGGCGCGTGCTACTTCCCTTGGCTGTCGCGGCGGGGCATTGCCATCGGGTTGGTCGCCGGTTTGCTGGGGGTGACGCTGACCGATAACACCGTCACATGGTTCGCTTGGCTTGGGGTGCCGTGGGGCAAATACCCGCTGACGATCCACAGCGCCGGGTGGGGCATCCTGTTCAACCTGCTGTTCGCGATTGGCGGATCGTTTCTGTTGCCTGACAGCGCAGCGCAGCGCGAGTCGCGGGCCAAGCGGAGTCGCTTCCTCGGCGAGTTGACTGCTGTCGAGCCGGAGAAACAGAAATTCAAATGGCTTGGGCTTGGGCTGATTCTTGTTTGGTTTCTTGTTGGCTTCGGGCCATTCGCCACTATCGGCAACACACTCTTTTCTGATCCGAACTTGCCTGAAACTTGGGGGCCATTCGGGCTGCCATCGCTTTGGGTGTGGCAGTTGCTGATGCTCGCCTTCGGCGTGTTCGTGATGTGGTTTCTGGCGTTCTTCCTTGGGTTTTCAAAGCCCGTCACGCCGGAGGCCGTTATGGCAGCCAAGCGGAAGCATTACCCCGAGTCACAGTAACGGAGCGACGCAGTCCCACACCGCTTGGCCAACGGCGTCGGGCGGTTGAGCGCCGTCGATCACCCGGTACCGCTCCGGTTCCTCCTTGGCCAAGGCGTGAAAACCGGCGTGGACGCGCTCGAAAAACTCCAAGCCGGATTCGTCAAATTGATCCTGCCCCTCGCCGGAGGTTCGCTGTCGTCCGCTCACTCGCGCTTGGCTGACACTCAGCGAAATGTCGAGCAGCAGCGTGAGGTTTGGCTTGGTTTCGCCAACGGCCAAGTCGATGGCTTGCTGCACCTTGGCCAAGTCGAGTCCACGCCCGTAGCCCTGATAGGCCAGCGAGGAATCGTAAAAACGGTCGCACAGCACCACAGTGCCCTTGGCCAAGGCGGGTCGGATCGCCTCCTGCACAAGCTGCGCCCGGCTGGCGTTCATGAGCAGCAACTCGGTGTCGGGCGAGATCGGCTTGTTGCCGGGGGGGTGCTTGACCACGTCGCGGATGGCTTCGCCGATGGTCGTGCCGCCCGGCTCACGGAGAGAGACGGTTTCCCGTCCGGCATCGGCCAGTCGCTTGGCCAGTCGCGCAATCTGGGTGGATTTTCCACACCCCTCGATGCCTTCGAACGTGATGAACAAGCCGCTCATTTTAGAGCCGGTTTGTTTTTCAAGGTGGCGGCGCGGCGGGTTTTCAATTCGCGGGGGAAAATACGGGTGAGATAAGCGACGAGTGTCCTGATTTGGTTGTCGTCAAGTGAGCCGCCGTGCTTCTTGGCGAATGCCGGCATCAGGGTGTTCGGCTTGCTCTCGGCGATCCATTGTTGCCAGTATTGGCTGTCCTTGTCCTTGGCCAAGGGGCGAAGAGCTGTGACGAATGGCGCCCGGTTTTTGGATTCGTGGCAAATGCCGCAGGCCGTCGAGTAAAGTTGTTTGCCACGTTTTCCGATTGTCGGGATGACATGGCACTCGACGCACTTGCCCGCAAAAATGGCCTGCCGGTTTTGAGCGGCGGCGCGGAGATTGGCGGCGCGTTCCTCCTTCGAGCGTTTCTTGAGTGGCTCGGAAGCAGCACCGATGGCGACACGCGCCTTGAGCGGGATGAGGCCCTTGTCGGTTACAATGACGACGGTCTTGGTGATGACGCCGGTTTTGCCGCGTATATCCATCGTGATCGGTATGCTGCCTTTTTGTCCTGCCATGATGGTCCAGGGCAGCTTGGGCAACCGCGCAATCGTGCAACCGCAGGAGGAGTCTGCTCGCTTAATCTGAACTTCGCTGCCGGTTTTGTTATGAAAACGAAACTCGAAGCCGATGTCCTGTTCGCCCGGCTTCGCGTTGTGCGCCTTGGCCACGGCGTCCCACGTGAAGATATTTTCGACGGATGGTTCGCGCTGCTCACTGTTCAGCAGGAATTCAGAATCGGCCGAGTCGCCGATGGCGGATTGGCACAACAGGCCGATCATTAAAGTCAGGGGGGTTGGGCTAATTTTCATCGTTGTACTGGCCGCCAAGCGCACGTGCATTATTCAAGATTGAGGGGGCGAAATGCAATCCCGGACTGCCGATGGCGGGGTCACGGGTTCATTGGCCGTGTCATCTCGACGCTGACCCAGCGGGTGTCCGGCAGGATGAATTTTTTGACCAAAACTCGCACGACGCTTGGGCTAAATTGATCGAGCACGAGCATGCAAATGTCATCGGCCAGTGCTTCAATGAGTTTCCAGCTTCGCGCTTGACCAAGCGCTCTGACCGCTTGGCAGACGGCAAAATAGTCAATGGTCTCAGTCAGGTTGTCGGTTGCTCCGCTTGCCCCGAGGTCGTGGGCCAACTCGATGGTGATGAGAAGCCGCTGCGGCTCCGTTCGTTCCTCGTCCGGCACGCCAACATGAAACCGAACCTCCAAGTCCTCGATAGTGATACGGTCAGGCATCGGCGGGAATTGTTGCGTTGGCCATTACGGCGTCGAGCAGTTTGCGGGTGGGCCGGTTCAGGTCGAGTTGCAGCGCATCGGGTTCGCTCACCCAGCGAAACGCCTGCGCCTCATCGTTGAGCGTCACGTCGGTTTCTCCGGTGACGCGGCAGGTGTAATTGAGCAGGATGAAATGTTCGGGCCGGTAAAACTCCTCTGAATCGATGCAGTCCTGCGAAAGCACAAACTCGATGTCGGTGATCGTGAGGCCGGTTTCCTCGGCGATTTCACGGCGGAGTGCGTCTTCGGACGATTCACCGTGTTCGATCTTGCCGCCCGGTATGCCCCACTTGCCGGACCACTTGTCAGTGCGAACCATTAGCACTTGGCCAAGTGCATCGTAAATCAGCGCGCCAACGGTTGCGACGGGCCTGCGGTTGCTGCTTGGCAGGGTCATGCCGTTGGCTTGCAAGGTGCCTTTGAACTCATCCAAGTCCGTGGCGATGTGGGTGGGGTTGGCTTCGCGGAGTTGATCGAGCGTGTTGTAACCGGTGAGCAGCGCGCAGGAGTGAATGCCGCCGTGGTGCGCCGTCTCGACATCGTGCTGCATGTCGCCGATGTACAGCGTCTCGTCCTTCGAGAGATTGTTTTCCTCAATGATGTCATGAATTTCCCCTCGCTTGTCCCATACGCCGAGGTAGGTTCGCTCAAAGCAATCGCTCATCCCGACGTTGGCAGCCTGTTCGGTGAAGTACTCCGGCTTGACGGCGCTGAGGACAAAGCAGCGAAGCTTCTCGGATTTGCAGAAATCAAGAAACTCGCCGGCATGGGGCAGGGCAATCACCTCGCCGCAGACTTTCCCGAAGTAGCTGTGAAACCATTCCTCGAGTTGCTCGAGCGGGACGTCGGGGGTGAAGCGATCGTAGAAGCCGGTGAAGGGCAACTCAAACTCGGCTCGGAACTCAGCCAGCGTAAGTGTCGCGACGCCTGCCTGCTCGAGGGTGTAGTTGGTGGCCTTGAAGACGCCCGGCAGGTCGTCCACAAGCGTGCCCGACCAATCAAAGATGATGTTCCGAATCATGCGCGCGCATCGTACCTGAGATCGTTGCGCGAAGTAAGGAAACGTTTAACGTAAGAAAACAATTGTGGCCAAAGGGTTGCTGGTGGGACAACAGGCCCGTGCCGTCAGAAGAGAAAGCCAATAAGCTTTTGCAGCTAGGGATTGAGTTGGCCAAGGCCGGGGAGATGGATGAGGCGCTGAAGTTGTTTGGCGAGGCGTTGGACATCGTGCCCGGCAATCCTGTGGTGAACTACAATTGTGGCTTGGCCCAGCAGCAGGCCGGATCGATCGAGGCCGCCGTCATTGCCTATCGGGCGGCCATCGAGGTTCTGCCGGAGTTCACGGAGGCGCGGATCAACCTGTCCTGTGCGTTGAAGCTGTACTGGCGTTTTTCGGAGGCGCTGGAAGCTGCCGAGAGAGCGATTCAACTGGAGGCCCAGGTAAACCGCACTTCTGCAGCCAAGGATAACATTGCCAATGCAAATACCTTCTCCCTGTCTCAGGACGGTTTTTTACAGAATGTGCAGACGGCGCTCGAGCGCATGAGTGAGTTGTCTCTTGTCGCACAGGATGCGACCAAGTCTGACACGGATCGATCGAACTATGCCGTCGAGTTCAGCCAGTTGCAGAACTACATCAGCGACATCGGTACGAAGAAGTACAATGGCACGACACTGTTCGCGAGCAGCGGACAGGTGGTGACCATTGACAGCGATGCCGCCCTGTGTTTTTGCGTTAACACGGTTAGTCTCGATAAGACTTGAGTGTTTCCATGGCGCCCAACTGCTTGAGAAGTTTCTTTAAACCGTCGAGATTTTCGCGCAGGGCAACCTCGGTGTCGATGACGCTGCGGTGATCGAGGATGGCGATTGCTCCCCGGTAGCCGGATTGTCGAATCGTGTTGAGTAGCGCCAACTCATGCCGCCCTTCGCCAAGCGGCAAAATCTTTGGTTTCGCGTCGTCGTTCATCCCGTTGAGATTCAGGCAAAGGAGGTGTGGTTGCATGAGTTTCAGCGACTTTTTAAAATCCGCGATGTGTCCGTGGGCGTGGTGCAGGTTGTAAACAATGCCTACATGTCCGGCGTTGTGATGCGCTCTAAGATGCTTGCACACCGCCACGAGATTTGCCGGTTCGCCACCCCAGCCGCCATGGTTATAGAGGCCAAGTGCACAACCAAGCTGCCTTGTGCGCTCCACCAACGGCAACATCGCCCTGGCCGCTGCTTCAACACGAGCCTCCTGTGTGGCTGCATCCGGGTTGCCCAACGTGTGCCAAACCTGCGGATGTATCTTGTGCTTTTGAAACAACCGAAAGGCATCCTCGTGCACGCTCCAAAAGGCGAAGAACTCAAGCCCGTGCTTTTTGTATTGAAGAATTTCCTCTTCAAAATCTTTCACATGTTTCGCGCGCCAATCGTAGGCCACGCGCTTGAGGCCGAGCCGCACCAGCATCTCCGCTCGCTCAGCCGGCCCTCGCTGCCTGGCGTCAAATGGCACGATGCACCACGCAACGAGGCGATCCTTGTCAAAGTTGTCGCCATGAGCGCCATACAGGAGTGCGAAGAGAACACAAACTACAGGCAGGATCTGTTTCACCGGCTCATTATGCTCTCGATCTCGTCCGCTTCGATCGGGATTTTGGCCATCAGGTTTATCGGGCCATCCTTGGTGACGACGATATCGTCCTCGAGTCGGATGCCGAACCCCTCGTCCGGGAGGTAGATGCCCGGTTCAACAGTTAGCACGGTCCCGGGGGCGAAGGGGGCGTTGGTGTCGCCGACGTCGTGCACGTCGAGCCCCAGCGGGTGGCCAAGGCCGTGCATGAAATATTTGCGGCAGGCGGGGTTGTCGGGATCCTGCTTTTTCACTTGGCTGGGCTTGAGCAGGCCGAGTTTCAGCAGTTCCTCGTTCATGTGCGCCTGTGATTCTTTCGTCCAGTCGCGGTGGAGCTTGCCAACGGTGGCCCCGTCGATGCTCGCGCGCAGCACGCGCAGCACGGCGTTGTAAACCTGCTTTTGGCGGCGACTAAACTTGCCGCTCACGGGAATCGTGCGCGTCATGTCGGCGTTGTAATTTGCGTAACTGGCTCCCACGTCCATCAGCAGCAAATGGCTTTTTTTACAAACTTGATCGTTTTGCAGATAGTGCAGGACGCAGTTGTTTTTTCCGGCGGCGAGAATCGGTGTGTAGGCGAATTTGCCGCGGCGGCGGATGAACTCGCGCGCCCATTCGGCCTCCACCTCGTACTCGGTCACGCCCGGCTTCACGAAGCGCAGCGTGCGGCGGAATCCTTTCGCCGTGATGTCCACCGCCTCCTTGAGCAGTTCCAGTTCGGGCTCTGTCTTCACCACGCGCAGTTCATGCAGCAACAGCGCGAGACGGCGGAAATTGTGCAGTGGGAAATCGTGCCGGCAATCGCGGATGAATCGGTCGTCGCGCGTCTCCACCTTCACTGTCGCGCGCTTGTGCTCGTTGGAGTTGAGATACGCGCTCTCTGCCTCGCACATCAGCGACCGGAACATCCCCGGAAACTCCGAGAGCCACTGCACATTTTTAATGCCGGAGATTTTTCGCGCGTCCGCCTTGCTGTGTTTGTAGCCTTCCCAGATTTGCAGGTGTTCGTTCGGTTGGCGTAAAAACAGAATCTCGCGATGCTTTTCCTCGGCGGCCACCGGATACAGCAGCAGCACGCTTTCCTCCTGCTCAATGCCGCTCAGGTAAAACAGGTCAGCATTCGGTTGCATCGGCAGCGAGCCGTCGGCGTTGGTCGGCAGCACATCATTGGCGTTTAGGACAGCCAGGGATTTGGGGGCCATCAACTCGGCGAGCCGTTGGCGGTTCTGTACGAAGAGTTTGTTTTTGATTGGCTTGTGTCGCATGACAATCGGCGGCGACAGACTGCGTGAAAGATCGCCGGTCGGCAATGGTTTTTGATTTATTCCGCTTGATCAAACGCTTCGAGGTACTGCTCAACAATCTGTTTGAGCGGTGGGGGCTCGGGCAGACCAAGTGCCACGGCTCGGGCACCATCGGCTGCGGTTGGCCAAGTATCGACAATGGCCTGGATGCGCGGGTCGAAGGCATCTGCAATTTGGCCAAGCGCGAGATTTTTCTCCTCAGTCAACTCCCTCAAAACCTGTTCAGCCAATGTTGGCGTAACGCGGTGCGCGGGCAGGCCGTAGGCTCGGTCATCGCCCAAGCGCTCCTCCGGTACTTCATGCAGCGCGATGAACGAGTCGACGACGGTGCGGAAGCCGCTCATCGGATGCGGCTGATCGCGGTGCACCGGCAACTCGCAGGTTTCGCCGTTGAGCGGTTCGCGGAACATTCCGCTGGCCCAACTTGAGGCGGCGGCGTTGGGTTTGCCGGGGCGGATGATCACGGTGGGCAGGCGAGCCGAGCGTCCGTCGAAGTGGCCCTTGCGCGTGTGGTCGTTGACGAGCAACTCGCACATGGCCTTGGTCATTCCGTAGGTGGTCTGCGGCGTCTGCTTGGCCAAGTCGCTGACGGGAGTGGGCATCGCGGCTCCACCGAAACTGGCGATGCTGCTGGCGAAGACCACCCGCGGTCGACCCGCAGCGGCTCGAGCGGCTTCAAAAACATTCCGGCCGCCGTCGAGATTCACCCGCAGGGCATCGTCGTAATGGTCCTCGCATTCGCCGCTCACCATCGAGGCGAGATGAAAGATGGAAATGTTTTTTGCACTGCCGATGGCTTCATCGATCACGTCACGGTTGCTGATGTCGCCGACGATTTGCTGCACCCGCGGGTCGTTCTGCGGCATAACGAAGCGTGCATCGATCAGCATTATTTCCTCGATTGGCTCTTGGCCGCCGGAGGGGCCGGTGAGCTTGCCGTGGTCGAGCAGTGTCGTTGCGAGTTGTGAGCCCAAGAAACCGCCGCCGCCTGTGATGATGACTTTCATGTCAGTTGCCGGTGATGTTGTTCAACGCCTCCAAGTGGGTCAGCAGGCCGCTGTGGTCCATGCCTCCCTTGCCGCTTTGCACCATGGCGTCGAAGAGGTCGTGCAGCAGCCTGGTGATGGGCAGGTCAAGGCCAAGGCGTTCGGCGGCGCTGAGGGCGTTGCGCAGATCCTTCAACTGAAACCTGGCCGGGCCGCCCGGCTCGAAGTCGCGCTTCACCATCCGCTGGCCGTGCTCGGTGAGGATGCGGCTGGAGGCAAAGCCGCCTTGCAACGCCTCGCGCACCTTGGCGCGATCCGCGCCGCCTCCACCGGCGAGAATAAACGCCTCGCTGACCGCGCCGATGGTGATGGCGACGATGACTTGGTTGGCGAGCTTGGCCAGTTGGCCGCAGCCGTTCGGCCCCACGTGTATCGCTTGGCCAAGCGGCACAAAGACCGGCTGCATCGTCGCGAAAGTCTCCGCGTCGCCGCCGGCCATGATGGCCAGTTCGCCGGCGCTTGCGCCCCTGGTGCCACCGGACACCGGGGCGTCGAGATAGCGTACGCCTCGCTCGGCGTGGCGCTTGGCGTGGTCAATGGCCTCGTCGGCACCGATGGAGCCCATGTCGATGCGGGTGGCGCCTTCACGGATGGCGTCGGCCGCGCCCTGCTCGAACATCACTGCCGACACCACCGGTCCGTCGGAGAGCATGGTGATGACCACGTCGGCATCGGCAACAGCGCTTTGCGGTGAGTCGGCGACGACGGCTCCGCGCTTGGCCAACGGCTCGGCCTTGGCCAGGCTGCGATTCCACACGGTAAGCGGCAGCCCTGCGGATAGGAGATTTTGGCACATCGGCGCCCCCATCAACCCGGTGCCCAGGAAAGCGATGCTTGGGGAGGGGTTCATCGCCTATTGCTTCCGGGGACTCTGGCTCCGGGCCGGGGCGTTGGTTCGGAAATAGTCAAGCCACTGCAGCATGAGCGCGGATTTCAGGCTGGGTTTGTCAGCCCGATATTCCTCCAGCGTGCGGCCCCAGTAAAAGCCGATCCAGCCGTCGGTCGTCTTGGCGGATTGCGTCACGAACTGATCCAGTTCCGGGAGGTCGCACTTGAGGGGGAACATCTCCTCGATCACCAGCGGCTTGCCCACGTCGTACACGGCCAGCGCCTTGAGCGCCTTGTCGACCTCTCCTGTCTTTGGATAAAAATGGACACTGACAAAGTCGAGCTTCGCCCCGACCTCCGGCGCATAAAACAACGGCTTGGCCCCGGGAAACGTGAGCGCCCATGGGATGACGCCGACGGTGATCATGTGTCGTTGGTCCTCCCGGCGGATGGCCGCCACCAGTTTGTCTACCCACGCTTTGGCCACCTGCTGGCGCGTGCGCCCGGTCAAGTCTAGGGCGATGCGCTGCACGAAATGTTTGCCGCCGAACTCACCCGCCAGCCAGTCGGTTGCTTTCTTCTTGCCGGGCAGAATCGGCTCGTTCATCAGGTCATAACAAAAGATGGCCGGACTGTCGGCACCCACCTTGGCGATGGCTGCCCAGAAGTGGGCCTGGGTTTTCCAGCGGTCGGTTTCGCCCAGTTTGTGGTACCACGCCGGGACTTCCTTTTTGTGGTAGCAACCCAGCCCGGTGAGGTTGAGATACAGCCCGGTCTCCTCCGCCAGGCGAATCAGCCGCTTGAGTTGCGCGAGTGCCTTGGCGTTGGGCTGGTCTGGGGTGTCCATGAAACTGCCCAGTTGCAGGTGGATGCGGACGACATTGGCATCCAGCGCCTTCATCTCTGAAAAGTCCGCTACGACGGTGTCCCATTCCGACTCCCAGTAGTCCTCAAGCAGGCGCCCGGATTCGTCGTGATCGTAATTGAATCCCCAGGCGCGGAACGGCTCCGCGCGTTCGCCGCGAACGAAGCCGTCTCCACCGGCGCTCGGACGAATCCATTCAAGCGGCTGCGCCGACAAAGCCGTCAAGGGAAAAGTCAGCAACCAAAACCAAGCGAGACGGATGGCTTTCAAACCGTAATTCATTTTGTCTTTTGCTTACGCACTGGGCGCTTAGCCTTGGATTCGTAGTCGGAATTGGGTGTGGGCATCTTGGCACCCATGCGTTTCTGCCACGCGGCAAGCTTGGCCCGCAGGCGCTTGGCCTCGGCGGGCTTGGCCTTGGCCAAGTTGTGGCGTTCGCCGGGGTCGTTGGCGAGGTTGTACAGCTCGTGGTTTTTGTAGTGGTAAAACTCGATGAGTTTCCAGTCGCCGTCGCGGATGGAGGCGCCCGGTTTCCATGCGGAGCCGTGGTAGTGCGGGTAGTGCCAATAGAAGGTTCGCATGCCGGAGTCATTGCCTTTGAGCTGGGACAGGAGGCTTTGGCCGTCGATATGCAATTTGGGCTGCGCGGGTAGGTCGGCGAGGTCGAGCATGGTGGGGAAGAAATCCATACTGACCATCGGCTTGTGTGACACGCTGCCGGGCTGGGTGACGCCGGGGGCGCGGATGATCGTTGGTTCGCGCACGCCGCCCTCGTACAGCCAGCCTTTGCCGGCCCGGAGCGGCAGGTTGCAACCGGGGCCGAAGCGTCCGCGCTGGAGGGTGCTGAGGCCTCCGTTGTCGCTGAAAAATATGACAACCGTGTTTTCGTCGAGCTTCAGTTCGGTCAGCTTGGCCAAGAGCACGCCGACGCTGTCGTCCACGGCGGCCACCATCGAGGCCAGGGCCGAGTTGTCCTGCCGCAGGCGGTTGGTGCCATCGTGCTCCGGTTCGGTAGGTGTTTTGCCCTCGAACGCCTTGGCTGCCTTGGTCTGATAATGGTCTATGTGTTTCTTGTATGCCTGAATCGGGGTGTGAATGTTGTAGTAGGAGAGGTACAGGAGAAATGGTTTCGACTCGTCACGGTCTTCAAGAAATTTTACGGACTCCTCGGTGAGCCGTTCGGTGAGATACTCGCCCTTGCGCTTGGCCTTGAGAACAGGGTTGTTCCACGGCGCGTAGTAGCCGCCGGGCGGCGAGCCGCGATGGTGGCCGCCGATGTTGATGTCGAAGCCTTGGTCCGTTGGCCATTGTCCCTTGTCGCCCAAGTGCCATTTGCCGGCGAAAAAGGTCTGGTAGCCATGCTCTTTGAGCGCCTCGGCGATGGTGACTTCCTCGAGCGGAAGGTGGCTGCGATCCTCGGGGTGGAGCAGGGGGTTGGCGGGGTGGTTGGCTTGGCCGGGGATCCAGTCGGTGATATCGACGCGAACCGGATGGCGGCCGGTCATGATACTGGCGCGTGTTGGGCTGCACACGGAGCCGGCGGCGTACCCCTGCGTGAACCGCATACCGCTCTTGGCCAAGCGGTCGATGTTTGGCGTCTCGTGAAACGTGCTGCCGTTCGCACCGATGTCCGCCCAGCCCATATCGTCCACAAGGAAGAACAGGAAGTTGGTCTGCTTGGCTGCGTCAAGCGCCGGTGCGGCTGTGATAAAAATGCAGAGGGCGCAGAGGCGCAGAGGGACGCAGAGTTTTGTTGTTTTCATTGTTTGAAATCTGTGTCGGTTCATTGAATTGATTTAGAGCTTCGGGGCTTTCCACTGCGGGATGCCGCTGTTTTTCATCTGCTCGGCGTACCACACGTGGAATGGGCGGGTCTTGGACATGGGCGCGGATTCATTCACCATCAACGGGCGGGCTTCTTTCCAGAATTTGTTGTAAGCGCCTCGCATTTTCTCGGCCACCTCGGGGTGCTGATCGATGATGTTTGTCCGCTGGCCGGGGTCTTTCAACATGTCGAAGAGCGCGTCCTTGGGCGAGACACCGTGTTTCCGTTGCCGTTCGGAAACACTTACTGCCGTGCCGCCACCGACAAAGCGGTAACGCTGACTGCGCACGGCAAAGTTTTTCCATTGGTGCGTGTTTGGGTCGGTTCCGGTCGCCCAACGAGCTTTGTGGGTAAAGAGAAAACGATTATCAGGTAGAGTTTTCTGATCCTCATTAAGTAAAGGCAACAAGCTCCGACCTTCCACCTGTCCCTCAGGCAGTTTCTTGATCCCGGCAATGGCCGCAAAGGTCGGCAGCACATCGATGTGCGCACTCACAGTATCAATACTACGCCCGGCCTTCCAGTGGCCGTCCCAGCGCACAAAGAAAGGGACGCGCACACCACCTTCATCGGCACTGCCTTTGAGGCCCTTCATGCCGGCGTTGAAGAAGGGGTAGCCCTTGGCCACCGGTTGGCCGGGACGGCCGGAGCCGCCGCCGGTCATTCCGTTGTCGCTCATGTAAATCAGGATCGTGTCTTTGTACAAATCCCATTCGTCCAGCTTGGCCAAGAGGCGGCCCATGTTTTCATCGATGTTCTCGATCATGCCGTAAAAGCCCGCCTGTCTGTCGGCGAAACCAAGGTCGGTGAAGTGCTTCGTGTTCTTGGGCGGCGCAATGAACGGCCCGTGCGGCGCGTTGGTGGTGATATACGCAAAGAACGGCGCGTCGCCATCCTTCTTCTGTTTAATCCAGCCAAGCGCGGCTGTGAAAAACAGGTCGGTGCAGAAGCCCTTGGTTTTGACGAACGACCCATTGTGCCGGATGACTGGATCGAAATACTTGTTGCCCGGCGCATCGGCGCAACTGCATTTGTACGCCTGCCCGATGCCGCCCGCGCCGTGGATGAAGGCTTCGTCAAACCCGCGCGTGTGCGGTTGGTACGGCTCCTCGTCACCAAGATGCCACTTGCCAAAAATACCGCTGGTGTAGCCGGCCTGCTTGAGCACTTGCGGAAGGATGGTGGCCTTGAGGGTCATGCGTTCGCGTTCGAGGATGGTGTGGGTCACACCGTTTTTCATCGGATGCCGGCCGGTCATTAGCGCGCTGCGAGTCGGCGCACAAGTGGGACTCACCAAAAACCGGGTGAACCGTGTGCTGGTGTCGTACAGCTTGTCGAGGTGCGGTGTGCGAATCCACGGATGCCCATGCCGGCCGACCGGCCCGTAGCCCTGGTCGTCGGTAATGACGAGAACGATGTTGGGCGGCTTGGCTTCGGCCTTGGCTTGAAAAAGGCAACCGCCGAGAATGCAGAGCAGTACAGGCAGGTTTCGCAGAGAAAAGTGCATGACCAGTTGATAAAGGAATCGCCGATGGCTGCCAAGCCTTTGGCTTGAGGACGGCGGTAGTTTTCGCAACGATGCAGCGCATGCCGGGAGAGACCAGGCAACAACCGCAGCTCAAGCGCGTCATCGGCCTGCCAGGGGCGATGATGATGGGGCTGGGTTCCATCATCGGCACTGGGGTGTTCGTGAGCCTCGGCATCGGCGCGGGTATTGCGGGGCCGTCGGTGTTGTTGGCCATCATGTTGGCGGCGGGCGTGGCGATGTGCAATGGGCTGAGCAGCGCGCAATTGGCGGCCAATCATCCGGTGAGTGGTGGCACCTACGAATACGGCCATCGCTGGCTGAACCCCTCGCTGGGTTTTACGGCGGGTTGGATGTTTCTCTGCGCCAAGTCCGCCTCCGCCGCCACGGCTGCGCTGGGCTTTGCCGGGTACATCGCGCACGCCACCGGCATGGGAGCTTCGTTGCCATTGGCAGTGGGCGTGGTGGTCTTGGTGACGGTGATTGCCCTCAGCGGCATTGAGCGAAGCAACAGGGTGAACATTGTCATCGTGTCGATTGTGATCTTGGCGTTGATGATTTTCGTGGGGACGGGCTTTTCAAGCGCCGTTAAAAACAAGGCCGCGTTTCAGCCACTCTTCGATGGCGGAAAACCCACCGACCTGCTGCAGGCCACGGCGCTGATGTTCGTGGCCTTCACGGGCTATGGCCGGATCGCGACGCTGGGTGAGGAGGTGGCGGAGCCTCGGCGCACCATCCCGCGCGCGGTCATCGTCACGCTGCTCATCTCGATGGCCCTGTACTTGTCGGTGGCTTTTGTGGGGATTGGCGTGAATGGTTTTGAGAACCTTGACGGGTCGTTGGCATTGGCGAGCAAATCGGTGAGCAACGCCGCGTTGCCGACGGTGATGCTCGTCGGCGCGACGGTGGCGATGGTGAGTGTGCTATTGAACCTCGTGCTTGGCTTATCGCGCGTGGTGCTGGCGATGGGGCGGCGCGGCGATTTGCCGAAGGCGACCGCGCGCATCAGCGAATCAACCCGCGTGCCCGCGGTGGCCACGGTGGGGGTGGCGGTGTTGATTGCGGGGTGGGTGTGCGTCGGCGACGTGAAACTGACTTGGAGCTTCAGCGCGTTCACGGTGCTGGTGTACTACGCGATCACCAACCTCTGCGCGATTCGGATGAAGCCCGAGGAGAGGCTCTATCCCATTTGGCTGGCGTACCTCGGCTTGGCCGCGTGCCTTTCGCTGGCGTTCTTTGTGGACTGGAAAGTGATATTGGCCGGCTTGGGCCTGATTTTTATCGGGTTGGCTTGGAGAGCGTGCTTTAACCGTTAAGCGAGCAACTGCTTCACTTCACCGGTACTTTCGGCGAAGCGGGGTAGTTTTAGGCCGAGGGCTTTTGCCTGGGTGAGCCAGAGGTTGGCGAGGGGGTGGCCTTGTTTGGGCTTTGCGAATTTGCCGTTTTTCTTTGGCACGGGGCCGGAGGTTTCGGAGAGGTTGAGGTGCTTGCCGGTGATGAGTTTGCCGCCGCCGGAACCGGCCACCACGATGGGCAACGCGCTGTACTGATGCGTGGCGCCATCGCCGAGGCCGGAGCCGTAGGTGAAAATGGTGTTGTCCAAAAGTGAGGTGCCGTTGGCTTCTTTTATTTTTTCCATCTTCTCAACAAGATAAGCAAACTGCGCGACGTGAAAGCGGTCGACCTTGAGCAGGTCGTCGATGAACTTGCCTTGGTTGTGCGACATGCCGTGGTGGCTGCGCGGTTTGTCGAAGAGGCTTTCGTAAAGGTAAGGCGTGTCCCAGCGCTCGGGGCCGACCATAAATGTGGCGACGTTGGTGAGGCCGGTTTGCAGGGCGACGACCATCAGGTCACCCATCACACGGATGTATTCGCCGCGCGGCAAATGGGCCTCGGCCGGTTCGGCGAGCTTCACTTTTGTCAGCTCGCTTTTCATTCGCTCAAGGCGGTCGACCTGTTTCTCGATGGAACGAATGGAGTCAAAATATTCGCTGAACTTTTGCTGATCCGCTTGGCCAAGCTGACGCTTGAGTGAACGGGCGTCTTCCAGCACAAGGTCGGTGATGTTTCGAAATGCCCGCAACTCGTGCGTGCCAAACAACCGCCGGTACGCCTTGCGCGGATCGCGCATGCTCGGCGCCACGTGGCCGGTGCCGTACCACGAGACGTTATCAAAATGAATGGATTCTTTATTATCCTTGTGGCTGTTGCTGCTGAACTCCAGCGTGCGGAAGGGCGTGTCCGCGCCGAGTTGTTCGCCGAGGATGTGATCGAGCGTGCGCGCTTGCGGATACGGCGACTGCTTTACCGTGAACGTGCCGGCGCTGGTGAGAAAACACGAGGCGCATTGCGCGTGCACATCGGTGCCGGGCTGGAAGGCGCGATCCATGCCGGTGATGAGCGTGACCTTGTCCTTCACTTTTTCCAACGGCTGCAGCGTGGGCGTGAGCGTGAGCGGATGCACGCCAACGGGAATGCGCGCGGCATTGCCGAGCGCTTTGCGATCCGAGGTAAATTTTGGGACAGGGCCGTTTTCTTCGCCGGGGAAAAAGCCGCGCCGCACCACACCGATAGGCACGTAAAAAAACGCCGCGCGCTGGGCGGGCTTTTGATTGGGCGCCGCAAGCCCGAGGCTTTCCAGCCACGGCAAGCTCAGCGCGGCTCCGCCGAGTCCGTGCAGAAATGCGCGTCGTGATGTGTGCGTCATCGTGTTGTTTTGATACTGTTTTTTGGTGGTTCTGCCGAGGCTTATTTTTGGCGCGGCTTGTTGATGAATGGTGCGCTTTGCACCACCTCGTGCAGGAGCGTTTGCAGACGATAACCATCGGCGATGGTCTTGGCGGAGATGCGATCCAGCGCGGGCGCATCGGCGGGCGTGAGGCTGCGGCCCAGCGCGTACGACAGCATGTGGCCGGCAAAGGCGCGGGTGAAGCGGTCTTTCTCGGCGAGGATGGCGTCCTTGAATTCCACCACGTTCTTAAAGGGATGCTTGCGAAAGAGCGTGCCCGAGGCGTCCACCGCTCGGCCGTTTTCGTAGCCATCGCGCCAGCGACCGACGGGATCAAAATTTTCCAGCGCGAACCCAAGCGGATCGAGCTTGGCGTGGCAACCGGCGCAATCGGCACGTTCGCGATGCACGGCGAAGCGTTCGCGCATTGTCAGTTTTTTGTCCGTCGCTTTGGGTTTTTCCAGCGGCGGCACATCGGCGGGCGGCGGCTCGGGTGGCGCGTTGAAAATCACGCCGGCAATCCACGCGCCGCGCGTGATGGGCTTGGTTTCATCCGGGCCGGAAGTCATCGTCATCACCGCAGCGGTGGTAATCACGCCGCCCTGTCGTCGATCAGTCACCGGCACCCGTTGGAATGCGAGCGAACCTGGGCCGCCGAGCGATTCCGGTGCGACCGCCTTTCCTTTTGGTTTTACTCCATACCAATATTGAAGGCGCGGCGTTCGATAGCTGTACTTCGAGTCAATCAACTCAAGAATGGAACGGTTCTCGATGAGAATGGTTTCAAAGAGCAGCAGCGGCTCCATCATCATGTCCATGCTGGCGCGATATTTGGCCGGAAAAAAGTAGAAGTCTTGAAACCGTTTTTCATCCGGCACGGCAGACACAATGCGGTCGAGCTGCAGCCATTGCGACGGGAAGCTATCGCAAAAGCGTTTGAGCTTTGGGCTTGCCAGCATGCGATTCACTTGCGCCGCGCGCACCGCCGGTTTGGCCAATTCGCCATTGCCCGCGAGCTTCAGCAATGCGTCGTCCGGAATGCTGCCCCACAAAAAGAAAGACAACCGCGAGGCGAGATCGTAGCCATCCAGCGGCTCCGTTTTGCCAGCGGCCGCTGGCCGGTCGTACAGATACAAAAACCGTGGCGAGGACAACACCGCCGAGGCCGCTTCCTTCATCGCGTCGGTGAAGCCCACGCCCGAATCGATTTGCCGGTGCACGTGCTCCGTGTAGCGATTGAGCAACGCCTCCGGCACGGGTCGGCGAAAAGCGCGGGTCATAAATTTACGCAACCGCGCACGCACCGCGTCCTTCACATCATCCGCCGCCGGTGCCACAAAAAACTCCCGCCAAATCCCCACCGTGCTCCCGTCGAAATTCGGGCTCTGCACAATGCGGCGACTGAGCTTGAAAAATGCCTCCAACAAAAACGGCGACAACGAAAGATGATCGCCGCGATTGTCGAAGCCGTGCTCCGCGCGCGGATCCTGCGGGAACGGCCCCACCCCCGCCAGCCGAGGCTCTATGAGGCCGGATTTCCCCAAGGGCCGGCTGCTCACCGTCACACTTTCAGGCATTTTTTTCCGCGGCCCCAACGCCTTGGCGAAATAACCCGATCGATCGCGCATCATTTTTTCCGGCAGCGGAAAAACCGAAACCTTGAGCCCGAACAAATCCTGCACCGCATTATTATACTGCAAACGGTTCATACGCCGAATAGGCGTCGGCGCAAAGTCAGCCCCAGCCGTGCGCAGGAGTTTTTGGAGGTCAGCCACCGCCGCCGCGCGCGTTTCAGGCTTTAGCGGCGGCTCCTTTTCCGGCGGCATCTCGCTTGCGTCCAGCACCTCGAGAATCGTCTGTAACCGCTCCAAATCCCCCGTGAGCTGCGCCGCCGTTTTAATTTCCAGCAGATTCAGCTTCCCCTTCACCTTGCCATCCTTGCCGTGGCACTTGACGCAGCGGCTTTTAAAAAGCGCGAGTGCAGCATCGCCGCTGGCGGCTTGTGTCGTGCCCGCCAGCAGCAAAATCAAAATGCCAATCCAAAACCGCATCCCACACATCGTGACATCACACGTGATTTACATCAACTGCTTCCGCACGAAATCGGGCAGGCGCGGGTTCAGATTAAAGCGCGGCCGCCCGTTGACGGTTTGACGGCCCAACAACGCCACACAACCTCACCATTGCATCGTACTGACCGCTTGGCCAAGCGGTGGGCTTCCGGATGCTAGTTGAAGCGCGCGACGATACTCGCTGCCAACGACTCGTAGCCTTTGGCCTTCAGGTCGAGCATCGCTTTTCCCCTTGCAAGCGCTTGGGCAGGGCGTAGCGTTTGCTCATGTCTGATTCTTCAAATGAGTGCTGTCGGGCGGCAGAGCAGTTTTGTTTCCGGGGGTTTTTGGTGTCGTTTGGGTTCCTCCTGTTGTGGTTTCTGTCGATGGTATTTGCGGATGAGTTTGTCATCGGCCTTCACGCGAAGTTCCTCGGGATTACAGTGAACAATATGTTGCAGTTTAAATACGACGCGAGAATGACCATGTACCTTCTGATGGGGGCGTTCAAGCTGGGCGCGATGTTGTTGTTTTTCATCCCGTGGCTGGTGCTGCGGCTTGGGCGCGCCTCGAAGGCGGCGAGCTAGTCCACTCGACGACGGCGGACGAGTCGTGACAGCCAGTGGTTGAGGCGGCCGGCGAGCGAGCGCTGGCAGGTGAAGGCGTCCATCAATTCGAGTCTACCGGTGCAGAATTTCTGCTTGTACTCGTGGCCGCCCTGCAGGAAGTCGAAACCTGTGCAGCCCTCGCTCATCGCCCGCTCGATGTTGTGCAGCATCAGTTGCCTGCCGGGAGCGTGCTTGTGGTAGTCCGGCAGGTAGGCGATGTGAAAAAAGCCATAATAGCTTTCCCGGCGAACAGCGATCTCGAACGCGACGGCCATTTCGTTGACGCGCAGCGCGGTGATTTCCACCTGGCCAAGCGCCATTAGCTTGGGCAGCAACTCATCAAAAAAACTCGGCGGAACCGGCCTTGGAAAGATGGCCCAGTTGCTCCCGGCCTTTCCAGCTCACTTTCTCGATCGAACGCATCTTGACATCGAACCGCAGCAGTTCGTCCGGCGTGCGGTAGGTGACGTACTCGACTTGGCCAAGCTACTCGAGTTGGCGCAACCTTCGGCGACAGTCGCGGTTCGTCTTGCTGCCGACGGTGTTCGTGAGGTAGCCGTCGAAACCGGCTTGAGCCGTGAGATCGATGAAGCAGTTCGGCGCGCGTCTGTGGATGCCCGCCAGATTGGGGAACGTTTGCAACGCCGGCTCGAGATGCTCGCGAACCAAGTTTTCGTCAGCAGCGGAATCCAGATGAACCGGTACTCGCCGAGCAGTTGGCCAAGCGCCTCGAAAACCGTCCGGAGCAGCACGTCGTCGGGCCGGAGGACGAGCGGCTCAAGGCAATCGGCGATGTCCGACAAGCCCACCCACAACCCGCGCCCGCCGATCGCCGGGTACTCGAAAAACGGCCAGGCGGTGACAAGCCGCTCATCATCGTCGCGCACGATGAGCATCACGGGGAACCCCCGGCCGGCTCTGTGGTTGAGCCAGGTGAACACCGACTCGGCGGAGAAAAACGGGTTTGGCGTCTCGGCCTGGTTGAACAGTCCGCGCCACTCGTCCTCCAATGCCTCGAGGTGATTGAAACCGTGCAGGACGTGTGCGGTGTTACCGCATGGGGTGGCCGCTAGGCCAAGCGCCGCGTTATTTCGACTTGCTTGTGATGCGGCCAATCAGGCGGTTCGCGTAGTTGCGCATTCGGGGATTAGCCTTCGGGTCGATGCGCGCCATCTTGGCGATGGCTTCCCTGTGTGGGTTGGCGTGTTCGCCGATGACATCCAGCGCGTTGAGGGCAAGCATTGAGAGGCGGATGCCGTTTTTCGCCGGGTCGGCGTATTGCATCAGCACCTTGGCGGCGCGTTTGGCCTCGAGATTTTTGCCATAGCGGCCCAGAGCCTCGGCGGCGATGATGCGGACGCTGGGCGACTTGTCCTCGAGCGCGGCCACCAGTGCTTCGCGGCCCTTGCGTACACCGTTTTTGCCACGGATAAGATAGCCCATTGCAGCCCAGTAGCGCACGGCACTGTCGTCGCTCCGGATAAGTCCGGGCAGTTGTTCGGTGGTTTTTTTGCCTTTGCGCGAGGCGGCGTTGGCGGCTTTGAAAATGGCGTTAAAATTGTAACGGCTGTTGTCGTGGCCCACTTCGTACGGTGAATCATCACCAGCACGGGAATGGATTTCGGCCTCGGGCAGAAAGCCAACGTCGCGGACTTCGGCAGCCCAGCTGCGATGAGCCCTGCGCATGCGCTTCATCACATCCGAGTGATCTTTTGACCTGGCGAGATTGTTGACTTCGTCCGGGTCGGCCTCGAGGTCGTACAGTTCCTCCGCCGGTTTGGTCTGCCAAAAGGCCGACTGTGCGGCGTTGAGTTTGCCGGCGTGATAGAGGTCGTGCCAGACACGGGTCGTGGGTGTTTGGAACATGTAATCGAGATACTGCCCGTACGGCTTGTGCGGCATATAGTTACGGATGTATACGTGGCGCCCGTCAAACACCGTGCGCACCATGTCGTAGCGCTCATCCATACGACCGCGAAAGCCAAAACTGAACTTTTGCGCTGGCGCCGTATGTTGTCCCATGAACGCATGGCCCTGCATGTGGGCGGGCGCCTTCGCGCCGGCGATGCTGATCAGGGTGGGGGCGAGGTCGATGAAACCAACGAGCCGGTCGCTGCTGCCGCCGGTTTTGTATTCGGGCGGCGCGAGGTGCTTGAACTTCTCCGGCACGTGGATGATCAGCGGCACATTCAGCCCGGAGAAATACGGCCAGCGTTTGCTGCGTGGCATGCCGGAACCGTGGTCGCCGTAGTAAAAGACAATCGTGTCGTCGGCCAAGCCGGCTTCCTCCAGTTCGCGAAGGTTTTTGCCGACGAGCTTGTCCATCATCGTGATCCGATCGTGGTACTGCGCCCAGTCCTTGCGCACCTCCGGCGTGTCGGGGTGGTAGGCGGGGAGGCGCACCTTGGCCGGGTCGTGGATACGGTCGGCGGGGTTGATCTTGTTCCGGATTTGGCTCTCGTGACTGATCGTGTGGTTGAAGATGGCGAAGAACGGCTTGCCGTCGGGCCGGTTTTTCCAATGCGCCTTTCGGCCGCTCTCGTCCCAGACTTGGCCAACTTTTTCGAGATTGTAATCTTCCTTGGAATTGTTCGTGCAGTAGTAGCCGAGTTGGCGGAGGTAAACCGGGTACATTTTGAAGCCGGCCGGCAGGCGGGTCATGCTCCGCATGTGTTCCGCGCCGGTGGCTGGCGGGTAAATGCCGGAGATGATCGTGGTCCGGGCTGGGGCGCAAACCGGCGCAGTCGAGCTGGCCCGGGTGTAGCGGAGGCTGCGTTTGGCCAAGCGGTCAAGGTTCGGCGTGACGGCGTAAGAGTCGCCGTAGCAGCCAAGGTGCGGCCCGTTGTCCTCGCTGGTGATCCAGAGGATGTTCGGCAGCGCCTGATCCGCCCGCGCCTGGCCATAGCCAAGCGCGGCCACGGTGCTGCCCAACAGGAATACTCGACTGATTCTGCTCATGATTGACATCGGCGGCATTGAAGCACCACTGCCATCCGTAGGCAACGGTCGAATACTTTTGAGCAGTAGATCGGGCAGGTCTGTTTCCTGCTTTTGTTCAACTTTTTGAACATTTCGGTTTTGAAACGGTCATGATCACCGGGGTTTGGCCCGGTTGGGCAGAACTTTTTTCAATTCACCGCTAATAAAAACCGATC
>Ga0208879_1000685_pt1:0-30000 | contig 34284 bp, 24 predicted proteins | sample Knorr_S15_td_Bot_FD_185605 | JGI IMG/M metagenome (GOLD analysis project Ga0208879, IMG submission 185605) | Marine microbial communities from Southern Atlantic Ocean transect - Knorr_S15_td_Bottom_ad_5009_LV_A (SPAdes) (version 2) | ecosystem: Environmental > Aquatic > Marine > Oceanic... | reverse complement strand
GAGTCGGGCAGCTAAATTGACGACTGGCCCGAGCACGGAGACTTTCACTTGATCGTCGGACCCAATTTTTCCTGCGACTGCTAACCCAGAGGCAATGCCAATCGTTGCTCGTGTCGGTTCTGCTTGTTCTGCAAACACTGCCGTAATGGCTAATGCGGTCTGACATGCGCGGAGCGCCTCAGAACCGTCGTCCGTGGCAACAGGCCAACCCCAAAAACCCATTGCCGCATCACCGTGGAAATCTCCAATGACACCATGGTGATCGAGGATTTGTCGAGTCATCACCGACAGTGATTGACTGGTTGTTTGCAACAATTGCATTAAATCGTGTTGTGACTGTTCGCTAGTGCGGGCGAACCCGCGGAGGTCACAAAATAACACCGAAACCTGGCACTCGCGCGGACTTAAAAGCTCTTCTGGTGTAGTGCTCTGCAAGGCATCCACAACAACGTCTGGGAAGAACTGCCGAAAATGGGCTTCCGTACGTTGTAGAAATTTGAGTGTGCGAAGTTTACCGAGTGTTGAGGCGGCGAGTTGTGCATACTTCATGTCGATTTTGATGTTTAATTGTTGCTCAGAGTCCTCCGGCATAGCAACGTTCGATTCACTACGTCCCGCAATATATAACCCCCAGCCCGGGCAACTAGGCCCACTAATGGGAATGCAGAATGCCCAGTCAATACCTTGCAATTCAGTGAACTCTGATTCGGAATCCTGGTTCCAAAAATGCAGCGTACTGACATCTGCTTCGATGGTCTGCTGGATCAACTGTTGGCTTGGTGCAAAATTCTCACTTTTTGTGCCACGGTTGTCCCAATACAACACTTCTACGCCCTGTGGGATTTGTTGATCTACTTTCCACGACACAAAGGCAATACCTGCTGCTCGAGGTATTCCCAGCATGAGCCATGTTACGAGTTTACTGAACAGCTCATGGTCGTCGCCAGCATTGGAAATTAGATCCGGGAGCTGACTTAATAAATCAATGCGCTGGGGAGTTTTATCAAATTGAACATGTTGTAAATCATCGAGTAAAAATGTCTGCTCGATCGCCGGCGTCGAGTGGTCCAGTGTCGCAATGACTTCGGACTCCGTATAGGTGAAGGTTGTTTCGCCGATGACGAAGTGCTCACCCGGTTGTAACAACAACTCCTGTTGTTGCTCGCCATTATGGAAAACCGGATTCCCCGCCTGAGCCAGTTTACTCACGCACAGACCACTTTTGGTCAGTTTCAATTCAACGTGTTGCCGCGAGATGCTCGCATCCCACGTGACTTGCCAATGAGCTGTACTTCGACCGAGCAGCACTGCGTCTGATACAGGCAACGCGCGACGCCAGCGATTTTCTAGCTGTGGTCCTTGTGCAAGTAAATAAGACATGTGGTTGGTTGTCGGTTCGCGAGAGGACAGAGTGATACTCGGTAGTCTTCCTATATTATAGACTACAATCGAAATCACGTATCGAATGTTGGTATAATCGAGGTTCTGCGAGATATTATCAATCAGGTTTTATCAGGGTACTAGTTGCACGGAGCGGCGGATGTTTCAGAGGACCAAATTGCAATTAGCCCATTCGCTGCGATTTATGTACGCCGTGGCGTTTGTTGCTGCTGGGAACAGCATTTCCAAAGCTATCGATGATTTGCCCCCCGCGGCACAGCGCGATGTAACCTATGCCAAAGATGTCGCGCCAATTCTGACGACGCACTGTCTGAAATGCCACGGGCCTAAATTCCAAGAAAGCGGATTGCGAGTTGACCAAAAAGCGTCACTTTTGCGCGGTGGCGATTTTGGAGAACCCGTGATCATCTCTGGAAAAAGTGGTGAGAGCTTTCTAATTCAAGTGGTTGCTGGGCTGAATGAAGATTTACAGATGCCGCCGGAAGACCCGCGACTCACGGCAACCGAAATAGGTGTCCTCCGCAAATGGATTGACATGGGAATACCTTGGCCGGGTCAAGCGGATGCTACGGAACTGACAACCGATCATTGGTCGTTTCAGCCAATCCAACGCCCCACAGTTCCAGCGAATAGAAGTAGTTGGGTCCGCAATGACATTGATAGATTTATTTTGGCTGCACTCGAGCAACAGGGGTTACAGCCTTCTCGTACTGCGTCGCCTGTTGAATTATTACGACGACTACGGCTCGTTGAGCATGGTTTGCCGCCAACGAAAGCACAGATAGCTCGACTCAAGCAACAACAGGACTACTCGACCTTGGTCGATGAAATTCTTTCGAGTGAGCACTACGGCGAACGTGGGGCGCGGCATTGGTTAGACCTCGTGCGTTTTGGCGAAACAACTGGATTCGAAGTTAATCGTGAACGGGTCAACGCTTGGCCGTACCGCGACTATGTGATTGAATCGCTTAATTCCGACAAACCCTACGATCAGTTTGTGCTCGAACAACTCGCGGGCGATGCATTGGACGCGCCACGTGCTACGGGGTTTCTTGTTGCCGGCCCGAACGACCTAGTGAAAAGCCAAGACCCAGATTTCCGCAAGGTGCAGCGTCAGGACGAACTGGCTGACATGATCAACACGACAGGAACGACTTTTTTGGGACTCACCCTCGGGTGCGCCCGTTGCCATTCTCATAAATTCGACCCGATTTCCCAAAAGGACTATTATTCGTTGCAGGCAGTGTTTGCGGGAGTGAATCATGCTGAGCGCGAATTGCCCGCGCCGGTTGATTTGCAGAATCAACGGCAAGAGTTAGCGTCCAAAATTGAATCGATCGATGAAACACTATCCCGCTATGTTGTCACGCCGCTGCTGCGAGATGCGGTGAATGCAAAATTAAATGAAGAACGGTTTGCTGCGATACGAACACGTTTTGTGCGATTTACGGTTTTACGTACCACTGGCGGGGAACCGTGTATTGACGAATTATCGGTGTTCGCTAAATCAAAAAACGTGTCGCTGTCAAACCTCGGCGTCAAGGCTACCGCGTCCACGGAGTATCCCCATAACCCCAAGCACAAGATTGCACATATTAATGACGGAATTGTGGGCAATTCGCATAGTTGGATTTCCGCTGAAAACAGTGCTGGCTGGATCCAGCTTGAGTTCCCCGAGCCCGTTGAGATTGACCGGATCCACTGGGCGCGTGACCGGGAAGGTACGTACCGCGATCGCTTGGCAGTTGAATACAATATAGAAATTGCTTTGCAACTAGGTCAATGGACCACCGTGGCCACACACAAGGATCGATTGCCTTATGACCCAAATGCTGCAGCTGCGGTTGTGAAATACGATTTTAGCCAAGTCGGTGCTAAGCAGCGATCTTTGCTCGAGGAAGCTGTCGAGCAACTACAAGTGTTGCGGCAGCAGCTGACGCAGCTGAGCAAATCGCAGATGGCGTATGCCGGTACGTTTACCACGCCGCCAGCTATTTTTCGGCTACATCGAGGTGACCCGCTGGCACCACGAGAACAAATGAAGCCGGACGCAATCGAGATTCTAGGTAGTTTAGGTTTGGCTAGCGACGCTCCCGAAAAACAACGACGGGAGCGCTTAGGGAAGTGGATCGTTGCACCAGAGAACCCGTTAACCGCTCGGGTGATTGTGAATCGAATTTGGCAGCATTGCTTTGGCATTGGAATCGTTGCTACGCCAAGTGATTTTGGAGCAGCGGGGACATTGCCTACTCATCCCGATCTGCTGGATTATTTGGCGTGTGAGCTTCGTGAAAACCAGTGGAGCCTCAAGCATATTCACCGCTTGATACTCGAATCGGCGACGTTTCGCCAGACCAGTACCCCGCGGGCAATGGCACTCAAGAAAGATGGCGATTCGCGATATCTGTGGCGGTTTCCTCCGCGACGGTTAGAGGCGGAAGCGATACGTGACTCGATCCTGGCGGTTTCTGGCGCGCTGAATCTACGGCGCGGTGGTCCTGGGTTTTCTGGGTTTGAAGTCGAAATGGAAAACGTGCGACATTATTTCCCAATTGAACAGTACGGTCCGGAGCATTGGCGGCGGATGATTTATCAAACGAAGGTGCGACAAGAACAAGATGGAGTTTTTGGCGTGTTTGATTGCCCCGATGCTAGTCAGGTCGTTGCTACACGCAGTCGGTCGACCACTCCCCTGCAGGCATTGAACCTCTTGAATAGTAAATTTGTAATCCAGCAGGCACAAATTATGTCTGCCCGTCTGACCATGGAAGACCCCGAGTCCGTGGCAGGACAGGTGCGGGCGGCCTATGTCTATTTTTATGCTCGCAAACCAACTGCGGTTGAAGTGAGAGATTGCAAGCGGTTTATCGAACAGTACGGATTAGCGGCATTATGTCGCGTGTTGTTTAATTCCAACGAGTTTTTGTTTGTTCAATAGAGATAGCTAGACTAAGCAGCGAATATTATTTATGAACCATCACCAGCAAATTCCGATGAGAGGACGCCATTTACTGAGCCGGCGGTCGGCTATGGGGAATATGGCGTTTGGCTTGAGTAGTATCGCGCTGACAAAATTGTTAAGTGACAATTCATTGTTAGCACGCGCAGAAGAAAAGGCGACAACGATTCGACCTCAGATTGATCCCGAGCACCCTCAGGCTGCGCGTGATCCACATTTTCCAGCGGCGGCGAAGAATGTGATTATGATTTTCTGTGCGGGGGCTTGTAGCCATTTAGATACGTTTGACTATAAGATCGAGTTGATTAAGCGTGACGGTGAACCGCTACCAGGAGCTACCGACCTGGTGACGTTCCAAGGTAAACAAGGGAATATTACGCGTAGCCCGTGGCAGTTTAAGCCACGTGGTGAGAGTGGCAAAATGATATCTACTTTAGTAGATCATATTGGTGAACATGCCGATGACATGGCATTTATCCATTCCCTAACAAGTAAAACAAATACGCATGGTCCGGGCGAGAACTTCATGTCGACTGGTTTTACGCTGGACGGCTTTCCCAGTATCGGGTCGTGGGCAACCTATGCCCTTGGTAGTGAGACGGCAGAGTTGCCAGCGTTTGTTGCGATTCCTGATCCCCGCGGGACTCCGCAATCGAGCGTCAACAATTGGGGCCCCGGGTTTTTGCCGGCGACGTTTCAAGGTACTGCGTTCAATACCACTAACCCTATTCGAAACCTGTTACCACCGAGTTCTTTATCTCCTGGCGAAGACGTCGCTACACGCGAGTTTTTGAAACGGTTGAATGATCGCCATTTAGCTCGTTTTCCAGGGGACAGCCAATTAGCTGCTCGGATAGCAAGCTACGAATTGGCCGCTCGTATGCAGTTGTCGGTACCGCAGCTCAGTGACCTCTCGACCGAAACAGCAGCTACTTTGAAAATGTACGCGGCGGATGACACCAGCAATACTCTGCGAGCGAGTTTTGCCAAGAATTGCATCCTAGCTCGACGACTGGTGGAAAAGGGCGTTCGCTTTGTCCAGCTTTTCAATGGCTCGTATCAAACCGGGGGTGAGGGAACAAGTAATTGGGACGGGCATAAGAAGCTGAAGGACCAATACAGTTTGCACGGTCCGGTATTAGACCAACCGGTAGCGGCTTTGTTAACGGACTTAAAACAACGAGGGCTGTTGCAGGATACGTTAGTGGTTTGGACAACAGAATTTGGCAGGATGCCGACGTTTCAGAGTGGTGCGAGCGGTCGTGATCATAATCCGTCGGGCTTTACTGCGTGGATGATGGGAGCGGGGGTAAAAGCTCCGTTTTCCTATGGTGCAACGGATGAATTCGGACATCGGGCCGTCGAAAATGTATCGACAGTCTATGATTTTCACGCGACGATTCTGCATTTGTTGGGATTAGACCATAAACGGTTGACGTTCTATCACAACGGAATTGAGCGACGTCTGACCGATGTGCATGGGCACGTGATTCGTGACGTCTTGCGACCACAAATCAACACTCATTAGCTCGCATGTTATGCTTTGCCGATGGGTTGTGAGAACTTGCGAATGACGAAGAACCAGAGGGTGCTGACGACGATCAGGATGACCGCCGCAGCGAAGATACCCTCGAGGATTAGCTTTCTTCCTAATTCTCGAATGGGCAATGTTGCTTGCGAGTAACTTTCTTGTACCAGAATCCTAAGATGGCTTTTCGCGCGGTTTGCCGCCGAAGACGCTTCATCTGGGAGCAATACGGGTTCGAGTACGGCAATCCACTTACCGCGATATTTTTCTATCCCAGTGGCTTCACCAATGGGATCTGTGTAAAGCGACTCTTGTCCCTGCAGCAAGCCTCTGAGTTGTTTAGGCGAAAGTTGAAATGGTTTGTCAGGTGTGGAATCAAGTTCGTCCATAGCGGGATGTTGCAGAATCGTACCGCGGCGTTGGCCGCCGGTTTCAGACCCCGCTCGATCGTCGATAAATACTGCAAAGTGGTTCTCATTTAAATTATCGTTTTTTAATGACGAAAAATCACCGAGGTTTACCGTCACGGCCATAATCCCGATAAGTTCCCCGTGATTTGCTGGGTTGGATGGATCTGCTTGGCTAGCTTGGTCTGATTGATTGGCAGGCAGATAGATAGGCGTCGTAATGGCAATTTTCCATTTTCTCGTCTGTGTACTTTGAAAGGCACGGGACAGATGTGTATTGCTGATTGTCGCGGTTGCTCGGGACTCAATATCTTGGGCAAAGTCGCGGGGACCTCCGTGGAAATAGTTGCGATAACCGTAATAACGGCCAATAGATTGCCTTTGGCCACGGATTTCACCGGGGCTAAATGCGATACCTAGCATGTCGCCTTGTGGACCGACAATAAATAAACTCGCAATTTTAGGTTTCGTTTGGTCCAGTTGGAACTCTTGCTGGTAGTGCTGAATTCGTGCTTTCAGAAATTTATCTAACGGCTTCCGCTGCGGATCCGTTAAAAACGCTTTTTGCGACGGAGTTAATGTCACCCACGATTGACGATTGGCGTGGATATTTTGCAACCCCGAGGAATCGAGGATAGTTGTGATAAGGTTAGGTAATTTTCCTTGGGAGGATTCTCGCTCCACGATGTCAAAGTAGTTGCGGAGTTCGTCTCTAACACTGAGTGCAACGTGCCGTGAAATCCAAGCATTACTTTCATAAACACGTTCCCGCACAGCAAGCTCGGCATCAGCAACTGCCTGTTGGTACCACAGGCTGCTAAAGATCGCCATGATGGCGAGTAGAAGAATGGGACCAAAAATGCCGAGGATTGTAAGTGGCCGGCGGTCTCGAGTCGTTTGTCGGTGTCGCAGCGCGTCGAGAATATCTCGGACTGACGAAAAACGCTCTTGGGGATCAGCGGCAAGGCATTTGCGGATAATTTCCCGTAGTGGCGGATCAATATCAGATCGCAGCATCGAATCCGCTGGGTTGCCAGCATTGTTAATCGTGGTTTGGTACGATTTTAGACGCTTTTTGAGACCGCCCGAGGACTCAATTTTCTTGAGGTCATCTTCGTTGCGATTGGGGGCAGAACCTTCAAGCAGTGTATAGAGAATTGCACCGAGTCCATAAACATCCCAACGTGGATCGGGGCTGGCATCTAGATCCGCTTGCTCAGGCGCCATGAAAAACAACGTTCCCAAAGCTGGAGATTGGTCAGTGGAAAGTCGCGATTGACCAAAATCTGCTATGCGTGGACGGCGATCCGCATCTAATAAGATGTTGGCCGGCTTGAGGTCACAGTGCAAAATGCCTTTGTTGTGAGCGTGGCTTAATCCGGTTGTGATGTCATGGAAAAGTTCGACTGCTTGCTGGACGCTAATGGAATCAGCTGTTTTGATGAATTGGTCTAAGGAGCCATCCTCGAGGTATTCCATGACATAGTAGGGAGGGGATGCTTCCCAGCCAACGTCTAGGAGTTGTACGACATATCGCTGGGTAGCCAGTGACACGAGCTTTTCAACTTCTTTGCTGAGCAGTTGCCAGTCCACGCCGCTTTGATGGTGAAAGAACTTCACCGCCACTTGTCGGTTGGTGTTTATATCCACGCCGACCCAGACTTCGCCATAAGCACCGGTTCCTAGTAGTCGAGTGATTTGCACGCCGGGAATATCGACGTGCGAATCGGTCGGCTGCATACTCAGTTGCCGCGATCGGTCATGATCGCCATCGGTTTGATGTTGCGTGAGGTCGTCTGACATGTGGATTTAGAGGCCTAACGCTTTGCTAAAGTGGTATCTTGTTCGATATCTATTTTACCCTAGTTGGCGAAAGATGTTTGTAGTTGGTGATGATTTGAACTGGGAAAGGAGTGGGATTCAGGTGGAAATTCATATCGCGGCGGGCTGGTTGGTGAGGCTTGTTAGGTTACATTGGGGCTTACAGGTAAAGCGGATTCCATTAAAATACGACGTTTTAGTGAATAACCAACGAGATACGCGAAAATCTACTATGACCGAATCGCAGAGTGATCAGCCCGAGCAACCGGAGCCGGCAGATGATGCCACGGCACAAGGCAGCAGTGATCAAGACCAACAAATGCACGTTGCTGCCCGCCGTGATAAATTGCGGCAGATCCAAAAACTTGGTATCGATCCCTGGGGTAGTCGATTTGATGACCGCCAGCTGATCGGAGACATTCGGGATCGCATTAGTGAAGTTCAGTTTCAGCAGGAAGACGGTACGCTGATAGATCTTCCGGACTTGGAATGTGACGTCGACGATCGCGTAAATATGCGGCAATGGCGCAGTGACCAAGGGCCGGGGGTCGAGGTGGGTCCGACTGTCCGCGCGGCCGGCAGAATTATGCTGCAGCGTGATAAAGGGAAATTGAGGTTCATTGATGTTCAGGATTGGTCTGGTAGCATCCAATTATTTATAGGTAAGAAACAAGTTGGTGATGAGGATTTTGACCTCGCTGGTTTGTTTGACTTAGGAGATATCATTGGTGTCGACGGTCGCCTCGGTGTTACAAATACTGGCGAGTTGACCATATTTGCTGAGAAACTACACTTTTTAACCAAGTCGCTCGAGCCACCTCCGGCCAAGCATGTAGGGATGACAGATCCAGAATTGCGGCAACGTCGGCGTTATGTTGACTTGGCGTACAACGACGGTGTGCGACAACGGTTCTTAGATCGTACTAAAATCGTCACGTCGATTCGTAGCACTCTCGATGCCGCAGGGTTCGTCGAAATTGAGGGCCCCACGTTACATTCGATTGCCGGTGGCGCTGCGGCCCGCCCCTTTATGACTCACCACAACGCGTTGGGTCTTGAGTTGTATTTGCGAATTGCTTTGGAGTTGCATTTAAAGCGTTTGCTCGTGGGTGGCATGGAGCGCGTGTATGAATTAGGGCGAGTCTATCGCAATGAAGGGATCAGTCCGAAACATAATCCTGAGTTCACGATGCTTGAGCTTTATCAGGCATTCGGCGACTATCGCAGTATGATGGATTTAACGGAGAACTTGATAGTTAACGCACTCGATGCGCTCGGCAACGGTTACGTCGTGCCTTACGGTGAACACATGGTGGATTTCACTCCGCCATTTGAGCGACGGACGTATCTTGAACTGTTGGCGGAACAGACGGGCGTCGATCCGAGTGACGAAGAAGCTGTGAAAAAATACGCGACGGAAATTGGCATTGAAGTCGAGGGTCGCCACGTGGATGTCATCAAGAATGAGATTTTCGAGGAGAAGGTCGAGGATTCTTTGGTGGGGCCAGTCTTCGTGATTGATTATCCTGCGAGTATTTGTCCGCTGACTAAACGTAAAAAGGATAATCCAGAAATTGCTGAGCGGTTTGAATTGTTTATTCGCGGTATGGAAATCGCAAACGCTTATACGGAATTAAACGATCCTGATTTGCAGCAAGAGTTGTTTCAAACTCAGCTCGCGGGTTTATCGGATGAGGATTCGATGGCCAAAATGGACTCGGACTTTATTCGCGCATTGCGTCATGGAATGCCCCCTACGGGCGGCTTAGGCGTAGGAATTGACCGGTTGGTAATGTTATTGACCAATTCCCAGTCGATTCGCGAAATAATTCTGTTTCCTTTATTGCGTCCAGAACAGCCAGAACAATAGAATAGTCAGCACGTTTCCGTGTCACGTAAGTCACAAAAATTCAAATACGTTATTGGGTAGAGACTTACCTCTTGGGAGAGGTTCCCAACCCCCAGCCAAAGGATTGGCATGTACAAAGTATTGCTATCATGGCGGTATCTGAAGAGCCGTTATATTGCATTGGCCTCGATTGTGAGCGTGACGCTAGGCGTGGCGACTCTCATTGTCGTCAATAGCGTGATGGCCGGCTTTACTGTTGAAATGCATGACCGGCTGCACGGAGTCCTTTCAGATATCATTGTTCGCAGCCACAATCTCAATGGCTTGCCAGATTCTGAGTGGCACATGGAGGAAATCCGCAAGGTTGCCGGCGATGATATTGAGGCCATGACGGCAACGGTTTCAGTGCCGGCAATGATTAATTTTCGTGACAATATTCGCGGGCAGTGGATTACCCAACCGATTAACCTCATTGGCATCGCTGCTACTACCTATTCCGACGTTTGTGAGTTTGAGCAACATTTACTGCATCCGCTTAACCGGGAGCAGTTTCAGTTCATATTGCGTGAGAACGATTACGGTCGTGGCCGCAAGGATAAATTTCCCGTTGCTGGCTGGGCTCGGCGGCGAGTTGCTGCTCAGTGGGAACAAAGGGAAATTGCAGACCAGGTCGAAAACGGTGATGTCACCGCCAATGATGCCGCCTTGCTAACACCACCGCCATTTGACTTAGCGGATGATTCTCAAACTCTAGCAGGGCTACCGGCATTGCCCGATTCCATCGAAGAACTACCTGAATTGCAGGGGCCGCTGGACAACGGCCCTCGTGCAGCTGGGCAACAAGACAGTCTGCCAGCGGTACCGTTTCAGACGGACGATGCTCCACTGTTGACATTCGATGCGACGCGAGAGCAGCACACCGGAATTGTTTTAGGGATTTCTATTTGCAGTTTGCGTGGTCGCGATGTACAGGGCGATTTGATGGATTATTATTTCGCATTGCCGGGTGACGATGTCAAAATTACTTTACCCAATACGGGGCAGCCGCCTAAGGCGGTTAGCGATTCATTTACGATTGTTGATTTTTATGAAAGTGAGATGAGTGAATACGATTCGTCATTTGCTTTTGTGCCGCTGAGTAAATTGCAAAATCTGCGAGGTATGATCACTGCGGAAACGGGAGTGGCGAGTGTTTCTGCTATTCAAATTAAGTTGCGCGCAGGGGCTGACTTGGACATCGTTCGTGATCGTTTGCAGGCTCGCTTTCCGCTGCAGCAGTTCGGGTATCAAATACAAACTTGGCGCGACATGCAAGGACCACTGTTGTCCGCGGTGCAACTGGAAACAACAATCTTGAATATTTTGTTGTTCTTGATCATTGCAGTCGCTGGCTTTGGTATTTTAGCCACCTTTTTTATGATCGTTGTCGAAAAGACACGGGATGTTGGAATTCTTAAAAGTTTAGGCGCGTCGAGTCGGGGCGTGATGAGTATTTTCTTGGGTTATGGGTTATCACTCGGTATCGCTGGGTCGCTGGCCGGATTAGCTTTGGGATTGCTGTTTGTGGACCAGATTAATGTTGTGGCAGGCTGGATAGAAAAGATAACTGGACAAGAGGTGTTTGACCCGACGGTTTATTATTTTTCCGAGATACCGGTCGTGGTGAATCCCCTGACGTGTCTGTGGGTTGTGCTAGGTGCAGTAGGTATTGCCGTAATTGCCAGTGTATTGCCCGCTCGCAAAGCCGCCAAGTTGCATCCCGTGGAGGCATTGCGTTATGAGTAGTGCCTATAAATTACCGGAGACAAAAATTGCGACGGATGTCCAACAATCGCCCCAACTTCATCACGCAGCGGCGTCAGTGGTGATGCGTGCGACGGGTTTAATGAAGAGTTATCGTAAGGGTAAGGTTGAAATACCAGTTTTAAACGGAGTGGATTTCGAAGTTAGGGAAGGCGAGTTTCAGGCAATTGTTGGGACCAGTGGTTCAGGGAAAAGTACTCTTTTGCACTTATTAGCGACGCTGGACCAACCTGATGACGGCCAAATCTTTTTCGAAGGCAATCGTATTGATAATTTGCCTGCCAAATCACGTGACATCCTGAGAAACCGATACATTGGAATCGTGTTTCAGTTTTATCATTTACTGCCGGAGCTCAGTGCTTTGGAAAATGTACTGATGCCGCTGATGATTCGCTATGGTTTTACCAAGTATATGCTGCGTCGGCGCAAAAACCGCCAGCGGGCGAAAGAGTTGTTGGACAAGATGGGATTGAGTCATCGATTGAAGCATCGTCCGCGTGAGCTTTCTGGTGGTGAAATGCAGCGCGTTGCGATTGCCAGAGCGCTTATCGCAGATCCTCAATTGTTATTGGCAGATGAACCCACTGGCAATTTAGATCGGCAAGCGGGTGATGAGCTCATGGAAATATTCCGAGATTTGAATCGTGAGCAAGGCTTGACGGTGGTAATGGTCACGCATGACGAGACGATTGCAGAACAGGCCGACCGTACGATTCATCTTGTTGAAGGTCGAGTGCAAACGATGTGAGCCGACAGTTCTTGGTTTGTAGGGAGACTTGATCTGCGGGCTCTGCGGCTCATCCCCGCACAATAGAGTGCGTCAGCGTGCCTTATATGCCACTCCCCCACGCTACTCAGATTCGCGGTTGCCCATTAGAATGGGTGTTTGGAAAAGCAATCCAAGAATTGAATATTTATTGCATGGGTGTTTAGCATAAAGATATGTCACTGAAAATCTATATTAACGGAACACTGTTCGACAAACAGGATGCCAAGATCAGCGTGTATGATCATGGACTACTCTATGGTGACGGCGTGTTCGAGGGAATGCGATGTTATGCAGGTCAAGTGTTTCGCCTGCGCGAACATTTGGATCGGTTATGGACGTCGGCGAGTAAGATTGACTTGACGATTCCCATCTCTCCAGAGGAAATGGAGATGGCGGTAAACAGTACGCTTGCTGCGAATGACATTCGTGACGGTTACATTCGTTTAATTGTGACTCGTGGTGAAGGTACCCTAGGTTTGGACCCCAACACATGCGCTGAGGCTCAAGTGATCATCATTACGGACATGATCACACTCTATCCCGATGAATTCTACGAAAATGGTCTGGCGATTGTGACTGCCAAAACAATTCGCAACCATCCATTAGCGCTTGATCCACAAATCAAATCGCTGAACTATTTGAATAACATTCTTGCGAAAATCGAAGGCCTCAAAGCGGGTTGTGTGGAAGCTTTGATGCTCAATCACGAAGGCGAAGTTGCTGAGTGTACAGGCGTTAATATTTTTATTGTAAATGCGGGCGTGCTGCAAACACCGCCGGTTTCAGCGGGGGTGCTTAAAGGAGTGACCCGTGGCGCCGTTATGGAATTGGCACGTGAGGATGGAATCAAAGTTGAAGAAGTGACATTGACGCTTGAGGATGTGTACGCAGCCGATGAATGTTTTCTGACCGGCAGTGCGGCGGAAGTTGTTCCCGTGCGTGAAGTGGACGGCAATCAGATAGGTGCTGGCTCGCCAGGCTTGATTACCCGACGGTTAACGGACCTCTATTGCAACCTACGGACACAATAGCGGTAGCATGTTCCGCGGTTCGTGGTAAATGCTTTCAGACAGCTTTGGTATCGCTCAATGTCACGTTTTTTAGTACAAAGTGTCTTCGCATTCGTACACCGTTGCTCCTTTAGTACCACCCTGCCTTAAATGCTCATCCGTATATTATTTTGTGCTCTGTTACAAGTATGTGTCCCCACGTGCGTGGTTCTTGCTGCCAATCAATCGGAATCCACTGAAAAACCCGTGGCGTTGCATCCAGCTGGTCAACGTGTTTTGCAGACTCCTAATTGGCGCGAGGGTGTGCGGAACTTAGGCGAGAGCCTCCAAGCGTACGCATTCGAAATAAATGCGCCTCCTTTTCCAGAAGGTGAGATTGATGTGTTTACCGAGAACCTAGGTTTTTGGATACCGACGCTACGTTTAGATCGAGATATTTGGGATGGCAGCATTGAGTTCGGTAGTAATGGAACCCACGGAAACTCAACGACTTTTAGCGTGTTTGCAGGATTCGACTTGGAACGAAAAACTACGGCGGGACGGTTTGATCTAGATTTGGATTTCGCAAAAAAACGCGCAAGTGGCATATTGACGACGCATCGCACGTTGGTCGATGTTGCCCATTTCTGGATTAGAAAAGACAACCCCTTGAGTTGGTTTGCTAAAGGTGGACTGGAGTATGACGAGTTCAAGCAGTTTGATATACGCATGAAAGCGAATGCGGGATTGCAAAAGATGTTTGTCGATGAGGAACAGTTGCAGTTAAGTTGGCGAATTGGTGCTGGGATGTCTCAGGAGTTAGGTGGCGTTGATGAGCATGTAACACCCGAGGCGGATTTTGGAATGATTATGAATCGTAAGATTTCGTCGCGGCAGAGTATCCAAGTGACCTCGGATTATTATCCAGATTGGTCTAATTTCAGTGAGTATCGTTTCGAATCCAAAGCGTCGTGGGAAATCGTCATCGATAAAGAGCATGGTTGGAGTTTGAAACTCTCGCTGGTAGATCGCTATGATAGCACTCCGCATGGCAGGCGGCCAAACGACCTTACCTATTCACTTGTGCTTGTCTGGAAGTTGTAGCAGAAACGCGTTTGTTATTTGCTAGTTGGTTTCCAGTCGGGATCTTTTTCAAAGAACATCATGTGCTGCCAAGGTAACTTGTCAAATTGGCTTGCGATACGAAAACCATTAGCTGCGTATTCTTTTAGTATCTGAACCTTGTTCATTTTGTGCAAAGGTTTAATAGGCACCTTAGGATCTTCCTCGCGGTATTCCAAGAGGATTATTTGACCGTCCGGTTTAAGGCTATCACGCATGGCTCGCAGCATAATCTCGGGATGTGACAATTCGTGATAGACGTCGACCATGAGGATGATGTCGACTGTGTTGCGCGGTAGATGTGGATTATGAAAGGACCCCAAAATAGGAGTGATGTTGTCGACCCCTTCTTTTTCCATGCGCGTGCGTAGGAATTGCAGCATCTCTGGTTGTACGTCGACGCCCAAGATAGTGCCTTGCGGGCCGACCATTTTCGCCATTTTCAAAGCGTAGAATCCATTGCCGCACCCCATGTCACAGACGGTCATTCCTGTTTTGAGCTTGAGTTGTCCGAGCATGACGGAGCAACGTTCCTCGTTTTCGCGATTATCACGGATGAGCCAAGGAGCGCCAGTAAAGTGCATGGTTTGGGCGATGCGACGGCCGAAGTACGTTGCACGTGGCGGTGGTATGTTGGATTCATTGCCACTCGGATTTTGCGCCGTGAGGCTAGGGACTAATATGAGCAGCAGGAGAGCAATGGATAGAGCACGATAAAGCATAACGATGTCTTTCTTGAGGGAATGAAGACCCAGTTGGCGCTTCGCTTTCCGTCCGCCGGAGCGGAGTAAACGGGCGGATAAATTTAGCCACTACAGTTTAGGTAATTTTATACGCCAGAGGTATAGTATGGCAACTGTCGTGATTAATTGCCAGTGCGCGAGTGGCGATCTGTTTTATTGCCGTCGTGAATGTCGCATCGTATTACGCGGGGCGTGGCATTTGTCGCGGGTATTTCAACGGCTTGGATGCTGGCGGGGCTTGGCCGTGTTCCAGTTGCCAGAGATAGCGTTGTTCGTCGGTGGCGTAATAGGCGAGCCACGTATCAGGATCTGACTCATTGTCGACAAGTCGCCATACGAGGGGGTTGTTGGGGATGTCGAGTTTCTTTTCAGTCGCTGTTAGGATGTCGCGAACCAAGACGCAGAACAGTTCTCGATCTGATAGGTGGTCGGCGTATTGTAGATAGATGTTTTGTTCGGCGAGGCGCTCCAGTGTGTCCCACAACATTTTTGATAGATCGCGGTTGGACAGTGTCTCAGGTTGCGGCAAACTGAGTTCTGGTTCGAACCATTGGCCGATGGGAAGCACAGGAGCGTATTCCCAGTTGAGCATTGATTCTAGGAATTGATTCTCTTCGGATGTCGACATTTCTGTGACGTCTACGAGGGCGATCGATTCGTCAATAAACGGTTCAAGTTGGTCTCGCAGCCGCGCGTTATGCAGCAACTGGTCGACTTCGCTCTCAGGTAAACTGGTTTCGTGCATCGGATTCAATTTTATGATTAGAGATTCGCGTGAGGTTTATTTATCAAAGATGCTTACCGTAGGTTTTATAAGCTATGTCCTTGAATTTAATCGCTATTGGCCGGCAAGCAAGGTGTAATTACCTGTGAATGCCCGTTCGCTAGAAAAAAACAGACGCTCTATTCGGCGCGACCGTTAGAACCACTAATTAACGCGAATTAGCACGAATATGAAAATTCGGCAAGCTTTGGTATTTTTGTAAGCGTTGCCGGTGCGATCGGTTATTCGGAATTGAGAGATTTCTCTATTTTACTGATTTTCTGGACGCGGCGTGCATGTCGCCCACCTTCAAATTCGGTATTCAGCCAGAGTTGTAGTAATTGTTCGACGCTGCGTTCGCCGAAGAGGTCAGCTGATAGACAGAGTATGTTGGCATCGTTATGGCGGCGGCTCATTTCAGCGGTTATTTCATCGTGGCAAGAGGCAGCTCGTACTCCTGGGTACTTATTAGCGGCAATCGCCATGCCAATACCAGTCCCACATATAAGGATTCCCCGTTCGCTGTCGCCAGCGCAAACATCACGACTCACTGCTTGTGCAATGTCAGGGTAATCGACACTTTGATCGCTGTTTGTACCCACATCGTTACAACTGTGACCGGTTTTATTTAGGAAATCAACGATCTTTTGTTTGACGCGGTATCCGCGGTGATCACTACCAATAGTAAGCTTCATCTCTTTTACTCTCTTATAATATCCTGATTAGGAATGACTAGATTATCGATGCGACTGCGCTGTTTATCAAGGTGGGTATCGATTTGTGCAGCACATTGTTGATAAATCTCGTACGAACCTCCGATTGGATCGCTGATACTAGAGCCGTCATCTGCCAGTTGCGAGGTTTTATCGGCGAATTCTGGCCATTCATTGACAATTGATCGTTGATGGGAATTCGACAATGTAAGGATTAAATCAGCGCTGTTGGCCAGCGTATAGCTCAATGGTTGGCTACTGTGGCAGGTTAAGTCGAGATCTTGCTTGCCGAGTACGTTGATGGCTTGCTCAGCAGCGGGCGACCCATTGTTTGCTGTGATTCCAGCAGAGCAGATATGAATACCGTGTTGGAGAAGTTGTTCGATGGGGATACCGTTCGCTGTCGCCATTTTATTTTTGAGCAACATTTCAGCCATCGGGCTACGGCAGGTGTTGCCTGTGCAGACAATTACAATTTCCAATTGTAACGCGGTTTGGATTTGGTCGCGAGTGAGTGCTCCGCTGCGGAGGATTTCTATGTGGTGGTTGTGAACCTTGATGACCGTGGACGGTGTGCCGATTTTAGTGGGACCACCGTCGAGGATTAGTCGAACGTTGTCGTCGAGTTGTTCAGCGACTTCGACGGCCGTAGTTGCATCTGCTTGGTCGCTTTTGTTGGCACTTGTAAGTACCAAGGGTTCGTCTAGTTGATCGATCACGCTGAGTAAAACTTCATTGCTAGGGACTCGCAGTCCGAGCCAATTATTGGGGGCGAGCAATGCACGTGATTCGTTAGAAAGTCCGGCTATCGGATCGGTGGCTTGAATTACCATTGTGAGCGGTCCGGGCCAGCAGCGGCGAGCGAGTCGGTGCATTATCGCCGTTGGATTTTGTGCATAGTTGTCGAGTGAATCATCGTCGCCGATCGCCAAGCTCATCGGTTTTCCAGTTGATCGTGCCTTTACATCGAACAGCTTGGCAACTGCGTCAGCATCAGACGACTTTGCTGCGATACCGTAAACGGTTTCGGTAGGAAATGCTACAATTTCCCCCGCATTCAATCGGTCAACCGCCTCGCCGATGATAGCTTGTGGATCATCGGAATCGTAGACGTCTAGTACAGTTGCAGTCATGGCAAGTCTAGTGGGTGAAAAGGAGCAAAGTCAATTTGCGAGACTGGATTAGTTGTATGGGATTTGCACCGCTGAATCTTGATCGAAAAAATCGTTGTGCAATACTTCAGTTTATGCGGTGCAATTGTGTACGGTCAAGTAAGCTAAGGGGCAGATGATTGTCTAGATGTAGTACATATCCTCATTCTTGCCACCAGTTTTCTCGAGCAGGTCTTCAAATGTAACGGCACAGAGGTTTTCTTGTTCAATTTGAGAGATGCTCTTCCACGTCTGAAATAGCGCTTCTGACATGGGCGTGACGCTGTTTGAATTTTGCACGAAGTTTGATCGGTCGCCAGTAATAACTGTCATGACTTCGCCTAGGCTAATAGTGTCTGCCGGTTTGGCTAGTCGGTACCCGCCTGCTGCCCCACGGATACTTAACACGATACCGGCGGCTTTGAGTTGTAATAGTATTTGCACTAAGAACCTACTGGGAATACCGTGCCGTGACGCGATGTCGTCAATACGCAAGGGTCGAATGTCGTTTTGGTGTAAAGACAATTCGAGGATGGCTAAACAAGCGTATTCAGTTTTAGCTGAAAATTGCATGGGGTTAGCTTTCGTTTTCGTCCATGGAATGTAATCCGCATTCGGTTTTTGTTGTGCCGCTCCATCGCCCCGCTCGGTCATCTTCACCGAGCGAGATTTTTCGAGTGCAAGGCCAGCATCCAATACTTGGGTAACCTTGGTCGTGTAATGGGTTATACGGGATATCGTTGTCGGTAATCATTTTCCAAATATCGGCTTTGGTTGAATTGGCTAAGGGGCTGACTTTGATCAAACCGAATTTGTTGTCCCAGCCGACGATCGGCGCTGTGGCTCGATCGGGACTCTGATCGCGCCGAATCGCACTCGACCAACACTGTAGCTCGCTAGCGATTTTCTCCAACAGCGATAGTTTGCGGTCATAACAGCACTTGCTGGGATTACTTTTGTAGACGGGACCACCGTTCAATTCTTCGTACTGAGCGACGTTCAATTCAGGTTTTGCCAAGCGGACATCCATGCCATAGCGTGATTTAACTTTGTCACGTAGATCGAGTGTTTCTTGGAACTGATACCCGGTGTCGAGATTGAAAATAGGTGTTTCTGGGGAAAACTGAGATAACATGTAAATCATTGTCATTCCCTCAGGGCCAAAGGCTGTCGCCATCGCAAAGTTCGGTGCGTATTGCTCGACTGCCCATTTTAGGATTTCTAACGGTGCAGCGCCTTCTAATGTAGTACTGGCTCGCTGAAGTTCAGCCAGAAGTGTGTCTGTTGGAGCGGGGGTTTTCAATATTTCGTCCATCGTTCACCGGGTTCAGCGATAATTGGCTTGGGCTAAATAATAATCATAAACATTATCAAGTAACTAAACAATGGGTAATTTTTACTTTATGGAATAGGATAATTGTATTGGATTTGATTTTTGATGTTGCGCTGCTAACGACTGTTTGTGGATGGTGTATGATGGCGTTGGTTGAGAGATTTAAGTTCAGAATATATAGAAAGTGGAAAAGACATGGCGGGGCAGGTCTATCTGGCTGTTGATATTGGAGCATCTAGCGGGCGATTAGTAGCTGGTGAATTTGACGGTACTCGCATATCACTTGAGGAAATCTACCGCTTTAACAATGGTGGAGTATCCGCTGGGCGTTACGTTCATTGGGACGTTTTAGAGCAATGGTCCCATATTAAGCGGGCATTACAACAAGCCGTTGATCGTTATGGAAACACCATTACGAGTGTCGGTGTTGATACATGGGGAGTGGATTTTGGTCTGCTAGGTCCCAACGATGAGTTGTTGGCAAACCCGATCCATTATCGAGACAGTCATACCGAAGGGATGATGGAGCGTGCATTTGAGCAAGTTTCGCGTTCGGAGATATTCAACCAGAGCGGCTTGCAGTTCATGCGTTTCAACACGCTTTATCAATTGTTAGCATTGCAGAATATCAAGTCACCACTGCTTGATGTTGCCGAATCAATGCTGCTGATGCCCGATCTTTTTCACTGGTTGCTCACCGGTGAAAAAGCGAACGAATACACAAACGCAACAACCACTCAATTCTATAATCCCCAAAAAAAACGCTGGGCTACGGAGTTGTTTGATTCGTTTTCCTTGCCACAAAAACTGCTTGGGCAAGTTGTTCCTCCTGGCACGGAACTTGGCCCGCTGCAAGGTGCTATCAGCCGTGAATTGGGTGGAGCAAACTTCAAAGTTGTATTGCCAGGAACGCATGACACAGCGAGTGCTGTAATGGCAGTGCCAGCTGTTGGTGCGTTGTCTGATCAACCCGATTGGTGTTACATCAGTAGTGGCACTTGGTCTTTGATGGGGGTGGAAATTGCAAACCCGATTATTTCGGACCAGTGCCAAGAATTAAATTTCACCAACGAAGGCGGTGTTGGTGACAGCATCCGGTTGCTGAAGAACATTGCGGGGTTATGGCTGGTACAAGAATGCCGACGGATTTTCAATGCTGAGGGCCAGTCTTATGATTGGGATGAGTTGGTGAAAATTGCATCGGCAGCAGCTCCTTTAGTCTCGCTCATTGATCCTGATGACGAATGTTTCCAGGCTCCAGAATCGATGCCAGATGCGATTAGGGGCTACTGTCGAAAAACTGGTCAGACAATTCCCGATACCGATGGAGCGGTAATTCGATGTGCTCTTGAAAGTCTTGCACTACGCTACCAAATGGTGTTGCAGATGTTAGAACAATTGACTGGCGGAACCATTAAGACGGTACACATTGTTGGCGGCGGGATTCAAAACCGTTTATTGTGCCAACTTACAGCAAACGCCTGCGGTCGTCCGGTGGTTACTGGTCCGATCGAGGCTACTGCCATTGGTAACTTGATGGTTCAATTGATAAGCAGCGGCGCGGTTAGTTCCATTGCGGAAGCGCGGAAAATCATCAGTCACAGTTTTGGTCAAGAGACATATGTGCCTGACGCTGTGGCTGATTGGGTAACCGCAAGTGGACGCTTTGCGAATCTGGTAAACGCTTAAAAATTTAACTAGGTTTAGGTTAAAACAAGTAGAACAACACGAGGGAAAACTCAGATGATTAAAGTTGGAATTACGGGCATTGGGTTTATGGGCTGGATTCATTATTTAGCCTATCAAAAAACAGCTGGAATCGAGATTTCCGCGATTTGTGCTCGCAATCAAGCCAAGCTCGCTGGCGACTGGACATCGATTCAAGGCAACTTTGGCCCACCTGGGGAACAGGTGGATGTCAGTTCATGGAACTGCCACAGTGACTTGGATTCGCTGCTTGCCGACGACAGCGTTGACTTGGTTGATATTTGTCTGCCGCCAGATATGCACACGGACACAGCGATTGCGGCGTTGCAGGCGGGCAAGCACGTCTTGATTGAAAAACCAATGGCGTTAACCGTTGACCAATGTGATGAAATAGTGGCAGAAGCGGAGGCAGCCGATCGTCAAGTGTTTGTGGCCCATGTGCTACCATTCTTTCCGGAGTACGCATTCTTGCGGGAAGCGGCTAGCAGCGGAAAATACGGCAAGCTGCTCGGTGGTCATTTCAACCGAGTGATCTCTGATCCGACTTGGTTAGCTGATTTTTGGGATGCGGAAAAAATGGGCGGACCGCTCGTCGACTTGCATGTTCATGACGCACACCTAATTCGAGTGCTGTTTGGAATGCCGCAGCGGCTGGAGTGTCGCGCTCGTATGCGGGGCGACGTCGTTGAATATGGCGTGACTAACTTTGAGTTCGCCGATCGAGATTTAGTGGTCACGGCCACCAGCGGTGTTATTGGCCAACAGGGTCGGCCGTTCATGCATAGCTATGAGGCTCATTTCGAACAAGCTACTTTGCAGTTTGGATTTTCGGCATTGGCGGATGAACCGGAAGTTAGTCCGTTGAAAGTGTTCGACAATCAAGGCAACGTGCAGCGTCCAGATGTCGGTGATGGCGACCCAGTGTTGTCGTTTGAACAAGAGATGGCCGAAGTGGTGCGCTCGCTAGAAACCGGTACGTCGTCGACATTACTCGGCGGAGCGCTTGCCCGTGACGCCATCGGACTGTGTCACCGTCAAACAGAATCGGCAATAGCTCGGAAGTCCGTAGATGTGTAGCTTGCCCCTCTATCGCAGGAGCGGGTTCTGAATCATGTTACCAGTTATGAGGTAAACCATGTCACTATCAAAACTTATTTCTCAGGTTGCCAGTAATATCAACGCGGCTCGCAATGCGTATTATGATCACACCCCCGCCCCTGATGGCGAGGGCTACTGGAAAAACGGTGGAATAAGTCAATCCATGTGCAAGGATACGGTTCAGTTAATCCTGAACACTGCCGCCCGCAAACTGGCAATTGAAAAACGGTTGACCTTGTCAATGTTCGGTACGTTCTCCGTGCTTGATGAAGACAGTTCGGAGACCGGAACGGGGGTCCACATCTCGTTTAGGCCCGTCCCAAAACTCGCTAGGCTGATCAAGGAGACACCAACAGGAAAGATCCCTAGCTTGATGAAAGAGGTCTCCGAACTTTCTAGTTATTATACAAGGGACCTTTCAACAGACATCGTCACCACTATGACACCGAAATTCGCTAAAGATATTTCCAATGAAATGCAGCGGTTGATCTGCGACTTGTTAATTTCAAACGGTAAAATCACCATCCAGCAATTGGGGACCTTCCTGGTCACCAACGATGAAACGCCATCGGAAACGGTGAGTTTGAATGTGCGATTCCGCCCCAAGTCGTACCTCAAGGATCTGCTCTCGACTTTGACGGAACAGCAGGTTATCGAGATGGTCACGGCTAGGAAGGACCAACGTGCTAGGCGAAAGAAGGCGACGGTTTCGTCAGGCACACTGGACCGCAAACGCCTGGCCCGCGTCCGCAAGCTTCTCCGTTCGAGGGATCCGGAAAATGTCACCATGGCGATGATGGTTCTCGAACAGATTGCATTGCCCGACGATTATCGTGCCGTTTTCGAGACAAGTGGCTTAATCGAACGGCTCCTCAAGACGGATTCAGTCGACATAGTTGAGTCGGTAGCGAAAATCGTGGCGGGAACGGAAAACGAGTCCATCCGCGACCAGTTCTGGACATTGATCGGCCTGATTGGGGAAGATACCAGACCGACGGAACTGAAGATCGGAGGTTGGGTTTCATCAACGACCCTTACTGAGTTCCTAGGAGACCCACGCAACCAATTAATCACCAGCTTTGATGCTTCTGGCGGCAACCTCTCGGAAATACGTCTGGCCGATTTGAGCCAACTCAAGACTATACAACTATGGTCAAACCCTATCACGACGCTTGAGCTTGAGAACCTGTCGGCACTGGAACTTGTCAACATTTGGCGCTGCGGGCAACTCCGCGAACTTTCTCTCTCTGGCCTTGATAGTCTTGCGTTACTTTGGCTGCATGACTGCTCAATCGGCTCAATTCCGGAGGAGATTGGTACGCTGCGGTCTCTCAAGGAATTGAAACTAAGTGGTAATCCCCTCGAGGCTCTCCCGGACTCGATCGGACAGTTGTCGCACCTAGAAACCTTGGATATCTCTTCAACTAGCATTAAGAAGCTTCCCAAGACAATCAGCCAATTGAAGTCATTAGAAAAACTTGTGCTTCCAACAACAATCGAAGCACTGCCTCTCGGGCTTGGTCAGCTTTCTGGTTTGAGAGAATTATATTTTGGTGACAGTTATAGTTCTGATGAGGCTACGACGACGCGGATCATCCTCGACCTCTGCCGGCAAGTGGTCGGCGCGTCCGGACGTTGAGTTGGTGTCTGGCATGGTAGCCAAGTTGGTCGGTCTGTGGTTACCCCCGTCAAACAGAATCGGCAATAGCTCGGAAGTCCGTAGATGTGTAGCTTGCCCCTCTATCGCAGGGGAAAAACAGGAAACTTGCTTACCCAACTTGTCAAAAGTTAGGGATTCGATTGATTTTCAATATACCATTTACGTATAATTCCGATACTAAAGTTGGCATATGAGTCTGGCAATATATCGTTTTTCTGTCGGAGTGTTGAATGTTTACGATCTACAACAAACAATTAGGTTCATCTCGAAACGTAATTGACCGCCGTAACTTTCTTTCCATAGGTGGCGGGATTGGTGCCCTCAGCCTGCCGGCTTTATTGCAAGCAGAGGCAAGGCAACAAACTGGAAGTAGCCATAAGGCTTTGATTCATCTGCATTTGGGAGGTGGTCCCTCGCATCAGGATATGTTCGACCTCAAGCCTGATGCGCCGAGCGAATTTCGCGGCGAGTTCAACCCGATCCACACAAACGTGCCCGGACTGGACATCTGTGAACATTTTCCATTGCTATCACGAATGGCAGATAAGTTTGCGATCGTGCGTTCGCTGGTTGGCATGATTAGTTCTCACAGCGCAAACCATACGTCGACTGGTTTTGATCAAAAGTCATTGAGTAACATCGGTGGTCGACCATACATGGGCAGTGTTGTTGCCAAACTGCAGGGTGCAACTGAGAACGGTGCTCCACCCTATATTTCGTATATGGGCGGAAAGCCAGGTTACTTGGGGCCAGTTTATCGCCCCTACAAGCCCAGTGGCAATGATCTCAAATTACGGTCTATTACAGAAGACCGCTTGACGAATCGGCGGAGCTTACTTGGTGCTCTGGATACGATACGTCGTGATATTGACTCCTCTGGCCAACTTGACGCATTGGATGCATACACGCAACAGGCGGCTGCATTGGTTACTTCTGGTACCGTTGCAGATGCGTTAGATATCAGATTAGAAGACCCAGCTATTGTTGAGCGATATGGAAATGGCCAAGGCAAGAATTTGTTACTTGCCCGGCGTTTAATTGAAGCCGGTTCACGTGTGGTTACGATGCAATGGGGTGGATGGGATACACACAGTAACAACTTCGTCAGCTTGAAAAAATTGCTACCGCAACTCGATCAGGCCTTGAGTGCACTTTTAGAGGATTTGTCGCTGCGGGGTATGGACCAAGATGTCACGGTCGTTGTGTGGGGTGAATTCGGACGGACGCCACGCGTAAATAGTAAAGCTGGACGTGATCATTGGACACGTTTATCACAAGTATTCTTAGCCGGTGGTGGTATGCGACTTGGACAAGCCGTTGGTACGACAAGCAAGAATGCCGAGTTCGCTCAGGATCGTCCTGTTCATTTACAAGAAGTGTTGGCGACGTTGTACCACAACATAGGAATTGATTCACAGCGCGTTCAATTGCATGACCCTAGTGGCCGTCCACAGTTCTTGTTGGACCAGCGCCCACCGATTGCCGAATTGATATAGCGAATGCGAACGTTGGAGCGCCATTTGGACACTTGGCGAGAGGCTATCCATTATCTATCCGCATATTCGCTACAGGTGTGCTGATTAGCCAGTCGGTGTCGGGTGTTACCGATTTTGACGGTTGTTTTCTGCTTGTTTTAAAGCCTTAAAGACGACCTCTGTACGTTTGGTGACCTATTCTTGAGCAGCGATAAAGCACGTCTTGTGTTTTATCATTCCCCTTCTCGTTGCTCCACTTGGTCACTGTCTTTATGAGATTTGCTTTTCGACTCACTTTCTCACTACTAATTACGCTCAGTATTGTCGTAACTACTGTTACAACAACCTTGGGTCAAGAGTTACCTGCAAATTCCGGAGCTACCGCAAACGCTCAGGCTGAGATCGATGCGATTCAAGACCAAGGGGCGAAGCTTGAAGCGTCTAAGAATTGGCGCGCGGCATTGAGGTTGTATGAACGTGCTGCCCGTAACTACCCACAACAGTCGACCATCGCGGCTCGTTATCAAATAAGCCGATCCCACGTTGATATCGCTCGTCGCTATCATGATGCCAGCTACTTGTATTCCATCAAGCAGATGGACTCGACGGTGAGCCAAGCGGTTTTTCGAGAAGTTCTTGGGAAAATTGAAACGTACTATTTTGCGGAACTGAATTGGCAAAAAATCTTAAAATCAGGAATCGATCAATTTGAAGTAGCTCTGCACGACGAATTATTTCGCGGACACCATGGGCTCACAGTAAGCCACACCGACTTGCAACAGTATCGTGATTCCGTCGCTCACATCCTTGCAAGTCGAGTTTGTCGAAGCGGTCGTGATGTGTTGCAGTCAGCGATCACGGTAAGTCAGATAGCTGAGCGCACCGTGAAGGTATCACAGCAAGCGGTAATGTTGGAATTACTGTCAGGGACAATCATAGCCTTGGATCGATATTCTTCGTATCTAACAAGCACTCAACTCGATGATATGTTCTCTCAAATCGATGGCAAGTTTGTTGGGTTGGGGATTGAATTACGAATTCAAGGAAACCATCTTTTAGTGGAACGAGTGATTCCCAAGGGCCCGGCGGCTGATGCGGGACTCAAGTCCGGAGATAAAATAATTGAAGTAGATCGAAACATGATTCCTACAGTCGCTGCGATTAAAGCAGCGGATATGCTCAAGGGTTTGCGAGGAACTGAAGTAGAAATCGTCGTCGTTTCAGCGACAGGATCAGCTCGTCGGATGACATTGACTCGACGCCAAGTACAAGTCACGAGTGTGGTAGACGCCAGCATCATTGATCAACGATCGAAAGTGGGTTATTTGCGAATCGTTAGCTTCCAAAACAACACTGCTCGCGAAGTAAACAGCGCGTTGTGGCAATTACGTCAAGACGGCATGCAACGATTAGTGCTTGATTTGCGAGGTAACCCAGGTGGTTTGGTCAAGAGTGCAGTTGAAATTGCAGATATGTTCATTAGTTCGGGAACGATTGTTTCAACTCGTGGTCGTAGCGTGAATGAAGAAGTCGATTATCAAGCTCACCAAGGCGGCACTTGTAATGAACCCTTGGTTGTGTTGATTAATGCGAGATCGGCTAGTGCGAGTGAAATATTCGCAGGGGCAATCAAAGATCACAATCGCGGTGCAATCGTTGGGCATTGCACCTACGGTAAGGGCAGTGTGCAAGGGATTTTTCCATTGGCCTCGTATAACTGCGGACTGCGTTTAACAACTGCTCGATTCTATTCTCCCGCTGGCCACCAAATCAGTGGACGCGGCGTTACCCCTGACGTGGATGTGCAGATGATTGCGAAACCATTGGAAGATGGAACTCTGCCATTATCTCAATCAGACCCGATTCTCTTTGCGGGCATTGAAATTGTAAAAGGCCGTCGTCAAATTGCTGCTCGCTAGAGTTGATAACGGGCATGCCGCGCATGAACGCGCATGAACGCGACGGGCCGTGGTTACGATATCCCGCCTGAACGCGAATGAACGCGCATGGCCGTGGCAGGCGAATGTGTCTTTTTTTTTGATTTCACTTTCTATCTATGGGTGACATTTGAAAAAAAATGGGTTATAAAAAGTCCTTAGTCTTTTTCCAGAACTAGATCTGGAATCACAGTAACATTGCCATTCAGGGGCAAAAAAGGCGAGGTACCTGAATCGCGGGAAATATTTTTTGGGAGCATGAAACGCAATTATGTCAAAACTTGAATACATTTGGCTCGATGGTTATGAACCGACTCAGAGTCTTCGATCAAAAACACAAATTAGAAGTAACTTCGGTGGTACACTCGAAGATTGCCCAATCTGGTCATTCGACGGTAGTTCTACAGAGCAAGCTGATGGCGCTGATTCTGATTGTTTATTGAAACCAGTCGCGATTTTCCCCGACAAAGGTCGTCGTGACGCATTCTTGGTCATGACAGAAGTCCTCAATGCAGACGGCTCACCTCATGCATCCAACGGTCGTGCGACGATTGAAGAAGACGACGACGATTATTGGTTCGGCTTTGAACAGGAATATTTCCTGTGGGACGTCATGACAGATTTGCCACCAGGCTTTCCAACAGGCGGTTTCCCTCGAGCTCAGGGTCCATTCTATTGTAGTGTTGGCGCCAATAACACGTTTGGTCGTGAGTGTGTCGAGGAACACTTAGATATTTGTCTTGATGCAGGTATAAACCTTGAAGGTATCAACGCTGAAGTTGCTGCGGGGCAGTGGGAATACCAAATTTTTGCGAAGGGAGCGAAGCGGTCTGGAGATGAAGTCTGGGTTGCTCGTTACTTGTTAGAACGAATTGGTGAAAAATACGGTTACGCCATTAACTTGCATCCTAAGCCACTTGGCGATACGGACTGGAATGGTTCGGGTATGCACGCTAACTTCTCGAACTCCGTAATGCGTGATTCGGGTGACGAAGCAGTCTTTACTAAGATCTGTGAAGCATTTAGTGGTGAGATTGACCGTCATATTAGTGTCTACGGCGCTGATAATGATCAACGTCTTACCGGAGCGCACGAAACACAAGCAATCGATCAATTTAGTTATGGTATTTCTGATCGTGGCGCTTCCATTCGTATTCCTGTGGGAACGATTGATGATGGTTGGAAAGGTCGACTTGAAGATCGCCGTCCAGCATCGAACGCGGATCCCTATAAGGTTGCCGCAGCGATTATCAAAACCTGTAAAGAAGCCTAAGCATTGGTTTTGCAGTGTAGCCAGTAGTGCACTGCAACCGATAACCAACGATATACATGTAGGGTGTGACCGTCATGGTGATGGTCACACCCTTTTTTATTGCGACCCTTTTATTGCTGTCTGAACGATTAGGACATAGCCAGTAAGACAAACAGTGTTCACAATGCAGGACACCTACGACTTCTATTTTAGTACTGAAACGAGTGCGGATTCCCAACAACAAACACCCTAACCCTACTTAATCAAAACTTCAAACGGAGAATGGCAAAGAGAACGTGAACGAACCACAGTCAGAATCAAACACCGAGGTCGCTGCAGCGGCTAACTTAGAGCAAGGTGCCCCCGCAGAACCAGTCTCTGCGACATTAGAGGAAGCGCTTGATAAATACAGTATTGAGTTAGAGCCATATCAGATCGAAATGCTCAAGGACTATTGCCAGTTGTTGTGGGATTGGAATGAAAAGCTTAACTTGACTCGGCACACCGATTTTGACCGCTTTGTGTCTCGTGATATTCTAGATACGATGCAACTGGCTGACTTAATCGAAACTGGCATCGAAGTTTTGGACTTTGGCAGCGGTGGTGGTGTTCCGGGGATTCCGCTTTCCATTATCCGACCAGATTTGCAAGTTACCTTATGTGAATCGGTTGCCAAAAAAGCAGTCGCTTTAGATGACATGATCACTAAATTGAGTTTGCCTGTGCCAGTCATCAACGCGCGCGTCGAAGACCTACTGAACGATCTCAACTACGATGTCATAGTGTGCCGTGCGGTGGGACCACTTTGGAAGATGGGGTTGTGGCTCGCTCCACATTGGCACTTGTTTGGCCAACTGTTAGCCATCAAGGGTCCTGCTTGGACGGAGGAACGCAAAGCTGCTCGTCATCGCGGCACGCTACAAGATGTTGAATTACGGAAACTGAAATCGTATCCGATGATTGGTACGGATTCAGAAAGTGTAGTTTTGAAAATGTGGTCATCTCACAAAGCCGAGCCGCCACACGCCAGCTAAGGTAGCAGTGTCACCGCGATTCCGGCCTACAGAATCGTCAATTCCGTTACAGGCGGTCACTCTTGCAGGAATTGAACCGTGCGTGTTCTCCGCAGTCGCAGTTCTGCGCATAGACGAAACCTAGGCGTTGACTTATACTCGAATTTCAATCGACAATTTCACATTTAGACAATAAATAGATGAGCGGATACAACCTTACCCATTTAAAAGAGCTTGAGGCGGAAAGCATTCATATTATCCGTGAAGTAGCGGCTGAATTTTCAAATCCTGTGATGCTTTATTCCGTTGGAAAAGACTCATCGGTGATGGTACATCTGGCCATGAAAGCCTTCTATCCGGCTAAACCACCTTTCCCGTTGATGCACGTTGATACGACTTGGAAGTTCCGCGAGATGATTGAGTTTCGCGAGAGTTATGCCCGCCAGGAACTAGGGTTGGACGTCATCGTGCATATCAATAAAGAAGGTGTTGCGTTAGGTATCGATC